>SDBU01000610.1_pt1 | contig 50266 bp, 43 predicted proteins | sample 2277071 | NCBI WGS metagenome assembly SDBU01 (sample SAMN10397929, study PRJNA504765) | marine sediment metagenome | isolation source: marine sediment core GS08_GC12, 126 cmbsf | place: Arctic Ocean: Gakkel Ridge, Loki's castle | collected 2008
GTCCCGCCGGACAAACTAGGTGATTTCTTTCTCAAGACCGTGAAGGAGCGTCAGATCCGGGGCTTTAACGTCACGGTCCCCCACAAAGTGGCGGCGATCCAGTATCTGACGGGATCGGTCTCTCCCATCGTCACGATGACCGGGGCGGTGAACACGGTCCGCGTGGAGACCGACGGCACGCTCTCGGGTTTCAACACCGACGAGCCGGGTTTCGGCCGCGACCTGAAAGAGAGGGGCGTCGACGTCGCCGACAAGAATGCCGTCCTGCTCGGGGCCGGCGGCGCGGCCAACGCCGTGGCCCTGGCGCTCGCGGCGCTGAACGTCCGGTCGATCGAGGTCTACGATATCGTCAGCGAGAAGGCCGAGCACCTCGCCGAAAACATCAGGAAGTACTATCCGAGGGTCGATGCCCGGTCGGCCGCCGAGGCGAGCCGCCTTAAAATCGATGAGGCGGTGCTCCTCGTGAACGCGACGCCCGTCGGCATGAAGCCCGGTGACCCTTCGGTGATAGATGCGGCTCAGCTGCATCCTGATCTCTTTGTCTACGACCTGATCTACAACCCCGCCCAGACACCTTTATTGAAGGCGGCCGAAGAGAAGATGTGCCGTTGGGCGAACGGCCTGGGCATGCTCCTGCATCAGGGGTGCCTGGCCTTTGAGCTCTGGACGGGCAAAGAGGCCCCGGTGACACCCATGCGCCAGGCCCTGGAGATGCGCGTGTATGGCTGACATCATCGTCGCGGCCTTCGTCTTGTTGTTCGGCCTGTGCATCGGCAGCTTCCTGAACGTCTGCATCTACCGCATGGGCCGCGAGCAGTCGGTCGTGCGGCCCGGGTCGCACTGCCCAAAGTGCCAGAAGCCCATCCGCTGGTACGACAACATTCCCCTCGTCAGCTACGTGGTCCTGCGGGGCCGCTGCCGGGACTGCGGGGCGAAGATAGCGTTCCGTTACTTTTTCATCGAGCTGTTGACGGGGTGCCTCTTTGTGGCCCTGTGGATGCGCTATTACCTGAGCCCGCTTTTTTTCATCTATGCGCTCTTCGGGTCGGGCCTCATCGTCGCGACCTTTGTGGACTTTGATTTTCGGATCATCCCCGACGAGATCAGCCTCGGCGGCATCGTCGCGGGCCTCGTCCTGAGCGGCCTCTTTCCGCAGATGCACGATGCGGCCTCGCCCCTCTACGGCCTGGGCAGGTCCGTGCTCGGCATCCTGGTCGGCGGGGGCACGCTCTGGCTACTCGGGGTCATCGGCGACTTCATCTTCAAGAAGGAGTCCATGGGCGGCGGGGACATCAAGCTGCTGGCGATGGTCGGCGCCTTCCTGGGGTGGAAGCTGGCGCTCCTGGCGTTGCCGCTCGCCTCGGTCATCGGCGCGGTCGTCGGCGTCATCGCCAAGATCCGCACCCGCGAGAGCGAGATCGCCTTCGGGCCTTACCTTTCGATGGGGGCGCTGGCGGGTCTCTTTTGGGGACCGCAGATCATTTCGTATATCCTTTACTATTAAGAGGAGGCATCATGTTGCGTTATCTGACGGCAGGGGAGTCCCACGGGCACTGCATGGTGGCCATACTCGAAGGCATGCCCGCCGGCCTCAAGATCGACCTGAAAGAGATGACGATCGAGCTCAAACGGCGTCAGATGGGATTCGGCCGCGGGGACCGCATGAAGATCGAGGCTGATAACATCGAGGTCCTCGCGGGCGTGCGCGACGGCCTGACCCTGGGCAGCCCCCTGGGCCTTTACGTCAAGAACAGCGACTATCGCATCGAGGATCTCCTGCCGTTGACAAACCCCCGGCCCGGCCACGCGGACGCCGCCGGGTGCCTGAAGTACGGCCACAAGGACATCCGTAACGTCCTGGAGCGGGCCTCGGCCCGCGAGACCGTGGCCCGGGTGGCCGTGGGGTCGGTCTGCAAGCTCTTTTTGAAGCAGTTTGACGTCAGCGTGGCGAGCTGCGTCGTCATGATCGGCGCAGAGACCGATAAGGCGCGGATGAAGAAGAAGGTCGAGCAGGCGAAGAAGGACCTGGATACCCTCGGCGGATCGTTCCGCGTGGAGGCGAAGAACGTCCCGCCCGGCCTGGGCAGCTACGTCACCGGCGACCGGCGCCTCAACGCGCGCCTCGCGGCGGCGGTCTTTTCGATACCGGCCATCAAGGCGGTGGAGTTCGGCCTTGGCACGGGTTTTGCATCGGCCCGGGGCTCGCGGGTGCACGATGCCATTTATTATTCGAAGGAAAAAGGATTTTACCGCAAGACGAACAACGCCGGCGGCATAGAAGGGGGCATGAGCAACGGAGAACCGATCGTCATGACCTGCACGATGAAGCCGATCTCGACGGTCGGCAAGCCGCTGGACTCGGTGGACATCGTGACCCACAAGCCCGTCAAGGCGGCGGTGGAGCGTTACGACACCTGCGCCGTGGAGGCGGCCGGCGTCGTCGCCGAGTCCATGGTCGCCTTTGAGCTGGCCAACTCCCTGCTGGAGAAGTTCGGCGGCGACAGCGTCGCTGAGACGAAGCGCAACTACAAGTCCTACCTGCGCAGCCTGTAACAGCCGTTTGGCGCAGGAGGCCCGGAAACACCCCTTCGAGACAAAGCCTTCCCGAGAGTCTCGCCTATCCCTTTGTCCCGTATTAAGTTTTGCATTTGCCTTGAAATGCCCTCGAAGGGGACCCTTTACGAATAGGGTTGACCGACCTTACCTTATTATGGTAAAATCCCATCCGTTGCGTGGGCGAGGAAGATATGGACAGAATCCGTAATATTTACATCGTCGGCTTCATGGGCACGGGCAAGACCTCGGCCGGTCGGCTGGTGGCTGGACGCCTGGGTCTTGAGTTCGTGGACATGGACACGCTGATCGCCGAGCGCGAGAAGAGGCCCATCCCCGATATCTTCAGGGATTCGGGGGAGCCGTACTTCCGGGCCCTTGAGAAGAAGATCGCGGCCGAGCTCGCTCAAAAGAGCGGCGTGGTCGTCTCCTGCGGGGGCGGGACGTTCGCGGACCCGGAGAACAGCGCCCTCCTGAAGAAGACGGGCACCGTGGTGTGTCTTTCGTCTTCGCCTGAGATGATCCTTGAGCGGACGAAACGATATGTCCACAGGCCGCTTTTGCAGACGGCTGATCCCTTGGGCCGCATCCGGGACCTTTTGGCGGCGCGCCGGCCGGCATACGTCCAGGCGCATCACATGATCGATACGGACCGCCTGAGCGTCGAAGAGACGGCTGAGGCCATATTGGATGCGATAAAGCCATGAACGATCTTCAGGCCTATGTCACCCTCAACGCCGCGATCACGGTTCCGAAGAACCGTGTCGTGAAACTTTTGGAGGTCTTCGGCAGCGCGAAGGCGGTCCTCGCAGCCAGGCCGCATGACTGGGTGGCGGCCGATCGCCTCACGCACCAGATGGCCAAGAGGCTCGATGAGGCGCGTCGCACCTTCCGCGTCGACGAGGAACTGCGTCGCGCCGAGCGCGCGGGGATACGCATCATGACGCGCGAGGACACCGACTACCCGGAGAACCTCAAAGAGATATTTGATCCGCCGTGCGTCTTGTATATCAAGGGGGCCCTGGACGCCGCCGACAGGAACGCCGTCGCGGTGGTGGGTTCGCGCGGCGCGTCGTATTACGGCCTGTCGGTCGCGCGCGACTTTGCGGCGCGGTTCGCCTCGTTCGGCCTGACCGTCGTCTCGGGGATGGCGCGCGGCATCGATACCGCCGCGCACCGCGCGGCGCTCGACGCCTCGTCGCGGACCATCGCCGTCCTGGGCAGCGGATTCAAGGACATCTATCCTATCGAGAACAGGGGTCTGTGCGAACAGATAGCGCACAGCGGGGCGGTGCTCTCGGAGTTTCCGCTCGACACGGCGCCGATGGCGCAGAATTTTCCCGTGCGTAACCGCATCGTCAGCGGGTTGTCCAAAGGGGTCCTCGTCGTGGAGGCCTCGCTGCGCAGCGGCGCGCTCATCACGGCGCGCCTGGGCGCGGAGCAGGGCCGGGAGGTCTTTGCCATTCCCGGCAAGCTCTCCTCCGAGACCTCGGACGGGACCAACGACCTGATCAAGCACGGCGCGCACATGGTGACGTCGGCCGAAGAGGTCCTGCGGGAGTTGCGCACCGCGCTCTGCCTGGATATCGACAGGGGCCGTCCGGCGACGCGCCGGTCGGCCGGCATGCCGTTGACCGAAGAGGAAGAGCGGCTCTTCGTCGTCCTGGACGATGAGCCTAAACACATCGACGTGATCTGCCGGGAGAGCGCCACAGACCCGGCCCGCGCGGCCGCGCTCCTTTTGCAGCTGGAATTGAAGGCCGCGGTGAGACAGGTGCCGGGCAGGATGTTTATCGCCGCCTAACCCTTCGCTCCCCCGCCTCTGGCGGGGTCGCTTATGATGTCGCCCTCTGGGCGAAAAGAAAGGTGCCGCGGGCACGCCCGTGGAGCTCCATCCCCCTTCGGGGGATGTCGCCAGGGAAGACAAGTAGCGGAGCTCCACATATCAAGAGGGGGATATCCCGCCTTCGCAGAAAATCGCTCCGGCGGGATGTCACTGGATGGGCAAGCCCTGCGCAAAATGCTGGATGAAATAAGGTACTCCGGGCTTGCCCGGAAGGGGGGTTCCATCCCGTCTTCGGCGGGATGTCACTGGATGGGCAATGGTTCGACTTCGTTCACCATTGCCCAAGGGGTTTTCCATGAGTAAAAAATCCATGGTGATCGTCGAGTCGCCGGCCAAGGCCAGGACGATCTCGAAGTTCCTGGGCGGCGCCTTTTCCGTCGTTTCGTCCATGGGGCATGTCGTCGACCTGCCCCAGAAGGAGCTCGGGATCGAGATCGCGAACGGCTACCATGCCGATTTTGTCGTCATCCCCGGCAAGAAGAAGCTGTTGGGTGAGCTCAAGAAGAAGGCCAAGGAGGTCGAGGCGATCTATTTCGCGACCGACCCGGACCGCGAGGGCGAGGCGATCGGCTGGAATCTTAAAGAGTGGATGAAGCTCAAGGACCAGGAGGTCTACCGGGTGGAGTTCCACGAGATCACGAAGAACGCGATCCAGGCGGCCTTCCGCGCGCCGCGGGAGTTCGACATCCACAAGATCAAGGCGCAGCAGGCCCGCCGGATCCTGGACCGGATCGTCGGGTATTTTCTGAGCCCGCTGTTGTGGCGCAAGGTCACCCGGGGCTTATCGGCCGGCCGCGTCCAGTCGGTGGCGCTGCGTCTGACCGTAGACCGCGAGCGTCAGATCCAGGCCTTCGTGCCGCAGGAGTACTGGAGCCTCGAGGCGCACCTGCGCAAGCAGACGGCCCAGGGCAAGGAGGAGAAGAGGGCCTTCACCGCGACCCTGGAGAAGATCGGCGAGGAGAAGGCCCAACTCTCCGGCGAGGCGCAGGCCCACAAGGCCATGGCGGACGTGCAGGGCAAGCCCTTTACGGTCGCCTCGGTCGAGCCGTCGATGAAGGCGCGCAACCCCCTGCCGCCCTTTATCACGAGCACCCTCCAGCAGGACGCCTTCAACAAGCTGCGCTTCTCGGCGGTCAAGACCATGTTCATCGCCCAGCAGCTGTATGAGGGCATCGAGCTCGGCGAGGAGGGGCCGGCCGGTCTCATCACCTACATGCGCACTGACTCCTTCAACGTGGCGGCCACGGCCATCGACGAGGTGCGCGGGTATATCGCCGAGAAGTACGGTAAGGCGTACCTGCCCGACGCCCCACGGACGTACAAGTCGAGGAAACTCGCCCAGCAGGCCCACGAGGCGATCCGGCCGACGTCGGTGCCGCGCGCGCCCGAGACGGTGGCGAAGTTCCTGACCCCGGAGCAGAACAAGCTCTACGAGCTCATCTGGAAGCGCTTCGTGGCCAGCCAGATGAACCCGGTCCAGACGCAGGTCACGACGGTCCTTATCAAATGCGAGAACTATACCTTTAAGGCGACGGGTTCGCGCGTGGCCTTCGACGGCTTCAGTGTCCTCTACAAAGCCGATGATAACGGCGAGAAGGAGGGGTTGGGCAAGAACCTTTTGCCGTCCCTCTCGGTCGAGGAGGCCCTGCACTGCATTAAGCTCGTGCCGGGCCAGCACTTCACCAAGCCGCCGCCGCGCTTCTCCGAGGGCTCGCTCATCAAGATCCTGGAAGAGGAGGGGGTGGGCCGGCCCAGCACCTACGCGCCGATCATCTCGACGATCGTCAACCGCGATTACGTGCGCCGCGAGAAGGGGTACCTGACCCCGACGGAGCTGGGGATGAAGGTGAGCGACCTCTTGGTCGAGTACTTCCCCCAGATCATGGACATCTCCTTCACGGCGAAGATGGAAGACGAGCTGGACATGGTCGAGGACGGCGTCGCCAACTGGGTCACCGTCTTGAACGAGTTCTACGCGCCCTTCAAGGAGAAGTTGGATTACGCCCAGAAGAACATCAAGAAGGAAGTGGTCTACTCCGACGAGAAGTGCGAACTCTGCGGCCAGCCGATGGTGATCAAGTGGGGCCGCAAGGGCAAGTTCCTGAGCTGTTCGGAATACCCGCGCTGCAAGAGCGCCAAGTCGATCACGAGCGGGGTCAAGTGCCCCGGCGAGGGCTGCGACGGCGAGCTCGTGCTGAGGCGCTCCTACCGGGGCCGGTCCTTTTACGGGTGCATCCGGTACCCGAAGTGCCGCTTTACCTCGCGCGATCTGCCGACGGATAAAGAAGAAAAAAAGGATACGGATCCGCCTCCGCCTGCCGGCAGTGAGGCCGGGGGCGAAGGGACACCGGCCTCTTAAGGCATCAGGGCCTCTTCTATGGACCGCTATATCGGGAAGTTCGTCCGCTATCTGGAGATCGAAAAGAACGCCTCCCCGCACACCGTCTTTAACTACAGACGGGACCTGGAGGCGTTCGTTGCTTTTTTGCAGGGCCAGGATGTCCTCAAGACGGACTATCTGTTGGTGCGCAAGTACCTCGCCCACCTCAAGGAGAAGAGGCTCACGGCCCGCAGCGTTGCGCGCAAGCTCAGTGCCCTGCGTAGCTTCTTCCGGTTCCTGGTGAGGGAGAATCTGCTGGGCATCAATCCGACCGACGCGATCGTCTCGCCCAAACAGGAGAAGCCGCTGCCGAAGTTCATGACGGAGGACGAGGTGGTCCGCCTCATCGAGGCGCCGAAGGCGGATACCGTCAAGGGGCTGCGCGACCGCGCGATCTTCGAGACGCTCTATTCGACGGGCCTGCGCATCTCGGAGTTGGTCTCGCTGACGGACGAGCAGGTCGATTTCGTCGGCGGGACCGTGCGGGTCATGGGCAAGGGCCGCAAGGAGCGCATGGTGCCGATCGGCGACCGGGCCCTGCGGGCCATCCGCCGGTACCTCTCGAAACGCAAGGTCACATCGCGCACCATCTTTTTGAACAAAAATAAAAAACCGTTGAGCGACCGGGGCGTGCGCAAGGTCATGGAGCGGTACCTGCGCTTCATGAGCCTCAAGACGCGCGTCTCGCCGCACACGTTCCGCCACTCGTTCGCGACGCACCTGTTGGACCGGGGTGCCGACCTGCGCAGCGTCCAGGAGCTCCTGGGCCACGCGAACCTGGCGACGACGCAGATCTACACGCACCTGACGACCGAGAAGTTGAAGGCCGTCTACGACAAGGCGCACCCCCGCGCTTGACTCGACGCAGCCAGCGGCCGGCCTACCATTTCCCTCGCGGGTGTCTCAAAAAAGAGGTCAGACCTTTCTGTCTCAAAAAATGAGACTCAAAGGTCAGACCTATGTGTCTCACGGGAAAGGCTATGTTCCTGTTTTACGTGGTGTACGACATATTGCTGTTCCTGTTGTTGCTGGTGTACCTGCCGGTGTACGCGTTGCGCGGCAGGGTGGGCCAGCACATCCTGACGCGGCTGGGGTTTTTCAATGCGGACCAGTTTGAGGCGCTCAAGGGCCACGACGTCGTCTGGCTGCACGCGGTCAGCGTCGGCGAGGCGCGGGCGGCGGAGACGGTCCTGCGCCTGATGCGGGCCCGCTGGCCGGACAGGCGCCGGGTCATCTCGACCGTGACGCCGACGGGCTACCAGATCCTGCGTCACATCGCCGTCAAGGACGAGGTGATCTGCTACGCGCCCGTGGATCTCTCTTTTGTCGTGCGCCGGTTTCTCGCCGAGATCCGGCCGTCGCTGCTCGTGATCTTCGAGACGGAGCTGTGGCCCAACCTCATCCGCTTGTCTAAGGCGCGAGGGGCCAAGGTCGTCATCGTCAACGGCCGGATATCGGACCGGTCGCTGAGGCGCTACGGCCGCATGCGGTGGTTCTGGAGGCGTCTCCTGAAGGACGTCACGTTCTTCTGCATGCAGACCGACGAGGCGGCGGAGCGCATCAAGACGCTGGGCGCCTGGTACCGCGACGTCGCCGTGACGGGCAACATCAAGTTTGACGCGTCGGCGGAGGTGCGGGAGCCGTCGTTCGCCCCCGTCCTCAGGCAGGCGGCCGCCGACCGCATCCTCTGGATCTGCGGCAGCACGCACGACAACGAGGAGGAGACGGCGCTGCGGCTGTACAAGACGCTGCGCAAGGATTTCTCTCGCCTGCGGCTTCTGATCGCCCCGCGCCACCTGGAGCGCCTCGATAAGATACGGCGCACCATCCGCCTGGAAGGGCTCGATTCGTTGTTGTTGTCGCGGGCCGGCGGGGCCGAGGGTCCGGTCGTCCTCCTTCTGGACACTATCGGCGACCTGAGCGCGACCTACCGGTTCGCGGACATCGTCTTCGTCGGCGGCAGCCTCGTCAGGAAGGGCGGGCACAACCCCATCGAGCCCGCCGTCTATGGCAAGGCGATCCTCTTCGGCGCGCACATGGCGAATTTCAAGGAGATCCGCGACTGCTTCATCGCGGAAAGCGCCGCCATCGAGGTGAGCACGCCGCAGGAGTTGGAGTTTGCCATGCGCCGTCTCCTGAGTTCCCGGCAGGAGCGCGAGGCTTTGGGCGAGCGGGCCCGGCAGCTCATCGAGAAGAACCGCGGCGCCGCCGTGCGGACCATGGATTTTCTGGAAAAGAGAGTGAGGGCGTGAGCCAGCGTCTGCGTTTTTTATATGAGGAGGGGCGTGCGACCGGTTGGGTGAAGGCCGTCTGGCCGCTCTTCCTGGTCTTGTCCTGGTGTTATGCGCTTGGCGTGAAGGGGCTGCGTCTCTTTTATCGGATGCGCATCGGCCGCCCCTACCGGCCCCGGGCCAAGGTGGTGAGTGTCGGCAATATCGTGATGGGCGGGACGGGCAAGACGCCCCTGGTGCGGCTGGTCGCCGAGCACCTGTACCGGCGCGACAAGCGCGTCGCGATCCTGTTGAGGGGTTATCGCCGGCCGTCGCGCGGGAAGACAAAGGCCGTCGGCGATTTTCAGCTCTTGGGGGACGAGGGCGCCTGGCTCAAGCAGGTGTTGTGCGCCAAGGCCGACGTCTTTGCCGCGCCCGACAGAAAGGAGCTCGCCCGCCAGCTCGACGCCCTGGGCCGCTACGAGGCGTTCGTCCTCGACGACGGATTCCAGCACTGGCGGCTCAAGAGGGACCTCGATATCGTGGCCGTGGACGCGACGCGGGGCCTGGGCAACGGCTTCATGATCCCGGCGGGCCCGCTGCGCGAAGAGGAACGGGCCCTGCGGCGCGCGGGCGTCGTGTGCCTGACACGGACCGATGAGGTGCCGTCCGCAGAGAGCCGCGCCCTCAGGGAGCGGCTCAGGAGGCTCGCGCCCCGCGCGGTCCTTGTCGAGGCGGCGGTCCGTCCGGCGAAGATCGTTCATGTCAAGACCGGCGCGGTTCTCGACGCCGGTGCGTTTAAGGGGAAGGCGGTCGGTATCTTCTGCGGCATCAGCAACCCCGTTTCGTTTCGCCGGACCCTCCAGGCGATGGGCGCCGACGTCGTCTATGAAAAATTTTTTGAGGACCACCACGTCTACACGCAGCAGGAGATAGATCTTCTGGCCGGGGAGGCCGCGGTCCGTGGGGCCACGGCGCTGTGCACGACCGAAAAAGACGCGGTCCGTCTGCAAGGGTTGGCCTTCGGTCCCGTCGATATCTCGGCGGTAGCCATCGAGCTCGGCCTTGTCTGCGGCAGTGAGGCATTTTATGGGCGATTGGACTCTCTATTTTCTGTTTAGCGCCGCGTCACGTGTGTTGCGCTGGATCCCGATCAGCGCGTCGTTGGCCGCGGCCCGCCTGGCGGGCCGGGTCTATGCGCTCCTGCCGTCGCGCGGCCGCCTGCGGGCCCTGGCCCACCTCAAGGTGGCGTTCCCGCAGGAGGGGCCGGCCTGGCGCCGGAAGGTCGTGCGGTCCATGTTCGAGCGCTTTGCCCAGAATGCCGTCGAGGTCCTTTACGTGCCGCACCTGGACGAGCGCCGCATCCGTTCCTATGTGCGCCTGAGCGGCGAGGACGCGGTGCGCCGCGCCATCGATTCGGGCAAGGGGATCCTCCTCCTGGGCGTGCACGCGGGCAGCTGGGAGCTCTCCAATGTCGCCTGCGCGGTCTTCTTCCCGGAGCGCAAGTATGCCATGCTCGCCCAGCCGCAGAAGCGCACGCGGCGCCTGGATAGATTTCTTAATAAGACGCGCACGCGCAAGGGGTGCCACGTGATCGGCGTGGGTGAGCTCAAGAAGATGATGGCGCACCTGTCTGAGCATAACATGCTCGGCATGGTGGCGGACCACGGCGGCCGGGAGGGGCTGCCGGTGACGTTTTTCGGCAAGAAGGCCCGCGTTCCCGTCGGGAGCATGAAGCTCGCGGGAAAACTCGGCGCCAGGATACTCCTCTGTTTTGTCCGGCGCGTCAAAGGCCCGCATCATGAACTCTTGTTCTCGGAATATGAACCGGTCCAGAGCGGCGACGAGGCGGCGGACCTGCACGAAAACCTCAGGTGCATCAACGGCGTCTTCGAGGGGTTCATCCGCCGGTACCCCGAGGAGTACCTCTGGACGTACCGCCGGTGGAAGCACGGGCCGCAGAAAGACGTCCTGGTCCTGAGCGATGGCAAGGCCGGCCACCTGAAGCAGTCTCAGGCCCTGTGCGCGATGCTGCGGGAGGCGGGGTTTGACGTGCGGGCCCGCGTCGTCGACGTCGTCTTCAAGAGCAACCGTTGGCGCAAGTTTCTGTCCGTGGCCGGCCGCCCCTTCGGGTCGCCTCTCCTGTCGTGGTTGTTGCCGCTGGCCTTGACGCGGGAGACGCACGAGAGGCTTTCGGCCGCCTTCTGCGACGCGGTCGTCTCGGCCGGCTCGTCGCTGGCGGCGGTGAACCTGGCGTGCGCGTACGAGAACCAGGCGCGTTCCATCGCGATCATGCGGCCGGGGGTCTTCTCAAGCCGGCAGTTCGACCTCGTGGTGATGCCGGAGCACGACCGTCCACGGCCGCAGGTGAATGTGCTGGTGACGATCGGCGCGCTCAGCCACGTCACGCGCGAGGATCTGGAATCGGACTTTGACAAGCTCGCCGGCGCGTATCCCTCCCTGAAAGGAGAGACGCGGCGGGTCCCCCGGATCGGCCTGCTGCTCGGCGGGGATTCGAAGAATTACGCCCTGACGCCGTCCATCGCCCGCTTCGTGTGCGATCAGATGAAAAAGGCGCTCGACGGGATGGACGCCGAGCTCGTCATCACGACCTCCAGGCGCACGGCACCGGCCGTGGCAGGCGTCGTGAGAGAATATTTCGGTCAGGACCCGCGTTGCCGCCTGATCGTGATCGCCTCAGAGCACAACCCCGAGGGGACGGTGGGCGGCATCTTTTTCTGGAGCGACGTCCTGGTCGTGAGCGGCGACAGCATCTCGATGGTCTCCGAGGCGTGCGCCAGCGGCAAGCCGGTGATCGTCTTTGAGCCGCACACGAAGAATGCGCGCAACAAGGTGGAGCGTTTCCTGGACCTCCTTGCCGGCAAGCAGTATATCGAGCGGGTGAAGCCCAGCGGCCTCCTGCCGGCCCTGGAGAAGGTCGTGAGCGGCCGCTGCGAGCGGCCGGTCCTCGATCCGAGGCCGCGCATCATTGAGACGCTGAAAAAGCTCTTCTAGCAGCGGCGGGTGGCCGAGACGTAGAGGTGGCCGGCACGATCATTCCCCCTCTCGGGGCGCTGTAAGCGCCCACGCCAACCTTTGACGTCGAGAGGTGAGGTATGCTCGTCCGGTCCCACCGAGTCCGGACTTCGCTCCGTGTTCCCGGCCTCCCTCGCCGAAGGCGAGGGACCATGGCCGCTTTCGGCCGGGAACAGGCCCCTCGAGGGGGAACGGTCGCGCCGACCGCCTAGCAACATGAGACTAGAGGCCAGGCCTCTAGTCTCACGAGCGGCGGGTGGCCGAGGCGGCTCGGCCCTGACGTGCGAGCGCAAGGGGTCCAACGGGGGGGATGGGTGGAGCGAGCGCGGATGGGGGCGAACGCCTCGGACAGGACCCGCCGCCGTGAGAAAAAACCTATGAAGATACTGCAGATCCTTCCTCAATTGAACGTCGGCGGCGTGGAGACCGGGACGGTGGACCTCGCCCGGTATCTGAAGCGGCAGGGGTGTCCTTCCGTGGTCGTCTCGACGGGGGGCGGCCTCGTGGCGCAGCTCGAGGCCGGGGGGATCCCGCACCATAAGTTGCCCGTCGCCTCCAAGGCCTTCTGGGTGATGCTGCGGGCGTCGCGCCGCCTGCGCGCGATCATCGCGCAGGAGAAGATCGATATCGTCCACGCGCGTTCGCGCGTGCCGGCGTGGGTGGCCTTCATGGCGACGCGCGGCACGGACGCGGTTCTCATCACCACGGCCCACGGCCACTACAGCCGTCACATCTTCAGCCCGATGATGGGTTGGGGAAAGTTCACCATCGTTCCCAGCGCCGTGATCGGCCGGTACATGATGGCGCAGTTCAAGGTGCCCCGCGAGAACATCCGGTTGATCCCGCGCAGCGTGGATCTGGAGCGCTATCACTTCCGCGGCGCGCCGCCTGAAAAAAAGAAGGAAGGGCCTCTCCTCGGCGTGATCGGCCGCCTCTCGCCGGTGAAGGGACACGTTTATTTCTTGAAGGCGCTGGCCCTGGTCCGGCGGGCCTGCCCGGAAGCCCGCGCCTGGATCGTCGGCGGGGTCTCGCCGGGCAAACAGGGTTATAAGGAAGAGCTGGAGGTGTGGTGCCGGCGTCTGGGCCTAAGCAAGGCGGTGACCTTTTGCGGTAGCCGCGAGGACATCCCTGACGTGCTCGTCCAGCTGGATTGTCTCGTCATGCCGTCGGTGGTCGAGGAGTCTTTCGGCCGCGTGATCATCGAGGCGCAGGCGGTCGGCGTGCCGGTGGTGGCCTCGCGCATCGGCGGGATCAGCGAGGTCGTTTCCGACGGCGCAGACGGCCTGCTCGTGGATTCGCGCGACCACGAAGGGTTGGCCAAAGCGATGCTCAAGATCCTGCAGGATCATCCCTTCGCGGTACGGCTCATTGAGAACGGACGCCGCAAGGTGGAGGAGTATTATTCCCTGGAGCGCATGGGCGCCTCCACGCTCGCGGTCTACGAAGAGGCCTTTACCAGGCCGCGCCTCCTGGTCATCAAGATCGGCGCCCTCGGCGACGCGGTCCTCGCGATCCCCTCCCTCAAGGCGATCAAGAAGAAGTTCGCCTCGGCGCACGTCACGTGCCTCGTCGGCCGCGAGGCCGAGGTGGTCTTGCGGCGCTGCCCCTTTGTCGACGAGCTGATCGTCTGTGACTTCAGGAACAAGCACCGGGGGGTCAGAGGGTTGGGGCGCCTGGGCAAGCTCTTGCTGCGCCGGCGCTTTGACAGCGTCATCGATTTTCAGAACAATAAAAAGAGCCACCTGCTGGGGTACCTCTCTTTCGCGGCCAAGCGCTACGGCTACGACAACGGCAAGTGGGGTTTCTTTCTCAACAGGAAGGCCGTTGACAGCCGCGCGCCCATGGATCCCGTGCGCCACCAGTTCCAGGTCCTGGAGATGCTCGGCATCGACTATCGCGGCGAAGAGCTGGAGCTCTGGCCGTCGGCGGAGGATCGCGCGCACGCGCGCCGCTTTCTCGAGGAGGGCGGCTGGAAGGGGCAGCCGCTCGTCGGGTTGAACATCGGCGCCAGCCCCCGCTGGCGCACCAAGCATTGGCCCGTCGAGCACTTCGCCGAGCTGTGCGGCCGGCTGGAAGAGCGGGGCTTCGCCGTGGTCCTGACGGGCAGCCGCGCGGATGCCGGCCGCGCCCAGAAGATCCTCAAGAAGACGCCCGTGCGGCCGCTGTGCGCCGTGGCCCGGACGAGCTTTCTGCAGCTGGCGGCGCTGATGGAGTCCATGAGCGTCTTCGTGACGGGCGACTCCGCGCCTATGCACGCGGCCGCGGCGATGAAGACGCCCTTCGTGGCGCTCTTCGGTCCGACCGACCCCCGGCGCCACGTGCCCGAGAGCGCCACGCGCATCGTCTTGCAGAAAGGCTGCACGCCGTGCTACAAGGATACATGTCCGGGGAAACGGACCATCTGCATGAAGACGATCAAGCCGGCCGACGTCCTGGCCGCCGTCACCGAACTGACGAAGGGCAAATAATTGGCCGGATGGGGGGACCCTCTACCGGCAGACAATAAAGAAGTTTCGTGAGACTAAAGGTCGGACCTATTTCGTGAGACACCGGCGGGTGGCCGAGGCGGGTCGGCCCATCCGCCCGCAGCGGAAGGGGTCTCACGGGGGGATGGGTGGAGCGAGGACGGATGGGGCGAACGCCTCGGACAGGACCCGCCGGTCGCTAAGGAAAGTTATGACTATTTTATTGCTGGTGAACCATCTGAACACCGGCGGGATCACGGCGTACCTCTTTGGGTTGTGCCGGTGCCTGCACGGGCACCACGGGATCCGCATGGTCGTGGCCTCGCGCGGCGGGAACCGCGAGAAAGATTTTATCCTGCTGGGCGTCACGTGCCTGCGCGTGCCGCTGACGACGAAGTGCGAGGTGAGCCCGAAGGTGCTCTGGTCGTATTGGAAACTCGGGTCGCTGATCAGGGCCCTGAAGGTCGACGTGATCCACGCCAACACGCGCGTGACGCAGGTGCTGGCCGCGCTTCTGTCGCGGCGGTGCGGCGTCCCGTACATCTCGACGTGCCACGGGTACTTCAAGGTGCGCCTGTCGCGCCGGTGGGGGCCGTGCTGGGGCCGCAAGGTCATCGCCATCAGCGAACCGGTGCGCCACCACCTGGTCGACGATTTCAGGGTCCCGGCCGATCATATCGTCCTGATCCGCCACGGCATCGACCTGAAGCGCTTCACGCCGCGCAGCCCGCAGGAGAAGGCGGCGCTGCGCCGTTTCTGGAGCATCCCGGAGGACAAGCGTGTGGTCGGCCACATCGGACGCCTCTCCGTCGTGAAGGGACAGGTTTATTTTCTCGAGGCCGCCCGCACGCTCCTGGCCCGGCGCCACGACCTCCTCTTCCTCTTGATAGGAGAGGGTCCGGAGAAGGCCGTGCTGAGGGCCTTTATGGGGCGCTGGGGGCTGGAGCCGCACGTCCGGCTCGTGGCCTCGACCAAGGACATGTCGCTGGCCCTGAGCCTCATGGACGTCTTCGTCATGCCGTCGCTCGAGGAGGGGCTCGGGCTCTCGGTCCTCGAGGCCCAGGCGCAGGGCGTGCCGGTGGTGGCCAGCCTCGTCGGCGGGCTGCGCGACATCATCGAGGATGGCGTCACGGGCCGGCTGGTGGCGCCGCGGGACGCCGCGGGGCTGGCCGACGCGATAGGGGGGCTTCTGGACGATGCCGCCGCGGCCAAGGAGATGCGCGAGGAGGCCCAGCGCCGGATGCGTGTCCGCTTCTGCGCGCAACACATGGCCGAGGCGACGCGCGCGCTATACAGATCACTATGAGGAGCAGGCGATCGATGCGATATGCCCGCAAGGTCTTGTTTTATGCCGCCGTCTTTATCGTCACGGGCTTTTTGATGTGGGTGGCTTATCTCTGGAGGGGCGGCCCGGACGCCACGATCCTGGCATACCACAGCGTTGGAGAGGCCTTTTCCGAGCGCTCGAGCCTGAGCATCTCGACCGAGGAGTTCGCCCGCCAGATGGCCTTCTTCAAGCGCCACGGCTACCGCGTGCTGCGCCTGACGGAGTTGGTCGAGAAGCTCAAAAAAGGCGAACGCGTCGGCCCCAAGACGATCGTGATCACCTTTGACGACGGCTACGAGGATAATTATACGCTGGCCTTTCCGATCTTAAAGGAGTACGGCTTTCCGGCCACCGTCTTCGTCATCACGGACTTCATCGGCAGGCAGCCGCAGATGGGCGGCCGGCCGGTGCAGTTCTTGTCGGTCGCCATGATGCGGGAGATGGTTGACTCCGGGCTGATCGACTTCGGCGTCCACTCCGCGACCCACGCGTATCTGCCCGACCTGGACCGAGACCCGCAGGCCCTGTACCGGGAGGTGGACGCGCCGCGGCGCTTTTTGGAGGGGTTGTTGAAGCGGCCGGGCCGCGTCTTCTGCTACCCTTTGGGCGGCTATAGCCGGGCCGTGCAGAAACGGGTGCGGGACGCCGGTTTCTCGGCGGCGGTGACGATCTATTTGAAGAAAGGGTATATCCACGACGACCTCTTTGCCCTGAAGCGCGTCAAGATAAAAGGCGAGGAGAACGATTTGCAGCTTTTCTTTAAGACGAGCGGCTACTACCTGAAGATGAAGGAGATGAGCAAGTGAGCGCGGCGGGGATCCGGGCGACCCAGGAGAAGATCCTGATCGTCGAGGTCAACTGGCTTGGCGACATCCTCTTTTCGACGCCGGCGGTGCGCGCCATCCGGCGCGACCACCCGCGGGCGTACCTGGCCGCCCTGGTCGTGCCGCGCGGCAAGCAGGTCCTCGCCGGCAACCCCTACATCGACGAGCTGATCGTCCTCGACGAGGAGAAGAGGTACCGGGGGTGGCGCGGCAAGGCGTGCCTCGTCCGGGACCTGAAGGTCCGCAAGTTTTCGCTGGCCTATATCCTTAGGCCCTCGTTCACGCGCACGCTGGTCCTCTGGCTGGCGGGGGTGAGGCGCCGGATCGGCTTTGACAAAAAGGCGCCGTTCCTCCTGACCGAGTCCGTGCCCATGCCCAAAGACCCGGGGATGCACCGCGGCGACATCTACTATTATCTCGTCACGCGCCGCCGGATCCCCGCGTCCGAGCGGTACTGTGATTTTTACGTGGCCCCTTCGGACCGCGAGGTCATCGATGACTTCCTGCGGCAGCGGCGCTGCGGGATGGGCCGGCCCTTCGCGGTGCTGCACGTCGGCGGGAACTGGGATCTCAAGCGCTGGCCCAAGGAGGCGTTCGCGGGCCTCATCAAGGTCCTCAAGGAGACCTACGACGTCGACGTCATCATCTCGGGGTCGGTCCTCGATGAACCGCTGGCGCGGGAGATCGCGGACGCCTCGCACCAGAAACCGGTGATCGCCTGCGGCCAGACGACCCTGCGGCAGTTGGGCGCGCTCTTCGAGCGGGCCACCTTCGTCGTCTCGGCCGATTCGGGGCCGTTGCACATCGCCGCGGCCGTCAAGGCGCGGACCATCGGGCTCTTCGGCCCGACCCAGCCGCGCGTGACCGGCCCCCTGGCGTTGAGCGACAACGCGGTCCTGCGGCCTGCCGATCTCTCGTGCCCCGTGCCGTGCTACAACCTGTCGTGCGCCGATAACGTGTGCATGAAGGCCATCACCGTCGACCACGTCACAAACGAAGCGGAGAAACGCGGATGGTTGCAACGCCCCAAGACGTAAAGAAGATCCTGTACATCACGATGAGCAACCTCGGCGACGTGCTGATGGCGCTGCCGGCCTTTGATTTCCTGCGGCGCACCTTCCGCGCCGCGCGCATCACCGTCGTGGCCGGGCCCCGGACAAAGGTCCTCTTTGAGACACACGCCGACGTCGACCGCCTGATCGTCTTCGACAAGCAGGCCCCGGCGCACAAGAAGAGGGAGTTGTTCCGTCAGCTCCAGGCGGAGGGCTTCGACGTCGTCATCGACCTCAAGAACTCCTTTTTCCGTTGGGGGCTGCGGGCCCGCTACAAGAACCCGGCGTGGGTGCGCATGCCCTCCTGGATCGAGCACTCGCGCCACGAACACCTCTACAAGACCGTCGTCGCCGTCGGCGGACGGGGCGTGACGAAGGAAGAGTTTCTGGCCCTGGACGCCCGGCGCAGCCCATCGTTCATCCGGGCCGCGGATCACGGTTATGTCGAGGAGTTGCTCGCGCACAGGGGCATCGCCAAGGGGGACGCCTTTGTGTTGGTCGCCCCCGGCGCGCGCAGCGACCTCAAGAAGTGGCACATCGGCGGCTACGCGCAGGTGATCCGCGAGCTGCCGGCCGCGACCAAGCTGTCCGTCGTGGTCATCGGCGACCGCGGCGACCGGACGGTGATCGAGCAGGTGGTGCGCGGGGCAGGCAGCCGCGTCGTGGCGCTGGTCGACCAGACGGACTTCAGCCAATTGGCGGCGCTGGTCCTGCGCGCCCGGTTCATCATCTGCAACGACAGCGGGGTCCTGCACCTGGGCAGCTACCTCGGTGTGCCGGTCATCGGCATCTACGGCCCGTCGAACGAGCGCCGCTACGGCCCGTGGTCGGCGCAGAGCCTCGTCGTGCGCAGACACGTCATGTGCGCGCCCTGCGAGAAGGCTCACTGCGGACGGGGCCGCGTCTGCATCGAGACGATCCGGCCCTATGACGTGCTCCTGGCGGTACGGGTGCTGATGGAGGGGCAGGCCGAGCGCGTCCAAAAGACGCGCTATAAACGCATCCTCGTGGCGCGCACGGACCGCATCGGCGACGTGCTGTTGTCCACGCCGGCCGTCAAGGCGCTGCGCATGCACTACCCGACGAGCTACATCGCGATGATGGTCTCGCCCTACACCCGCCAGATCGTGGAGGGCAACCCGTATCTTGACGAGGTGATCATCATGGATAAGCGCGGCCGCCACCGCGGGATGTTCGCGACGTGTTGCCTCGCACGACTCCTGCGCCAAAAGGACTTCGACGTCGCGGTCGTCCTGCACCCGACGGTGCGCGTGCACCTGTTGTGTTTCCTGGCCGGCATCAGGGAGCGCATCGGTTACGACAGGAAGGCCCCGTACTTTCTGACGCGCACCATCCCCCATAAAAAACAAGAAGGCAGAAAGCACGAATTGGAGTATAATTTTGATTTGTTGGGGCTCCTGGGCGTCGCGGCGGTCGAGCGCGACATCACCATGCCCATCCGTTCGCAGGCCGAGCGGGAGGTGGAGGGGCGCCTGAAGGAGGCGGGCATCGGCGCGCACCTGTCGCTGGTCGCCATCAACCCCGCGGCGAGCGATTTATCAAGGCGTTGGCCCACCGAGAAGTTCGCCACGCTCATCGACCGCCTGGGTCAGCTGTCGGGCGTGCGGGTCGCCGTCGTCGCACAGGCCGCGCACCGCGCCGTGACGCAGGAGCTTGTGTCGATGGTCCGCGTTTCGGTCATCGACTTCACCGGCGTCTTCGATCTGAGTCAATTGGCCAGCCTCTTCAAGCGCTGCCGCCTCGTCGTCTCCAACGACTCCGGGCCCATGCACCTGGCCGTCGCGGTCCACACGCCCGTGATCGCCATCTTCGGCCGCAACCAGCCGGGCCTGAGCCCGAAGCGCTGGGGGCCGCTGGGGCCGCGGGACGTCATCGTCCACAAGAAGATGGACTGCGACCCGTGCCTGGCCCATGCGTGCACGCGGGGCTTCCGGTGTCTGGAGGCGATCAGCGTCGACGAGATCTTCAGGCACGCCCAGAAGATCCTCAGAGATTCATCACCGTAACGGGTCTGCGGCCCCAAGGGGCGCGGGCACAACAAAGGAGGACGCATGAGGGAGAGAAAAATCAGCAACGTGGTGGGCTTGGCCGTGACGCTGTTGGCGGTGGTGACGGCCGTGTCTTTCAGCCTCGCCTCCGTGGCGTATCACCGGGAGGTCGTGGCGCTGCGGCAGGCCAACGCGGAGTACAGGCTGACGCTCGAGCGCTACAAGAGCACGCTGGAGAACATCCAGAAGCAGCTCGCGGGCGTCGGCGTGACGGTCCAGTAGGACGCGGGACCGTCTATCTCCGACGAGGTCACAAAAACTGCCAGGTGAGGTCATTCATGAAGAGATATGTCTTCTCGATTTTTTTGTTGGGCCTGTGCTGCGCGGCAGGCTGCGCGGTGCAGAACCAAAAGATCCAGGGCCCGGGGCTGCTGGGCCAGAGGATGTTTGTCAAGGCCCGGCCGGGCATGACCCAGGCCGAGGTGGTGGAAGCGATCGGCTCGCCCCAGGGGCGTTCCCTCAACGTCTCCTACAAGGGGAAGACCTACGATGAGGTCTGGCTCTATGAGACGATGCCTGCGACCGTCCTGTACTTCAAGGACGGCGTCCTTGAAGAAAAGGATTACCAATATTGAGGGCCTGCGCGGCCGGCAGACCCGCGTCTGCGGCCCAGGCAGCCTAAGGGCAAATTAGGACATTTCTAATTTGGTAGGACTAGGACATTTCTAATTTGGCTTGACAAGGCGGCTATTCCCTGTTGACGGTGGGCGGGTCCATTGATATAATGAAACCCCGCGGGTAGAACCGCGGTTTCTTTCTTATCGTCTTTCAGGCGACATCCTAAGCGACCCCGCCGAAGGCGGGGGCGCGAAGGGTTAACCTTCTTCCAGAAGGGCCGAAAATGCTTGATTTTACCAAGGTTAAAACATATTCGATCCGCCGGCGCCGCAGCAAGGTGGACATCTCTCTCTTTGCCAAGCCCCTGAAGCCGAGGGCCTCGGCGCGGGCGCTCCTTCAATCGTTTCCAAACATCCTAAAGGCTAAAGAGTTAAGAGAGATCGTGCGGGCCGTCGTCAAGGCGCGCAAAAAGGGTAAGCCCGTCATCCTGATGATGGGCGCGCACGTGATCAAGTGCGGCCTCTCGCCGCTGGTGATCGACCTGATCCGGCGCCGCATCGTGACGGCCGTGGCGACGAGCGGCGCGGGCGTGATCCACGATTTTGAGATCGCGTACTGTGGACAGACCTCCGAGGACGTGGCCCGCGCCTTGAAGGACGGGAGTTTTGGCATGGTCCGGGAGACCGCCGCTTTTATCAACGCGGCGGCGAAAGAGGCAGCGGCCCGGGGCCAGGGCTTCGGCGCGGCGCTGGGTTTTGCCGTCGGCAGAGAGGGCCTGCGCCATAGAAATCTGAGCATCGCGTACGCGTGCTGGAAACAGAGCATCCCCTTGACCGTCCATGTGGCGATCGGCACGGATATCATCCACCAGCACGCGGACTTCTCCGGCGCCGACACCGGCGCGGCCTCGGCGACGGACTTCCGTATCCTGACCCGGGAGGTGGCGCGCCTGAACAACGGCGGCGTGCTCTTGAACTTCGGTTCGGCCGTGGTGATGCCGGAGGTCTTTTTGAAGGCCCTGAGCGTGGCGCGCAACCTGACGAAGAAGGTCAGGAACTTCACGACCGCCAACTTTGACATGAACGTCCACTACCGGCCCCTCCAGAACATCGTGACGCGGCCGGTACTGGGTTCGGGAAAAGGCTACTACATCGTGGGGCACCACGAGATCATGCTGCCGTTGCTGGCGCAGGCGATCCTGGAAAAAATGGGGGCGAGGCGATGACCGCGAAGGGCGTGAAGAAGATCCTGGCGCGATTTCCGAAGGCCCGCGTGCTGGTGGTGGGTGACCTCGTCCTCGACGAGTTCGTCTGGGGCAGGGCCGAGCGCATTTCGCCCGAGGCGCCGGTGCCGGTGGTCTGGGCGCAGAGCCGTTCGTACATGCCCGGCGGCGCCGCGAACGTCGCCAATAATATCGCATCGCTCGGCGGCCAGGTAGCCCTCTGCGGCCTCGTCGGCGAGGATATGTACGCCGACGCGCTCGTCGGATGCCTGCGCGACCGGGGGGTGGACACCGGGGGCGTCATGGGCGAGGCCGGACGGCCGACCACGGTCAAGACGCGCATCATCGCCGCGCACCAGCAGGTCGTGCGCGTTGACTGGGAGAAGACGCATCCGCTGACGGACGCGAGCGCCCGTAGGCTCCTCGCGGCCGTGCGCCGCAAGATGCCCGAGGTGGACGCGGTGGTCGTCGAGGATTACGGCAAGGGCGTCGTGACGCCCTCCGTCCTCAAGGGCGTGATCGCGGCAGCCCGGCGCCACGGCAAGATCGTCACCGTCGACCCGAAGATCGAGCATTTTGATTATTACAGGGGCGTCACGGCCATGACGCCGAACGAAAAGGAGGCGGCGGCGGGCGCCGGCATCAAGGTCGTCAGCGATGCCGACGTCGACAGGGCGGGGCGCAGGCTGTTGAAGAAGAGCGGGGCCCAGGGCATCCTGATCACGCTGGGCGAGAAGGGCATGAAGCTCTTTAAAGGCAGGCGCGTCACGCACATCCCGACGGTGGCCCAGGAGGTCTTTGACGTCTCGGGCGCCGGCGACACGGTCATCGGCGTCTTCACGCTCGCGCTGGCCTCAAAGGTCCGCATGGAGGACGCCGCCCAGATCGCGAACGTCGCGGCCGGCATCGTCGTGGGCAAGATCGGCGTGGCCGTGGTCACGCCGCAGGAGATATGTGACATATGGCACCGCATCCAGGAGAGGCTGTCGTGAAGGCCGTCGGCGTCATCCCCGCGCGCTACCCTTCGGTGCGCTTCGAGGGCAAGGTCCTCGCCGACATCCTCGGCAGGCCCATGATCCAGCACGTCTGGGAGAACGCGAAGAAGGCCAAGGCCCTCGACGACCTGATCGTCGCCTGCGACGACGAGCGGGTCATGAAGACGGTCCGGGGCTTCGGCGGCAAGGCGGTCATGACGGCCAAAGGGCACGGCAGCGGCACGGAGCGCATCACCGAGGTCGTGGCCGACCTCGACGTCCGGGTCGTCGTCAACATCCAGGCCGACGAGCCGCTCATCCACCCGTCGATGATCGATGACGTGGCGTACCCGCTCCTTCACTCGAAGGACCTCGTCTGCGCGACGCTGATGAAGCTCATCGAGCACGAGGAGGAGATCGCGGACCCGAACGTCGTCAAGGTCGTCGTCGGCAAGAAGGGCAACGCCCTCTACTTCTCGCGCTGCCCGATCCCGTTCGTGCGCGACGACGAACCGGGGATGCGTGTGCACTACAAGCACATCGGGCTCTACGCGTATACCAAGGATTTTCTCTTTACCTACAAGAGGCTCGCCCCGACGCGGCTCGAGCAGTACGAGAAGCTCGAGCAGCTCAGGATCCTCGAGCACGGCTTTCCCATCCGGGTGATGGAGACCAAGCACGAGTCGATCGGCGTCGATACGCGCGAGGACCTGGAGCGCGTCTGCGCGCTGCTGAATATCAAGAGTAAGGCGAGTGAGGGGTCATGACGCGTTCCCGAGAGGTCAAGATCGGAAAGGTGGTGATGGGCGCCGGCCGGCCGTTCGTGCTGATCGCCGGGCCCTGCGTCATCGAGGACGAGAAGAGCGTCTTGAGCCACGCGGCGCGGCTCAAGGACATGTGTGTCCGCGCCGGCGTGCCGCTCATCTTCAAGTCGAGCTACGATAAGGCCAACCGCACGTCGCTCTCCTCCTATCGCGGGCCGGGGATGGTCAAGGGGCTCAAGATCCTCGCCAAGGTCAAGAAGGAGCTGGGCCTGCCCTTGTTGAGCGACGTCCATACGGTCAGCGAGGTCGCCGGCGCCGCCGGCGTCCTCGACGTCCTGCAGATACCGGCCTTTTTGAGCCGCCAGACGGACCTGCTCGTGGCGGCCGCCAAGACGAAGAAGGTCGTCAACATCAAAAAGGGGCAGTTCCTCGCTCCGTGGAGCATGGCCGAAGCCGTCAAGAAGGTCGCCGACAGCGGCAACCGCCGCATCCTCCTGACGGAGCGGGGCACCTCGTTCGGCTACAACAATCTCGTCGTGGATTTCAGGAGCCTGGCTATCATGCGCGAGCTTGGGTACCCGGTCATCTTCGACGCGACGCACAGCGTCCAGCTGCCCGGCGGCCGCGGGGTCTCGAGCGGCGGCGAGCGGCGTTACGTGGCCGGGCTCGTGCGGGCGGCGATCGCCTTCGGCGCGGACGGGATCTTTATCGAGGTCCACGAGAGGCCGGACAAGGCGCCGTGCGACGGGCCGAACATGATCTCGCTGAAAGACCTGGAGGCCGTCCTGCCCGTCTTTAAGGCCTTTGACGCGCTGGCCCTCAAACACAAGGTGCGGTGATGTATTTAGCGCAGGCCAAGAGGGTCCTGGAGATAGAGGCCAAGGCGGTGTCGCGGCTGGCGCGGCGTCTGGGCAAGGAGTTCAACGAGGCCATCGATATCCTGTTCAAGTGTTCCGGCCGCGTGATCGTGACCGGGATGGGCAAGGGCGGCATCATCGGCCAGAAGATCAGCGCCACCCTCTCCTCGACGGGCACGCCGAGCCTCTTTCTGCACTCGGCCGAGGCGATCCACGGGGACCTGGGCCGCGTGACGAAGGACGACGTGATCCTGGCCATCTCCAACTCTGGGGAGACCGAAGAGGTGATCCGGCTCCTGCCGCTCATCAAGAAGCTCGGCACGCGGCTCATCGCGCTCACCGGCAACGCCCGGTCCACGCTCGCGCGACACAGCGACGTGGTCCTCGACGTCTCCGTGACCCAGGAGGCCTGCCCGATGAACCTGGCGCCGACGGCGAGCACGACCGCGACCCTGGCGATGGGCGACGCGATCGCCGTCTGCCTCCTCGAAAAGAAGGGATTTAAGGAGAAGGACTTCGCCTTCTTCCACCCCGGCGGCGCCCTCGGCAAGAAGCTTCTCCTGAAGGTGGAGGACATCATGCGCCAGGGGCCGGCCAACTGCGTGGTGCGCGAAGACGACCTCGTGCGCGACGTCCTGCTCGCCATCACCGAGGCCCGGTCCGGGGCCGCGAGCGTGGTGGACAAGAAGGGGCGTCTCACCGGCATCTTCACCGACGGCGACCTGCGCCGCCACCTGAAGACCGACCGGCAGCTCTTGACGTGTCCTGTCAGGGACGTCATGACCAAGCGGCCCATGACGATCGCGGCCGACCGCCTCGCGAGCGAGGCCCTGCGCATCCTCAAAGAGAGACGCATCGACGAACTCCCGGTCGTGGACGCGAAGGGGCGGCCCATCGGCATGCTCGACGTCCAGGATCTCCTGAAGGTCGGACTCGTCTAATTTTCCATGAAAGAAGTCACCGCATCCCTGCGCGCCCGGTTCAAGAAGGTCCGGTTCCTGCTCCTCGACGTCGACGGGGTCCTGACGGACGGCCGCATCGTCTACGACGCCAACGGCGTCGACGCGCGCTTCTACGACGTCCAGGACGGCCTCGGCGTGTACCTGTTGGGGCGCATGGGCGTCAAGACGATCTTGATCACCGCCAAGGGTTCGCGCTGCCTCAAGCCGCGCGCCCGGGACATGCGCGTGGAGGCGGTTTATGAGAATATCCTGCCCAAGACGAAGGCGTACGAGAAGATCCTGAAGAGATACCGCCTGCGCGACCGGGACGTCTGCTTCATGGGCGATGATCTCCTCGACCTCGCCGTGATGCGCCGGGCGGGCGTCGCCGTCGCGCCGCATAACGCCGTCGCTGAGGTGAAGAGGGTGGCCGATTACGTGACGCAAAAAGAAGGTGGACGCGGGGCGGTGCGCGAGGTGGCGAACCTGATCCTGCAGTGCAAGGGGTTGTGGAAACGGGCCCTCAAGATCTATGGTTAAGATATTTTTTCTCGGCGTTGCGGTGGTCTTCTTTCTGGGCGCGCTGGTGCACGCGCAGGGCGAGATCCCGGTGTCGTCCGAGCCCCAGCAGATGGAGGATTTCAACCTGATCGGCTACGGCGCCGACGGGAAGAAGACGTGGGAGGTGGCTGGCGCCTCGATGGACATGCTCGAGGACGAGATCAAGATCACCGACATCACGGCCCGCATGTTCGGGGACCGGGAGAACCTCGTCGTCACGGCGGACCGCGGAAATTTCGACAAGCAGACCGGGATCGTACGGCTGACCGACAACGTGCGGGCGGTGACGGACGGGGGGCTCGAGCTGAAAACCGAGGTCCTCGACTGGTCGCAGACGCAGCGCGTCATCTCGACGGACGAAGTGGTCCGGGTCGAGCGCGAAAATCTGACCGCGGTCGGGACAGGCTTCAAGGCCGAGCCCGACGCCAAGATCGCGAAGTTCGAAAAGGACGTCATCCTGACGATCGAGCAGCAGGAAGGGGAGGAGGCGGTCCCAGAACCGCCGAAGGCGCTGGAGCAGCCGTTCGGCGGCATGGGCAAGCTCATCATCACCTGCGACGGGCCGATGGAGTTGGATTACGGCAAGCAGGTGGCGGTCTTCCACGACAACGTCAAGGTGGAGTCCGAAGGCGGCGGCCAGGGGACGATGATCGCCGACAAGATGACCGTCCGCTTCGACACCGAGACGGACCAGATCGACCGCATCGAGGCGGAGGGCAACGTCCAGATCCAGCGTGAGGAGAATATTTCGTACAGCGACGGCGCCGTCTTCACGAGCGCCGAGCGCAAGGTCATCCTGACCGGCCGGCCCAAACTCATCCTCTTCACCGAAGGTGGGGACGAGGCCGCCGAGACCCCGATCATGCCATGACGCACCTTCTGGAAGCCAAGGGACTGGTGAAGAGTTACCACGGCCGCCGCGTCGTCGACGAGCTCGACATCGAGGTCAAGCGCGGCGAGATCGTGGGCCTCCTGGGCCCCAACGGGGCCGGCAAGACGACGACCTTCTACATGATCGTCGGCATCATCCAGCCCGAGGCGGGGAAGATCATCTTTGACCACCACGAGATCACCCGCATGCCGATCCACCAGCGCTCGAACGTCGGCATCGGTTACCTCGCGCAGGAGAGCTCCGTCTTCCGGCGCCTGACCGTCGCCGAGAACATCATGGCGGTCCTGGAGACGCTGCCGTTGTCGTTCCGAGAGCGAAAAAAAAGATTGAGTCATCTCTTGGAAGAGCTTAAAATCAGCCATCTGGCCACGCACAAGGCGTACACGCTCTCCGGCGGAGAGCGCCGGCGTCTGGAGATCACGCGGGCCCTCGTGACGTCGCCGTCCTTCATTTTATTGGACGAGCCTTTCTCGGGGATCGACCCGATCGTCGTCGCCGATGCCCAGGAGATCATCAGGGAGCTGAGGAACAAGGGCCTGGGGGTCCTCCTGACGGACCACAACGTGCGCGAGACGCTCTCGATCACGGACCGGGCGTACCTCATCGCCAGCGGCAAGATCTTGATCCACGGCTCGGCGACGGAGCTGATCAACGACCCGCAGGCGCGCAAGCTCTACCTGGGCGACCGCTTCAGGATGTAGGAATGTAGGAAACAGTTTCAAAGTTGTTCGGGAAAGTGTTTTGAAGTTGTTCGGGAAAGTGTATAGGGGGCTCAGAAACAGTTTCCACTGAAGACGGTAGCCAGGCTGGAAACAGTTTCTTCGCCGCCGAATAAGAAAGGATAGACAGTGAAGGTCACCAGCAAGCAGAGCAAGGCGAACAAGGTCTTTTTCCACGTCGAGGTCCCGCACGACGCGGTACACAAGAAGTTCAGCGAGGTCTACGACCGCATCGGCAGGGAGGCGAAGGTGCCGGGGTTCCGTCCCGGCAAGGCGCCCCGTCCGGTCCTCGAGCAGCACCACAGCCAGCTCGCGCGCGAGGAGGTCATCAAGGGCCTCGTCGCCGAGAGCTACGACTGGAGCGTCAAAGAGGAGCAGATCGACGTCGTCGACCTGCCGCAGATCTCCGAGGTGCAGCTCAAGGACGATATCCTGACCTATCAGGCCGAGGTGGAGGTCAAGCCCGAGGTCAAGATCAAGCAGTACAAGGGGCTCAAGCTCAAAAAAGACGAGATCAAGGTCGCCGCCTCGGACGTGACGGCCGCGATCGACGACCTCAAGAAGGACCGCGGGGACATCGACGAGGAGCGGCTGGCCAGGGGGCTCGGGTATCGTTCCAAGGACGAGCTGAAGGATTGCCTTGAGAAACAGCTCTTTTTGAAGAAGGAGAACGAGGCGCGGGCCAAGCTCGAGAAGGACGTCATCGACCAGGTGCTCAAGAACTGCTCCTTCCAGGTCCCCCGGACGCTCGTCGAGCGCCGGTGCCGCGAGCTCGAGCACCAGGCCGCGCACCAGATGGCCGATTACGGCATGGCCGAGGACGAGGTCAAGAAGCGCATCGGGGAGTTCAAGCCGAGGTTCACGGTCCAGGCCGAGGAGCAGGTGAAGGTGTATCTGGTCCTGGAGGCGATCGCCAAGAAGGAAGGGATCGCGCGCGACGACAAGATGCTCAACCGGGCCATCGAACTTTTATTCGCCGAGGCGGAATGGCAATAAGAGCGAAGACGGGAAAGAGTCTTCGCCATGAGCCGTCTCGGACGAGGCCTATAGCGCTCTGCCGTCTCGGGACGGGACCTATAAGGTGAGCGAAGCGTCAAGGCCAGCGCAGCAATTGCGGTCCCGTCCCTCGTTATCCCGCCTTCGGCGGGATGTCACTCAATGCCCGCCTGTCGGCGGGCAGGGGTGTTCCATCCCGCCTTCGCAGGATACCCTGCTTCGGCGGGATGTCACTCAATGCCCGCCTGTCGGCGGGCAGGGGTGTTCCATCAGGATGTTATTTTGCGGGATACCTGTAAGGTAAAAGGAGGTCATTATGGCAAAGGCACAGATGCTGGTTCCTATGGTCGTCGAACAGACACAGCGCGGGGAGCGGGCCTATGATATCTATTCGCGCCTGCTCAAGGACCGCATCATCTTCATCGGCATGCCGATCGAAGATTATGTGGCGAACCTCGTGATCGCGCAACTCCTCTTCCTGCAGATGGAGGACGTCAACAAAGACATCAGCGTGTACATCAACACGCCGGGCGGCCACGTCACGAGCGGCCTGGCCATCTACGACACGATGCAGTTCGTGAAGTGCGAGGTGGCGACCTATTGCGTGGGTCAGGCCTCGAGCATGGGGGCGTTGCTCCTGGCGGCTGGCCGCAAGGGCAAACGCCATGCGTTGCCGCATGCGCGTATCATGATCCACCAGCCGTGGGGCGGGGTCCAGGGGGCCGCGGCGGACATATCTATCCAGGCGAAAGAGATCTTACGGTTACGCGAGACCCTCGAAGAGGTCCTCGCCAAGCACACGGGCCAGCCGCTGGACAGGATCAAGCAGGACTCGGACCGCGATTACTTCATGTCCGCCGAGGAGGCGAAGGCCTACGGCCTGATCGACGAAGTGATCGTATCTTCGGACGACGTCAAATAATATACTCAAGAAGCAAGGAGGAGTATCTCATGAAGAAGACGTATCTCTTGACGCCGGGCCCGACGCCGCTGCCGCCGCAGGTCTGTGAGGCGTTGGCGCGTCCCATCATCCACCACCGCACGCCCCAGTTCCAGACGGTCCTGAAAGAGACCTTCGAGGGACTCAAGTGGGTCTTTCAGACGAAGAACGACTGTTTTCTCTTCGCCGCATCGGGGACGGGCGCGATGGAGGCCGCCGTCGTCAACCTCCTTTCCTGGGGCGACACGGCGCTGATCGTCGAAGGCGGCAAGTTCGGCGAACGCTGGACGGAGCTGTGCGCCGCCTACGGCATCAAGACGACGGTGATCAAGGTCGAGTGGGGCCGGGCGCTGGACCCGGAGGTCCTGGAGGAGCATCTCGCCAAGGACGCCACCGTCAAGGCGGTCTTCACGACGTTCTGCGAGACCTCGACGGGCGTGGCCTTCGACATCAAGGGGTTCGCCCAGGTCGTCAAGGAGACCGAGGCGGTACTGGTCGTGGACGCGATCAGCGGCCTGGGCGTCATCGATCTGCAGACGGACGCGTGGGGCGTGGACGTGGTCGTCGCCGGGTCGCAGAAGGGCTTCATGCTGCCGCCGGGGCTGGGTTTCCTGAGCGTCAGCAAGAAGGCGTGGAGGTGCGTCGAGGAGTCGAAGTGCCCGAAGTACTATTTTGACCTTAAGAAGGCCAAGAAGGCCCTGGAGAAGACGGACACGGCCTTCACGCCCGCGATCGGCATCATCATCGCGCTGAACGAGGCGCTCAGGATGATGCGCGCCGACGGCCTGGAGGCGATCTTCGCCCGCCACCGCAGACTCGCCGAGGCGACGCGGGCCGCGGTCACGGCATTGGGCCTGGAGCTCTTCGCGCCGGACGCGGCGTCGGACGCCGTGACGGCGGCCAAGGTCCCCGAGGGGATCGACGGCGCCAAACTCGTCAAGACGATGCGCGACGAGTACGGGGTGACGATCGCCGGCGGGCAGGCGGCGGTGAAGGGGAAGATCTTGCGTGTCGCCCACATGGGCTACATCGCGGAGTCGGATATCATCCTCGCCCTGGCGTGTCTGGAGAAGGTCTTGAAGAAGATGGGCTATGCGTTTGAGCTGGGCACCGGTGTCAAGGCAGCCGAAGAGGTCCTTTCAACATAAACAACGGTGCCGTCAACGGCATCCCTTTTAACGGAGTCGAATATGTTTAAAATTCTGGTCAGCGATGCGCTCTCGGAAGAAGGTCTGAAGATCCTCAAGAACTCAAAGGAGTTTTCCGTTGAGGTCAAGACGGGGCTCAAGGGCGACGCCCTCAAGGAGGCCGTCGCCGATTGTGACGCGATGCTCGTGCGCAGCGCCACCAAGGTGACGGCGGACGTCATCGAGGCCGCGGCGAACCTCAAGATCATCGGCCGCGCGGGCGTGGGGCTCGACAACGTGGACCTCAAGGCCGCGACGGCCCGTGGGATCATCGTCATGAACACGCCGGGCGGCAACACGATCTCCACCGCCGAGCACGCGATGAGCCTTATCCTGGCGCTCTCGCGCTCGATCCCCCAGGCGGACGCCTCGATGAAGAGGAACGAGTGGCGCCGCAAGGACTTCATGGGGGTGGAGCTCTACAACAAGACGATCGGGATCATCGGCCTGGGCCGCATCGGCATGGAGGTGGCCAAGCGCTGCCTCTCTTTCGGGATGCGCGTCAAGGGCCACGACCCGTACCTCGCACACGAGATGGCCGAGCAGGCCGGCATCGAGATCATGAAGCTCGACGACATCTACCGCATCGCCGATTACATCACCGTCCACGTGCCGGTGACCGAGGAGACGAAGGGGATGATCTCGGATGACCAGTTCGCCATGATGAAGGAGGGCGTGCGGGTGATCAACTGCGCCCGCGGCGGGATCATCGACGAGGCGGCGCTGGCCAGGGCCCTGGAGGTCGGCAAGATCGGCGGCGCCGCCCTGGACGTGTACGTCACGGAGCCGCCCAAGGACCTGGCGCTGACAAAGTTCAAGAACGTCGTCTTGACGCCGCACCTGGGCGCCTCGACGGAAGAGGCCCAGGTCAACGTCGCCATCGAGATCGCCCACCAGGTCGCGGACGCGCTCTCCGGCAAGGGCATCCGCAACGCCGTCAACTACCCGTCGGTGGACCCGGAGACGTACCACGTGCTCCAGCCGTACATCAACCTGTGCGAGAAACTCGGCTGTTTTTCGAGCCAGCTCGCGGACGGTGCCCTCCAGGAGGTCAATATCGTCTTCAGCGGCGAGATCGCCAAGTACGATACGGTGCCGCTGACCATGGCCCTCATGAAGGGTCTGCTCTCGCCGATCCTGCAGGAGAACGTCAACTACGTCAACTCCCTGGCCCTGGCCAAGGAGCGCGGCATCCGGGTGATGGAGTCCAAGTCCACGCAGGTCGAGGAGTTCGTCAACCTGGTGTCGCTGGAATTGAAGACCGGCAAGACGATCCAGCGCGTGGCCGGCACGCTCTTCACTAAGTCCGAGCCGCGCATCGTGAAGATTAACGAGTTCTTCGTCGAGGCGATCCCGATGGGGTGCATGGTGATCATCCACAACTGGGACAAGCCCGGGATCATCGGGTCCCTGGGGTCGCTCATGGGCGAGTACAAGATCAACATCGCGGCGATGTCGTTCGGCCGGGAGAAGCAGGGCGGCAAGGCCCTCTCCGTCCTGAATGTCGACGCCTGCGTCACGCCCGAGATCCTGGAGAAGATCAAGGGCCTGCCCCATATCACTTCTGCCAAGACGGTGCAACTGTAGAACGGCCTATGACGAAGCCTTTGCCAAGGCGCGCAGCCCTCTTTGTCTGCCTTTCGCTCCTGGCCGCCGGTTTTCTCGCGCCGGCCTGCCGGGCTGAAGAGAAAGAGATCGGCATATTTTTTACGGGCCAGTCTTACGCGGCCCTGTATCCCTGCGTTTGTCCGGGCGAGCGGGAGGGGGGTGTGGCTCGACGCGCCGCAGCCCTCAAGGAGGCCCGCGCGCAGCATCCGGGCCTTTTGGCCGTCGAGGCCGGGGCGCTCTTCGGCTCGGGGGTCCTGGACACGGCTGCCATCAATTTTGAGGTGGATAGAGAGCGCACGAAGATCTACCTCGCCGCCCTCAAGGCGATGGGATATGACGCGTTGCTCTTGAGCGGCCAGGAGTTTGTCTTCGGCGCGTCGTTCGTCGGGGAGCTCGAGGATTATCCTTTTGTGTCGTCCAACGTCAGCGCCGGCCGGCCGTACGTCCTCAAGGAGGTCAACGGGGTGCGCGTCGGCGTGCTGGGCTTAACCGATGAGACGGCGGCCCAACGGGGCGCCGCCGGGTGGAAGGCGCCGCTCCTCGTCCTGGAGGACAGGGTCCGGGACCTGAGGAAGCGGGGCGCCGAGGTCGTCGTCGTCTTGAGTTCTTTGAGTCAGGAGGAGGATGCCCGGCTTCTCAAGAGCGTCTCCGGCGTCGATGTCATGATCAACGGCGCGCCGTCCTACACGACGCCCGCGCCGCGCACCGTCGAGGGGGCGCACTATCTTTCGGTCTGGTGGCAGGCGAGGAAGGCCGGGCTGTTGCGACTGCGTCTCGGGAAAGACAAGAAGGTAGAGCTCGTCTCCTGCGATCCCGTGGCGCTGGGTGCGCAGGTCCGGGACGATCCGGAGGTGGCGGCGCTCCTGCCTGTCTGCATACAGGATAGCGACTGCGTCTTCCGCGAGGGATTGGTGGCGCGTTGCGAGCGCGCGGAGGACCTGCTTGCGTCGCGCTGCGTGTACACGCAGCCTTCGGCGCTGGACGTCACGGTCATCGAGCCCAAAGAGTGCCCGTCGTGTCAGACGCAGGCCGTCCTCAGGGACCTCGAGGCGTTCTTCGGCAAGCTGCGGGTCCGCAGGCTCGACGCGGCCTCGGCCGAGGCGCGCAAGATCATCGACGACGCCGAGGCCGAGGCGCTGCCGCTGTATGTCTTTGAGGCAAAGGCCGAGAAGCACGAGCTCTTCGCCATGTTGAGCAAGATGGTCGAAAAGAAGAGGGCGTATTATCTGTTGAGGCCCGGCATGGCGGGCGTATCCTTTTTCATGAAGCGTCCCCTGATCCCGGGCCGGCTCGACGTCTTCTTTGATCTGGGGTATCCCCATTTAGCCGAGTTGGCCGAGCGCCTGAAGGCGCTTCGCGCAAGACACAGTGATTTGTCGCTGGGCCTGCACTTTCTGGCGGCCCGGAATGAGGAGGGGGCGTTTTTGGCGCAGGGCGGTCTGCCGGCGATAGAGGAGTATAAGCGGTTGGCATGCCTGGAGGCCGCGCAGCCGGAATTATTCTTTGATTATCTGATCTGCCGCGCCGGGGAAGGGGGGTCCGGCTGGTGGGAGCGCTGCGCCGAGGAGGCGGGCGTTGATACCGGCCGCCTGCGCGGCTGCGCCACGGGCCCCGAAGGGGACGCGGCCCTGGCCCGGAAGATCGCCCTGACGCGGGAACTGGAGATGGCCGCGGGGCCGGCCCTGCTCGTCGATAATCGTGAGATCTACGGCATGATCAACGTGCCGTCACTTGAGGAGCTGGAAGAGAAGTTGGGCTTAAGGTCGCAAGAGAGTAATAAAAAGTGAGGTCTTTATGAGCGTGGCAAAACAGAAAAGGATCTATATTTTGGACGTGACCAACCGGGACGGCGTCCAGACGTCGCGGATTTGTCTCTCCAAGCTGCAGAAGACGATCCTGAACATGATGCTCGACGACATGGGCGTCGCCCAGTCGGAGTTTGGTTTTCCGATGACGCACCATGAGACGAACTACCTGAACGCCAACCTGGAGCTCGTCGAGAGGGGCGCGATGAAGCACATCCGGCTCAGCGGCTGGATCCGCGCCATGACGGGCGACGTTGAGGCCGCCTTTCAAAACGTCCCCAAGCTCAGGTTCATGAACCTCTCGATCTCCACCTCCGACCAGATGATCGCGGGCAAGTTCAAGGGGAAGATCGACCACAAGATGGTCATCAAGAGCATGATGGAGGCGACCCGGCTCGCCCTCAAGAAGGGCGTCGAGGCGGTCGGCGTGAACGCGGAGGACGCCTCGCGCACCAATATGGATTACCTTATCGAGTTTTCCCAGGCCGGCAAAGAGGCGGGGGCCTGCCGGATCCGCTACTGCGATACGCTGGGCTTTGACAGCCCGTCCACGATCTACGACCGGATCCACAAGTTGGCCTTGAGCGTCAAGCTCCCGATCGAGGTCCACTGCCATAATGATCTGGGCATGGTCGTGGCCAATTCCATCGCCGGCGCCAGGGCGGCGGTGGACGCGGGCGTCGACGCCTACATCAACACGTGCGTCAACGGCATGGGCGAGCGCTCCGGCAACGCCGACCTCGTGAGCTGCATCCTGGCCGTCCGTTATAGCAACGGTCTGGCCGGCACGTACCTCTTGGACGAGCGCCTGGATCTGAGAAAGTCGTGGCACCTGTGCAAGTACGCGTCGTATGCCTTCGGCGTCCCTATACCAATCAACCAGCCGGGCATCGGGGCCAACGCCTTTGCCCACGAGTCGGGCATCCACGCCGACGGCGCGCTCAAGGACCGCCGCAATTACGAGCTTTACGATTTTGAGGAGTTGGGCCGCGGCGAGGCCGAGGTGATCGACACGGGCCGTCAGATCACGGCCGGTGAATACTCCGGGATCAAGGGCTTCCGCAACGTCTACGACAACCTGGAGGTCGAATTCAAAGACGACAAGGAGGCGGCCGAGGTCCTGGACCTGGTGCGCTACGCCAACGTCCACAACCAGAGGCCGCTCGTCGCGGACGAGCTGATCTTCGTGGCCAAGTACCCGGACATCGCCCGCAAGATTTTCACGATGGCGCCGTGAGACAATAGGTCTGACCTTTAGTCTCACGGTTCCTGCCCCGGCCCCCGGAGCGAAGTAGAGCGGAGCGCAGGGGCTGTATTGAAGACGCGGAAAATGGGCTTACGATAGACTTATACTGCCGTGTTAGAGGTTCTGAGCCAAAGTTCTGACGACCGCGCGGGGGAAACCCGGAACTGACCCTCGCTTACCACGCTGAAGAATTCCGGAGGGGTATCCCCAGACCATTTGGAGCGGATTCAAGCCCCGAGCACCGCCATGAGCGAAGGGGGCCGGGGAGGGACCGTCATAATATGAATACCATACTTATAGGATTGCAATGGGGTGACGAGGGCAAGGGCAAGGTGATCGACGTCCTGGCCAAGGATGCCCAGTACATCGTGCGCTTCCAGGGCGGCAACAACGCCGGGCACACGGTCGTCGTGGGCGGCAGCACCTTCATCTTCCACCTCTTGCCGTCGGGCGTCCTGCACAAGGGCAAGGAGTGTCTCATCGGCAACGGCGTGGTCGTCGACCCCGAGGTGCTTCTTGAGGAGATCGCCGCCCTGCGCAAAAAGGGCGTCGACGTGCACGGGCGACTCACCGTCTCCGAGCACGCCCACATCATCTTTCCCTACCACCGTATCCTCGACGGCCTGCGCGAGACCAAGCGCGTGCGCAAGATCGGTACGACGGGCCGCGGCATCGGGCCCTGTTACGTCGACAAGGTCATGCGCTGCGGCATCCGCATGGGGGACCTGCTCAACCCGCACCTCTTGGAGCGCAAGCTTAAGGACAACCTCGCCGAGAAGAACGAGATCTTCAGGAATGTCTACGGCCACGAGGGCTTTGCCTTTGAGGCCCTGTATGAGATGTACCTCGCGTTCGGCCGCAGGCTCAAGGACCTGGTCGGCGATACCGCCTTGATCCTTAACCGCGCCGCGACACAGAAGAAGTCCATCCTCTTCGAGGGGGCGCAGGGGACCTTCCTCGACATCGACTTCGGGACGTATCCTTTTGTGACCTCTTCCAACACGATCGCGGCCGGGGCCTGCGCCGGGACGGGTGTGGCGCCCACGCAGATCGACCGCATCATCGGCGTGGTCAAGGCCTACACGACGCGCGTCGGGGAGGGGCCTTTCGTGACGGAGTTTCCGGGCATCATGGGTGAGGCTATCCGGGCGAAGGGGCAAGAGTTTGGGGCGACGACCGGCCGGCCACGGCGCTGCGGCTGGTTCGACGCGGTGATGGTCCGCCGCGCCGTGATGCTCAACGGCGCCAACCTCATGGCCATGATGAAGTTGGACGTCCTTGACAACCTGGAGACGATCAAGATCTGCACGGCCTACAAGTATAAAGGTAAGGTCTTCCGGGATTTTCCGGGCGACCTGGAGGTCATGCAGAAGGCCAAGCCCTTATACAAGGATTTTAAGGGCTGGCGGGAAACCACAAGCCATTTGAGGAGTTACAAGAATTTGCCGTCTCAGGCCAAGGCCTATGTGCGGGCCCTTGAGGAGATGTGCGGGGCCAAAGTGGACATTATTTCGGTGGGTTCGGGCAGAGAAGAGACGCTGTTTAAATGAGGCCCCAGCTTGCGGAACGCAGTGAACGCAAGCTGGTTGGCCGAATTTATCCCTGCGTCTTCATCGCTGGTCTTCCAAGATGCAGGGATAAATGACCCCAGCTTGCGGAACGCAGTGAACGCAAGCTGGTTGGCCGAATTTATCCCGTGCTTTCCGAAGATAACCTGTAGAAAGCGCGGGATTAAGGCCTTGCGGGGGGCGATTTGTCTTGACGAACCATACCGCCTATGTTAAGGTAAAACGGGTTCGAAAATGCAGGAGGCTTTTATGTTGAGGCGCACACCCTGGGCGGCACCGGCCCTGGTCTTTTTTATCTGTGTGGTCTTCCTTTGTGGTTGCACGGTGATCTTTCAGAAGGGCCGGCGTTCCGACATGGAGCGCATCCAGTCGCTTGAAGAGGAGCTCGACAGGCTTGCCGGGATCAAGGCTGAGCTTGAGAGTAAACTTAAAGGCGTCCAAGGGGTTAGCCTAAGCATGGAGGACCGCGGTCTTGTCGTCACCTTCCTGGATGAGATCCTCTTTGACTCCGGCAAGGACAAGATCAAGGAGGGGGCCTTTGCGTCCCTGGACAAGGTCTGCGGTGTGATCGTGGCCAAGGCCTCGGACCTTGATATCGGGGTCGAAGGACACACGGACAACGAGCCGATCAAGTATTCCGGCTGGGAGTCCAACTGGGAGCTTTCGACGGCGCGCGCCAACAGCGTCGTCTATTATCTGGATGAAAAGGGCGTTGACCCGGGGCGCCTGGCCGCCATCGGCTACGGCGAGCATCGGCCCGTCGCCTCCAATGATACGCCCGAGGGGCGCCGCAAGAACCGCCGGGTGGAGATCGTCATCCTGCCTAAACTCAGGAAGGCGGAGAGGACCGGCGCGGCGCCGACCGCCGCCGCGGGCCTCCTGGAGCCCAAGGAAAATCTGAAGTAGCCCCGACGAGATAACGAGAGACGGTGCCGCAGGCATGGCCGTTGACATTTTAAGAAAGACGCCTCTCATCACGATCATCGCCGCACTCATCGTCCTGCTGGGCCTTCTGGTCCGCGCCTCGATGAGAAACGAGAGCCTGGACGTGAAGTTCCGCCGGGAGATGTCGGACCGTTTTGACCTGGAAAAGAAGGCGCTCTCCCTGGAGAAAGAGCGGGCGGGCCTCTACGCGCGGATCAAGTCGTTGACCGCGCAGCTTGAAACGAAGCAAGATACGATCAGTAATCTGCAGGCGTCCCTGAGTCTGTCGGCACAGGAGAACAAGGGGCTGAAAGACGCGTTGTCGCAGTTGCGCGACAATATCGCCGCGCAACCGGCATCGGCCGCATCCGGCGCTATGTGACGCGGCCGAGGTGCCACGGATCACGACGTCTTGAGAAAGGGGATCCGCAGATTCCCTTTTTTTATTGCGCGTCCCTGCACGCAGTAAGGTAAGTGAGATGCGCACAGGGACGATTTAAGGAAGGTTAGCGAGGTAAATCGGAGGCGAGGGATGAAAACCAAGACGAAGGTGAAGAGGCGTTCCACGAAGGCGGAGAGGCCGGCGGCGAAGAAGAGGGCGGTCCGCAAGGCCGCGCCGCGCGCCGGGCGCCGGGTGATCCGGCCGGCAAAGGGTCTGTTGCGTAAGGTGCAGGAGATACCGATCCAGGAGACGCACGTGGCCGAGGCGAAATTTTACACCGGCCCCGGGACGGCGACCTACCAGCGCCCGGCGGTGACGCCGATCGAGCACCGGGAGCTGCCGCAGGGCTATGACGAGGACATCCTCGTCGTGCAGGTCCGCGACCCGTGGTGGACGCACGTCTACTGGGACCTGCGTTTCAAGACGTGGGATGAGTGCCGCGCCCGGCACGGCGGGAACTTTGAAAAGGCCCGCTGGACGCTGCGCGCCTACGACATCAGCTTCGTCAAATTCGACGGCACCAACGCCCACCGCTGCTTCGACACCGCGATCGACGTCACGGCGCGCAACTGGTACATGAACCTGGGCGCGCCGGGGACGTCCTGGTGTCTGGATCTGGGGTTCGTGCTGCCCGGCGGCCGCTTCGTGACCGTCGTGCGTTCCAACGTCGTCTCCCTGCCCCTCGACGGGCCGTCCTGGATGACGGACGAGGAGTGGATGATCCCCGATGACGCCTTCCGCCGCCTCTACGGCATGTCCGTCGGCCTGGGGCCCAACGTCTCGAGCCCCGTCGGCAAGCTCTGGCAGGAGCGCCTGAAGAGGGACGTCTCCTCGGGCGCGGTCACCTCGAGGGTGAGCTCGCCCGTCGGCAAAAAGGCCGAGAGGCTGCCGTTCTGGCTCGTGGTCGACGCGGAGCTGATCGTCTACGGCGCGACGGAGCCGGACGCCGCGGTGAGCGTCCAGGGAAAATCCGTCAGGCTGCGCAAGGACGGGACCTTCACCCTGCGCTTCGCGCTGCCCGACGGAAAGCAGGAGATCCCCGTGACGGCGCGTTCGGGCAGGAACAAGGAGACACGGACGATCACGCCCATCGTGACGCGCAAGACCACCCGCAACCCTTAAAGGACGCGCGATGCTCAAAGGCTATCTGTGCCTGGTCCTCCACAGCCACCTGCCGTACGTGCGCCATCCGGAGCACGAGGACTTCCTGGAAGAGGACTGGCTCTACGAGGCGATCACGGAGACGTATATCCCGCTCATCGAGATGTTCGAGCGCCTGAGCGACGAGAAGGTCCCCTTCCGCATGACGATGTCCGTGACCCCGACGTTGGCGGCGATGCTGACCGACGGTCTCCTGCAGGACCGCTACGCGCGCCATATCAACAAGCTCATCGAGCTCGCGCACAAAGAGGTGGAGCGCACGCGCTGGATGCCGGCGTTCCAGCGGCTGGCCGTGATGTACCTGGGCCTCTTCACGCAGGCCCGCGACCTCTTCGAACGCTACCACCGCAACCTGGTCGTCGCCTTCAAGCGTTTCCAGGACGCCGGAAGCCTCGAGGTCATCACCTGCGGCGCCACCCATGGCTACTTCCCCCTGATGGACGTCTCCAAGGATTCGGTGCGGGCGCAGGTGCGGGTGGCGGTGGACCACTACGAGCGCCTCTTCGGCCGCCGGCCGACCGGCATCTGGTTGCCCGAGTGCGGGTACCAGCCGGGCGACGACGTCATTCTGAAAGAGGCCGGGCTCAAATACTTTTTCACGGACGCGCACGGCATCCTGCATGCGACCCCGCGGCCCAAGTACGGGGTCTTTGCACCCGTCTACTGCAAGTCGGGCGTGGCGTGCTTCGGCCGGGACATGGAGTCCTCGAAGCAGGTCTGGTCGAGCGTCGAGGGGTACCCCGGCGATTACTATTACAGGGAGTTCTACCGCGACGTCGGCTTCGACCTGGACTTCGAGTACGTGCGCCCCTACGTCCACCCCGACGGCATCCGTATCAACACGGGCATCAAGTATTATCGCATCACCGGGCCGGGCAGCCACAAGGAGCCCTACGACCCGGACGCGGCCCGCGAGAAGGCCGCCGCGCACGCGGGCAACTTTATGTTCAACCGCGGGAAGCAGGTCGAGTATCTCTATGAGATGCTGGGCCGCCGGCCGATCATCGTTTCGCCGTATGACGCCGAGCTCTTCGGCCACTGGTGGTTCGAGGGGCCGATGTGGTTAGAGTTCCTCATCCGCAAGGTGGCCTTCGACCAGAAGATGATCCGCATGGTGACGGCGCCGGAGTACCTCGCCGAGAACCCGAAGAACCAGGTCGTCACCCCGTCGATCTCGAGTTGGGGGTGGAAAGGCTACTCCGAGGTGTGGCTGCAGGGGACGAACGACTGGATCTACCGCCACCTCCATAAGGCCTCGCGCGTCATGAGCGAACTGACCCGGCAGCACCCGCACGCGGAGGGGCTCAAGCGCCGCGCGCTCAACCAGGCCCTGCGCGAGCTCCTGCTCGCCCAGAGCTCGGACTGGGCCTTCATCATGGCGACGGGCACGCACGTCCCCTACGCCAACAAGCGCACGAAGGAGCACCTGCTGCGGTTCTTCCAGCTGGCCGACGAGGTGCGCCGCGACCAGATCGACGAGTCCTTCCTGCGCGAGGTCGAGTCGAAAGACAATATCTTCGCCGATATCGATTATCGGGTCCATCAGTAACGCGGGAAGGGAGGAGGCCTCTCGAGAAAAAGCGCCGGAGGCTTCTTTTTTCATGAGGCAGATGTTGCGTTTACGACACACCGAGAGGAAGGTCCCGCGGCACGTCGCCATCATCATGGACGGCAACGGCCGGTGGGCCCAGCGCCACGGCCTGCCGCGCAGCGAGGGGCACCGCCGGGGCATGAAGACGGTCCGCGAGATCATCCGGGCCGCGGCCGACTTCAAGGTGAAGTATCTCACCCTTTACGCGTTCTCGAGCGAAAACTGGAAGCGGCCGCGGGAAGAGGTGGCCTTCCTGATGAAGGCCTGCGAGAGCATGTTGACGCAGGAGGTCGCCATGCTCCTCAAGGAAGGGGTGCGGCTGAGCCACATCGGCCGGATGGACGAGTTGCCCGAGTCCCTGCAGCGGGCGCTCGCAAACGCCATCCGCGTGACGCGCGGCAATGTGCGGCTCAACCTGCAGATCGCCTTTAACTACGGCGCCCGGCGCGAGATCGTGGACGCGGTACAACACATCGCCGCCGAGGTCAAGGCCGGCCGCCTCGACGCCAAGGCGATCGATGAGAAGACGGTCGCCCGGGCGCTCTACACGGCGGGCCTCCCCGACCCGGACCTTTTGATCCGTACGAGCGGCGAGATGCGCATCAGCAACTTCCTCTTGTGGCAGATGTGTTATGCGGAGATCTACGTGACCAAGAAGTGCTGGCCCGATTTTTCCAGGAACGAGCTCAAGCGGGCCATCCGGGATTATCAGGAACGCCAGAGACGTTTCGGAGGACTGCATGGTTAGCAGGCGCAGGATGGTTTCGGCGACGGGGATGGGGCTCTTGGCGATGGTGAGCATCTTCTCCGATCCGCTCTTCGTGGTGGTGGTGGTGGTGCTCATCGCCCTGGGGCTCTATGAGTTCTTCACGATGCTGGAGAAGAAGGACATCCCGATCTACAAGTACTTCGGCGTCACGATCGGCATCATCATCCCGCTGTCGATCTTTCTGCGCTTCGAGCTGACGCGGGGCTGGGAGTTCCTCTTCATCAGCTTCGCCCTGGGGACGCTCTTCATCCTGCAGTTCTCCCGGCGGGAGAGCACGAACGCGGTCCTCGCCATATCGGCGACGATGTTCGCCCTCTTTTACATCTCCTGGTTTTTCAGTTTCATGATCAAGCTCAAGATGCTGCCCCACGGCACGGCCCTGGTCGGCTTTCTCCTCCTGGTGACCAAGGGGGCGGATATCGGCGCCTTCTTCGTCGGCAGGCGTTTTGGCAAACACGCCCTCATCCCGCACATCAGCCCGAAGAAGACGGTGGAGGGGGCGCTCGGGGGGATGGCGACGGCCGTCGTCGCCGCGCTGGCGAGCCGGACGTTTCTTCCGGAGCTCACGGCCTTCTCCTGGCCCAATCTGGTCCTGCTGGGTTTCGCGCTGGGAGGATTGGGCATGCTGGGCGACCTCTCGGAGTCGCTGATCAAGCGTGACTGCGCGGCGAAGGACTCGGGCAAGGTCCTGCCCGGCATGGGCGGCGTCATGGACATCATCGACAGCCTCTTGTTCACGGCCCCGGCCTTTTACTTTTACATGAATTATTACCTCAGCCGCACGTTCGTCAGCGGGACGGGTTTCTAATTGTCCAGGAAACTGCTTCCTGGATAGTTGAACGTCCGTCTGGAAACAGTTTTCGCGGCACGGCCATGACTAAGAAAAATATCGTCATCCTCGGTTCAAGCGGTTCCATCGGCGAGGCGGCCCTCGAGGTCACCCGCCGGCATAAGGACAGGCTGCGCGTGGTGGGCCTCTCCGTGCGCTGCAATACCAAGGCGCTCGCCCGTCAGGTCGAGGAGTTCCGGCCGCCTACCGTCGTGGTGGGCTGCGATGCGGACGTCCGTTCCGTCACGCAGAAGGTCCGGCGCTGGGGCGGCCGCGTCTTGCGGGGCCGCGAGGGGCTCTGCCGGCTCGCGGCCGAAAAGGACATCGATAGCGTTTTGATCGCCATCGTCGGCAGCGAGGCGATCTTTCCGCTGCGGGCGGCGCTCGGCGCGAAGAAGACGGTGGCGCTCGCCAATAAAGAGTCGGTCGTGATGGGCGGTGAGCTCCTGATGCGCGAGGCGCGCCGGTGCGGCGCGCGGATCGTGCCCATCGACAGCGAGCAGAGCGCGATCTTCCAGTGCCTGGAGGGCCACCGCGTCGGCGACGTGGAGCGGGTGTACCTCACCGCGTCGGGCGGCGCGCTCTACGGCCTGACGAAGAGGATGTTGCGCTGCGTCCCCTTGAAGCGCGTCCTCGCCCATCCGCGGTGGAAGATGGGGCCGAAGATCACCGTCGACTCCGCGACGCTGATGAACAAGGGCCTCGAGGTCATCGAGGCCCAACACCTCTTCGGTCTGCCGCTCGAGAAGATCGGGGTGGTGATCCACCCCCAGGCCCTCATTCACTCGATGGTGGGGTTTCACGACGGCACCCTCATCGCACAGATGGGCGCGACCGACATGAAGCTGCCGATCCAGTACGCGCTCTCTTATCCGGAGCGCTGGGAGGGCGACGGGTCGCGTCTGGACCCCGCGCGCTGGGGGGCATTGACGTTTGAGAGGCCGGACACGCGGCGTTTTCCGTGTCTGGACCTGGCTTATGAGGCGGCCCGCCGGGGCGGGGCGGTGCCGGCCGCGATGAACGCGGCCAACGAGGTGGCGGTCGGCGTGTATCTGGCGGGACGCCTGAGGTTCGGCGACATCCCGCGCGTGATCGCGAAGGTCATGGCCGGCAACTGGCCCAGGACGGTCTCGAAGATCGAGGAGATCTTTGAGGCCGACGCGCACGCGCGCGAGAGCGCCGGCCGCTGGGCGGAAATTCTAAGAAAGAGGAGACGTTTTCGGTGATCGTCTTTTTGATCATTTTAAGCATCTTGATCTTCGTGCACGAGCTGGGTCACTTCCTGGCCGCGAAACGGCTCGGCATCCGGGTGGAGAAGTTCGCCCTGGGTTTCGGCCCGAAGCTTTTGAGCCGCAAGGTCGGCGACACGGAGTACCTGCTCTGCGCCATCCCGTTCGGCGGTTTCATCAAGATGGCCGGGGACAACGCCCACGAGGCGAGCGGCGCGAAGGACGAGTTCCTCTCGCGGCCGCCCGGCGAGCGGGCGCAGGTCGTCTTCGCGGGGCCGGCCTTCAATTATGTCCTCGCGTTTTTGAGCCTGTGGTGCGTCTTTTACTTCGGCTACCCGCGCCTGACGACCACCGTCGGCGAGCTGGTGGATGGCATGCCCGCCCAGAAGGCCGGCCTGCAGGTGGACGACAGGATCGTCGCCGTCGACGGGGAGGATGTTCCGTACTGGAAGGACCTGACCAAGCGCATCCACGCGGCCCAGGGCGAGGATCTGACCTTCGCCATCGAGCGCGGCAGCGAGCGCTTCGAGCTCGTGATGACGCCGGAGGCCAGGGAGGTCGAGACCCTCTGGGGCCAGAAGGTCGAGGTGGGGCTCATCGGCATCAGGCCCTCGGAGGACATCGTCCTGGTGCGCTACGGCTTCTTCGAGTCCTTCTGGCGCGGCGGCAAGTCCCTGTTGAGCCTGACCGGCCGGACCTTCACCGCCATCTATTACATCATCGCCGGCACGCTCTCGTTCAAGGAGTCCGTGACCGGACCGCTGGGCATCTTCTTTATCACGAGCAACGCCGCCAAGATCGGCATCTCGGCCGTCATCCACGTGGTTGGGATCCTGAGCATGAGCCTGGCCGTCTTCAACGTCCTGCCGCTGCCCATCCTCGACGGAGGCCACATCTTCCTGGCGGGGCTCGAGAAGCTGCGCCGCCGGCCGCTCGCCCGGCGCACCGAGGATATCATCAACAACGTGGGTCTCAGCTTCCTGATCATCCTGGCCCTCTTCATCTTCTTCAACGACATCATCCGTTACGGCTACTGGGACAAGTTCCTCTCGTTGTTCGTGAAGTGAGACAAAAGGCCAGGCCTTTTTGTCTCACTTTTTGAGACAAACAGGCCAGGCCTGTTTCGTGAGACACCATGATCGAGAGGCGCAAGACACGAACGGTACGCATCGGACGCGTGAGGATCGGCTCGGGGTACCCCGTCGCCGTGCAGTCGATGCTCAAGGTGCCGGCCAAGCGTACGGTCGCGGCCGTTGCCCAGCTCAAGGCGCTCGAGCGCGCGGGCTGCGAGATCGTGCGACTCGCCGTGGAAGACCCGAAGGACGCGGCGGCCATCCCGGCGCTTAAGAAGGCGACGCGTCTGCCGCTGGTCGCCGACATCCACTTTGACTTTTCGCTCGCCCTGGCCGCGATCGAGGCCGGGGCGGACAAGGTGCGGCTCAACCCCGGCAACATCTTCCGGCCGCGGGAGGTCCGGGAGGTGGTCGCGGCCGCGCGCAGCGCCCGCATCCCGATCCGCGTGGGCGCGAACTCGGGTTCTCTGCGGATCCGGCGCCGCGATACGGCAGCGGCCCTCGTGGCGGGCGTCCGGCAGTACCTCAAGATCTTTGAAGTGATGCGTTTTCGCGACATCGTCATCTCGCTTAAGGCCTCAACGGTCATGGATACCATCCGCGCGTACCGGCTCATGGCCCGCTCCTGCGACTACCCCTTCCACCTGGGGGTGACCGCGACCGGCCTGCCTCTGGACGGGGTCGTCAAGTCCAGCATCGGGATGGGGGTCTTGTTATCCGGGGGCATTGGTGATACAATAAGGGCATCTTTGCTCGATGAGCCGAGCCGGGAGGTCGCCGTCGCGCAGGGCATCCTGGCCGCACTGGGCCTGAGGTCATTCGGTCCGCGGTTCATCTGTTGCCCGACATGCGGCCGTTGCGCGGTGGACCTGGGTGCGCAGGCACGGGCGCTGGAGGAGAGCCTGCGGCATCTGAGCAAAGAGGAGAGGGCCTGTGTAGGCAATACCAGGATCGCCATAATGGGGTGTGTGGTGAACGGCCCAGGAGAGGCTCGGGAAGCTGACCTGGGCGTCGCTTTTTCCAGGCACAGAGGGGCGATCTTCAGGAAGGGCAGGATCGTCAAGACCGTCACATTCAGCCAGGCCCGCAAGGTCCTGGTATCGATGCTAAAGCGGGGGCGCAAGAGATGAATCTCAAAGAGCGGATCCGGCAGCACCTTATTTCAGGCAGCATCGTCTTCGGCAAGGACATCAGCAAAGAGCACCTGAAGAAGGAGATCAATAAGGCGATCGACTACTACGTCTCCCTGGAGCGCATCACCCTGCCCGACGAGGAGAGGGAGCGGCTCCTGTCGGAGCTGGTCGACGAGGTGCTGGGGCTCGGGCCCCTGACCATGCTCGTCAGCGACCCCGCGGTGACGGAGATCATGGTCAACGGCCCCGGGAAGGTCTACGCCGAGCGCAGCGGCCGGATGGTCCTGACGGACATCCGTTTCGAGAACACGCGCCACCTCATGCAGACGATCGAGAAGATCATGGCGCCGACCCAGCGCCGGGTCGACGAGTCCTCGCCGTACGTGGACTGTTCGCTCGCCGACGGGTCGCGCGTGAACATCATCCTGCCGCCCTTGTCGCTGATCGGCCCGGTGGTGACGATCCGCAAGTTCGTGGGCGAGATCGCCGTGATCGAGGACCTGGTGAAGCGCGACACGATGACGCGGCCGATGGCGGATTTCCTCATCGTCTGCATCCGGGCCAAGATGAACATCATCTTCGCGGGCGCCACGGGCGTCGGCAAGACCACGACCCTGAACGTCCTCTCGGCGTACATCAGCGGGGACGAGCGCATCGTGACGATCGAGGACACGCAGGAGCTGCGTCTCAAGCAGGAGCACGTCGTGCCACTGGAGGCGCGCCAGGCAAACATCGAGGGCAAGGGCGAAGTGCCGATCCGCGATCTCTTTAAGAATTCTCTCAGGATGCGGCCGGACCGGATCATCCTCGGCGAGATCCGCGGCAGCGAGGCATTGGATATGTTGCAGGCCATCAGCAGCGGCCACACGGGGTCGCTCGCCGTCCTGCACGCGAGCTCGCCGCGGGACGTCGTCTCGCGCATCGAGACCATGATCCTGACGACCAACGCCGCGATCCCGTTGTGGGCCATCCGCCGGCAGCTGGCGCAGGCGATCGATATCATCGTCATGCAGGAGCAGTTGATCGACGGTCAGCGTAAGGTGACGCACCTGACGGAAGTCCGGGGCGTCTCGGCCGACGGCGATGTCATTTTGCGCGACCTCTTCAGTTACGAGATCCAGGGGATCGACGAGAACAGCAAGCGCGTCGTCGGCCGCTGGCGCGCGCATGGGGTGGTTCCTGATTTCTTCCCGCGCTTCGCCCTGATGGGCCAGTCCCTGCCCCAGGAGATCTTTCGGGAGCAGTAGATTATTATCCCCCTTCGGGGGATGTCGCTGGAATAGGACATTAAGGTGTTCCTCCTCCTTCGGGGGACGTCACTAGAATAGTACATTAAGGTGTTCCGTAGTACATTAAGGTGCTCGATGCTTTGGACACGGTCTTTTATCGCGACACTGAAGGAGGTGCCGGAGGGCGCCGAGAGCGTCAGCCACCAGTTGATGTTGCGCACGCAGATGGTGCGGATGCTGGTCGCCGGCGTGTATTCGTACCTGCCGCTCGGCTGGAAGGTCCTCAGGAAGATCGAGGAGATCATCCGCGAGGAGATGGTGCGCGAGGGCGCCCAGGAGGTGCTCCTGCCGGCCCTGCAGCCGCTGGAGCTGTGGCAGAAGACGGGCCGCGACGAACTCCTGGGCGAGACGATGCTGCGCTTCACGGACCGCCGGGGCCGCAAGCTGTGTCTGGGGCCGACCCATGAAGAGGTCGTCACCCAGATCGCCGCGAACTTCGTCCGGTCGTACCGCGACCTGCCCTTCACGCTCTTTCAGATCCAGACGAAGTTCCGCGACGAGATCCGGCCGCGCTTCGGCGTGGTGCGCAGCTGCGAGTTCATCATGAAGGACGCCTACAGCTTTGACCGCGACGACGCCGGCCTCGACGCTATCTATGAGAAGATGCGCGTGGCCTACGAGCGGATCTTCCGGCGCATGGGCCTGGACTTCCTGACCGCGAAGGCCGACTCCGGCATCATCGGCGGGGACGTCTCCCACGAGTTCATGGTCCCGGCCGAGAGCGGGGAGGACGTCTTGTACCGTTGCAAGGTCTGCGACGCCCTGTACACTCAGCAGGACGCCGCGACCTCCAACTGCCCGCACTGCCAGGAGGACATGGAGAAGATCAACGCCCTCGAGGTCGGCCACATCTTCAAGCTGCGCGGGAAGTACTCGGAGGCCCTGGGCGTGAAGTTCCTGGATGAGGCGGGCCGCCAGCAGGTGGTCCAGATGGGCTGTTACGGGATCGGCGTCAGCCGCCTGATCCCGGCGGTCATCGAGCAGAACCACGACGCCGACGGCATCATCTGGCCGCGGGCCGTGGCCCCGTATGAGGTGATGGTCGTGCCCGTGAACGTCAAGGAGGCGGACGCCGTGAACGCCGCGATCCTCCTGCACCAGAGGTTCGAGGAGGCGGGGCTCTCGGTCCTCGTCGACGACCGCGACGAACGCGCGGGTGTGAAGTTTAAAGACGCGGATCTCTTGGGATTTCCGGTGCGCATCACCATCGGCAAAAAGTGGCTTCAGACGAAAAAATTTGAGGTGACGGACCGGCGCTCGCGGCAGAGCGTCCAGGCGGCGGACGCCGAGGTCGTCTCGGCGGTGATCCGCATGCTGGAAGGAGCCCACAAGGATGGATAGGCTCGAGAAGATTCACCTGATCAAGGGCGAGGTGCGCAAGCGCGTGATGCCGCGCATCCAGCGGTCGCGCAGCCAGCTCGAGGCGGATGACCCCGGCGTGCGGCGCATAATCGAGGTGGCCCTGGCCGAGGTGGGGCGGGCAGACCTCGACATCGACATGGATGACTCCCTGCGGCGCTTCCTGATCGAAGAGGTCATCAACGAGATATTCGGCTTTGGGCCCATCGACCGGCTCATCAAGGACCCCGAGGTCTGGGAGATCATGGTCAATGGGTACAAAGAGGTCTACGTCGAGCGCGAGGGGCGCCTCCAGAAGACGGAGGTGACCTTCGAGAACGAGCAGCAGTTGGCGTATTACATCGAGCGTCTCCTGTCCCCGTCGGGCCGCCACGTCTCGGAGTCCGAGCCTTTTGTCGACGCGCGCTTCCCGGACGGCTCGCGCATCAACGTCGTGCGCAGCCCCATCGCGCCCTTCGGGCCGGTGGTGACGATCCGCAAGGCCAACCGTAAGATCATGAGCGTGCAGGACCTGATGGCACGCAAGACCTTTGACCAGGACGTCGCCTATTTTCTGCGCGCGTGCGTGCGCAACCATCTCAACATCGTCCTCTCGGGCGGCCCGGGCGCGGGCAAGACGACGCTCTTGAACGTGCTGGCCTCGTACATCCCCGAGACGGAACGCGTGATCACCATCGAGGACACGCTCGAGCTGCGCATGGAGTACAAGCACCGCGTCGCCATGGAGGCCCGGCCGGCGAACATGGAGGGCAAGGGCGAGATCCGCATCCGCGAGCTCCTGCGCAACGCCCTGCACATGCGGCCGGACCGCATCATCATCGGCGAGGTCCGCGGCGAAGAGGCATTGGACATGCTCCAGTCCATGAACATCGGCCGTGTCGGTTCCATGACGACGCTGCACGCCAACTCCGCCCTGGACTCCCTGCTGCGCCTGGAGACGATGGCGATGATGTGCAGCACCAGTGTGCCGTCGGAGCTCATCCGGCGCCAGATCGTCTCGGCGATCGACCTCATCGTGTGTCTCGACCGCCTGCCCGACGGGAGGCGCTGCGTGCGTTCGATCTCCGAGATATTGAAGGACCATCCGCAGGAGTACACGCTCCGGGACATCTATGCGGCAGAGCGGCATGTCGAGGCCGGCAAGATATCTTTTGAGCTCAAACCCACGGGATACAAGCCGGAGTTCCTGGAGAAGTTCGTGGACTTGGAGAACCTGCCGGCGATATTCAGGAGCTGAACAGGCCATGGCCCATCACGATATCGTCTTGAAGGTCAAGGAGTTGATCGGCCCGCAGCTGGACCGGGCGGGCTACGTGCTCGTCGATCTGCGTCTCTACAGGAACCAGGTCGGCGCGCAGGTCCTGGAGGTCTTGGCGGACCGGCCCGACGGCGGCATCACCTTGAATGAGTGCGGGACGCTCAACCGCGAGATCGGCGCGCTCCTGGAGCGTGAAGGCGTCCTGATGAGTCGGTATCTGCTGGACGTCTCCTCGCCGGGCACGGACCGGCCGATGACGGTGGCGGCGGACTTCCGGCGCGCCAGGGGTCGCCGGATCCGTGTCTTCCTCTCGGCGCCGGTCGCCGAGCGGATCGAGTACTGGGGTATCCTTGACGACGTGGGGGCGGACGCTATCCGTCTGGCCCTGGACGATCCTTCGGCCCAAGCCCCGGCCTCAGGATGTCGCCCGAAGGGCGGCAACAAAGGCGCCACGGCCATGCCCGCGGGACTCCATCCCCCTCCGGGGATGTCGCCAGGGAGCGTGAGTGAGGGGCTCCATCCCCCTCCGGGGATGTCGCCAGGGAGCGTGAGTGAGGGGCTCCATCCCCCTCCGGGGATGTCGCCAGGGAGCGTGAGTGAGGGGCTCCA
>SDBU01000611.1_pt1 | contig 50266 bp, 44 predicted proteins | sample 2277071 | NCBI WGS metagenome assembly SDBU01 (sample SAMN10397929, study PRJNA504765) | marine sediment metagenome | isolation source: marine sediment core GS08_GC12, 126 cmbsf | place: Arctic Ocean: Gakkel Ridge, Loki's castle | collected 2008
AGTGTATTAACTGCTATGATTATGCATCTATCGTTTTTCCTTCTCTATGGAGTAAGAAAATGGCAAGCTCTTATGATTTTAGATAATGTGCAGACAAATGTGCCTGAAACGATTGGTGATTTCATACCCTGGCTAATATATACCAAAGATAAGTTAAAGCCAAGGATAACTAAGGAAAAATTAGACCTATTTGAGAAAGAATTTGAGAAGATACCAGAGTCGGCGATTAGTATAACGAGGAGAGATTTGGGAACCCTCGTCACTTACTTAGAAACTTGTGCAACTCGTATTAGAGACCAACTCTTTCTCTTTCATCCATTTATAGACGAGCACTTCCAATTGGCATCAAGCTTAATATTCTTTGCTCATGCCGTAGACGATGCCGTGCACGACAGTGGGATTTCCCTTGAACTGATGAGGAAAGATGGCAAACCTCCCTTATCATTTAGCCTAGATGATAAAGGCAAAGACCTGTTTAATTCACTTGGTAAACAGGCTGTCGAAGTTAGTAGGTTGAGTTTGGCTGACTATACTGTGAAAAACACGTAAAAATCCTGAATTGGTAAATATAATATATAGGCAGTTTAAGAGGGGCTTCGCCCCTCTTATTAATATCTCCCCCTCTCCTTACAAGGAGAGGGGGAATAAGGGGGTGAGGTTGTTCTGATAAAGGATTGACCTGGGTTAAAGCCACCACACCCCTCAGCTTTCTTTGACCTTTCTTTCCCACCCGAGCCCGCCCTCGGTAAGGGAGAGGTTTCCCCACTTATTATCTGTACCCACCCGCCGCCCTCAGGGAGGGACTAGTCAAGAGAGGTTGTCAGAATATCCCACGCCAGTGACAATATCAGGTAAGAATGATACAATAAGTTAATTGTTTTGCGACATCTACGAGTCTAAAGGAGACCATCTTGAAAATACTTTTGGTTTATCCGCGTTACCCGAATACCTTCTGGAGCTTTAGGCATGCCCTGAAGCTTATCTCCAAGAAGGCGTCTTTCCCGCCGCTGGGTTTGTTGACGGTGGCGGCTATGCTTCCCGATGAGTGGCAGAAGAGGCTGGTGGACATGAATGCAACCGGCCTGACCAATAAAGATATAGAGTGGGCTGACTACGTCTTTATCAGCGCTATGGTGGTACAGCGGGCCTCAGCCGATGAAGTCATCGCCCGATGCAAGAGACTGGGTACCAGGGTTGTTGCCGGGGGGCCTCTCTTTTCCACCGACCACGATAAATTTGATGACGTCGACCACCTTGTACTCGATGAGGCTGAAATCACCCTACCGCTGTTTCTGGATGATATGGAGAAGGGGTGTCCTCAGAAGCTATACACATCTAAAGAACGGCCGGATATAGAAAAGACCCCCATCCCCTTGTGGTCGCTTATCAATATGGATAACTATTCGTCGATGAACATGCAGTATTCCCGGGGGTGCCCGTTCAACTGTGAGTTCTGCGATATTATTATCCTGAACGGACATAAGCCCCGGACCAAGAGTAGAACCCAGGTACTGGCCGAGATGGAAGCTTTGTATCGTCGGGGGTGGCGGGGTGGTGTCTTTATCGTTGATGATAACTTCATCGGCAATAAGAACAAGCTGAAGGCTGAAATCCTGCCGGCGATGATCGACTGGATGAAGGAGAAGAAATATCCCTTCGCCCTGTCCACGGAGGCATCCATAAATCTGGCTAACGATGAGAAGCTAATGCGGTTGATGGTTGACGCCGGCTTTAACACCGTGTTTGTCGGTATCGAGACGCCCAATGAGGAAAGCCTGGCTGAGTGTAACAAGCTCCCCAATAAGGGGTGTGACTTAAAGGAGCTGGTCAGGAAAATCCAGAACTATGGGCTGGAGGTGCAGGGAGGGTTTATCGTTGGCTTTGATAGCGATCCCCTTTCCATCTTCAAGAGCCAGATTAGCTTCATCCAGAAGAGCGGTATCGTTACGGCGATGGTCGGCTTGCTCAACGCCCCGCGAGGGACGAGGTTGTACCAGAGGCTAATGCGGGAGAACCGTATTCTGAAGGGCTCTTCCGGGGACAATACCGACTGCTCTCTCAACTTCATCCCCAAGATGAACTACGAGACGCTAATAAACGGCTATCGGCATATACTGAATACTATCTATTCCCCCAAGCATTACTATAAGCGGGTCAGGACCTTTCTCAGGGAGTATAAGCCGCAAAAAAGGGAGGGCAAAACCAGAATCCAGCTCTATCATATAAGGGCTTTACTGAACTCTATGTGGTTTCTGGGCATTAAGGAAAAGGGGAGGAGGTATTACTGGAAGCTTCTCGTCTCAACCCTGTTCCGGTATCCCCGCTCTTTTCCCCTGGTGGTCGGTCTTTCCATATATGGCTATCACTTCCGCAAGGTGGTAGAAAAATACACCAGTACACCCATCGTTAATCCGCTATTGATTGATGGGCAAAGCGGATAGATAGTAGCCAGAACGCTCTACGATACCTCAAAAGTGCAATAATAACACTCGGTTAAACGGTATCCTCGAAGCATAATAAAACGGTGTTTCTATTTATCTGTCTTATCTTTTGGTTTGTCTTTCTGGGTATCGGTATCCGTGATATCCAGGTCCTTGAGATAATCAATGGCGTCTTGAACGGTTAGTATCTTATCAGCGTCTTCATCCGGTATGGTAACCTTGTGGGATGGAGTGCTGAAACCTTCTTCAATAGACATTATTAGTTCCACCAAGTCCAGAGAATCGGCCCCCAGGTCTTCAATGAAACTGGCTGAGGGTACTACCTCTTTCTCCTCAACCCCTAACTGCTCAACAATAATCTTTTTCATTCGCTCGGAAATGGTTGCCACGTTTTACCTTCCTTTCTGATGTCTGATAGCAAGATTGCTCACCGAGCTTAGGACTCCGTTAACAAACCTTGCCGAATTATCACTGCCAAAGCTCTTAGCCAGCTCAACCGCTTCATTTATCGCCACCTTGATCGGCGCTTTATTATCAAATAAAAGCTCAAATATTGCAAGCCTTAATATATTACGGTCAACCAGCGATATCTGCTCTACAGGCCAGGCAGGGGCAAAGCGTTTTATATTCTCGTCGAGCTCACCCTTATTCTGGGTAACTCCGTCCACCAGCTCGCGGATGAAGGCATTATTATCCTCGGATAGCCGCTTATCGGCAAGCAGGCGGGTTACCACCTCTTCTGAGTTATGCCCTGCGGAATCGATCTCATATAGTGCCTGGAGGGCAAGCGCCCTCGCTCTTCGTCTTGCTCCAGCCATAGTTATCCTGGTTTTTTATAGTTTAACAGATGGGATGGTGTCGGTCAATTTGGGTATGAATCTTCCGTCTGCCTCAGACACTACAGCATCAAGATTGGTAAGTAAAGTGAGGTTTAGGCATCTTGACGCTGGTGGGGGTGTATGTTAGGGTTTCTTTGCCATATGGCGAATTACTATACTACTTGTAGGTGGAGTGGAAAAAATGAGCTAACACTTTGACCAATGGCCAAGTAACCAGGGGGCGTTAAACCACTACCTGTAACTGGGCACTTGGGTAGCGGGGAGCCAATAGTGAAACCGACCTGAAGAGAGGTCGGTTTATATTTTTAAGGAGGTGTTCTGAAAACAAAAGTAAATAGACAGACAAGCCGTGATGCCCCAGGTCGAGGGGCGATAAGGTAATCTAAAAAAGAAAGGAGACCATAAAATGAAGAAAGTAATAATTATGTTTCTAGCAATGCTTCTGGCGGTAGGTCTGACTCTGCCAATGGCATCAGTTGCGGCCGCCACAGAAAGTTTGCCGCAAACTCAGACATTATGGGCTGGGCAGGATATTGATGTGGGCACTGTCTCTGTCTGGAACGACAACACGAACCTCTACGTCAAATATGAGACCACCGGAGGCTGGGAAATGACGGAGACCCACCTGGCCATTGGGAACAACGTAGGCGATATCCCTCAAACCAAGAAAGGTAATCCCATACCGGGCCATTTTATGTATAGCACGGAGCATGATCCGGCTGTTACCGAGTATGAAGTGGTCATTTCTGGGTTCGCTGCAGGTGGTGGACTTTTCATAGCTGCCCATGCCGTTGTTGTGCGACCGCTTGAGGACTGCTGGGAAACCATATGGCAGATAGGGGATGTTGAGGTGGTGAACGGGGATACCGGATGGCTGGAGAACTACGCCGACGAGTTCAACTGGGAAGACCCGGCCGGACCGACCACAATGGGGCCCGGCCTCGCAGTCAGTGCCCCTCCATTTACAGATCCTTTTATAGTGGGTACAACGCCGACCGCGGAGTTCCCCTATAACTCTAATAAAGTAAGGGACTATGCTACTGACTTTGACGTGCAGTGGGATGATAGTCTGCCTTTTGGCGGCAAGCTAACGATTTCATGGTCACCTGGTCAGAGTGCTAACGAGACCAAGGTGGTAGGAGATGGAATCACTACCACCAGTTTTTCAGCTACCGGAACGCCTAGCCCTGGTGCAGGTTGGTTTATGGACAAGTACCCGCTTGTTGAGCACTCAGTATCGATAAACCCGCTTCCCGACGGAGTGCATGTCATTAATTTCCAGCATACCCAAGGCGACGGCACATTCTGGGACTGGGTACGCCTCGAGAAGCCATGTGAGCAAGAAGAGACCGCCTGGGCCGAGGGTACCCGCTTTGTAACCAAGGGTAACTGGGCTACCTACTTTACTTACGAAGTAATATGGGATTTGCTCGGCGACTGGGAATTGTCATATATTCAGCTCTCTCCGACGCCAGGTCCATACATCCACAATATGTCTATCACTATTGAGAACTTCTCAGACGGTTCTTTTAGCGGAACGGGAAATTGGCCGGCTGGCATCTGGACATGGATAGTTACAGGTACAGTAAGCGGCGACAGTGTATCTATGACCATAACCTACGACCAAGCAGTAGGTGGGACGGATCCATATATCGTATCACTCATTGGCACAGTTGCTGCAGGTGGGAATAGTATGATTGGTACCGCGTCAGATAATAAGGGTAATGACTACACTTGGACAGCCACAAGGGTACCCTAGTTAAATGTACCCTCGGCTAAGCTATAAGAAAAGGGAGCCCCTTCGGGGGCTCCCTTCCTGTTTCTATAGCGTCTTGATTCAGCAGTTAAGCCATCGTCATACCGCCGTCAACGGTCAGCACCTGCCCGGTGATGTACCTGGCTTCATCGGAGGTGAGGAAGGCGACCGCCCCGGCAACATCTTCCGGGGAGCCCAGACAACCGAGTGGGATACGCGCCATAAGCTCCTGTCGCTGGCTCGGTGACAGCTTCTGTGTCATCTCGGTGTCGATAAAGCCGGGGGCGATGGCGTTAACCGTGATGCCCCGGGAAGCCACCTCCCTGGCGACGGACTTAGTAAAGCCGATGATGCCGGCTTTGGCCGCGGCATAATTAGCCTGCCCCGGATTACCAACCAGACCGACTATACTGGCGATGCTGATGATTCTGCCCTGACGCTGCTTGAGCATAGGCCTTAGAACAGCCCTGGTACAGAGGAAGACACTCTTCAGGTCAACTGCCAGCACCTTGTCCCAGTCCTCCTCTGACATTCGCATTAAGAGCTGGTCCCGGTTAATGCCGGCGTTGTTTATCAGGATATCAACCCTGCCGTAGGTGGCTATGGCAGTATCCATCATTTTGGTCACGTCAGGGGCTGAGGTTACATCGGCGATGACCGCCAGGCTCTTTTTGCCTGTAGCCTGTATTTCCTCAGCCACGGTTTGGGCAGACTGGTCAATGTCATTAATAACGACGGTAGCCCCGTTTTCAGCCAGCTTCAGGGCAATGGCTTGCCCTATACCGCGTCCACTGCCGGTTACTATGGCGACTTTATCAGTAAGGTTTAGCATTTTTATACCTCTCCCCCTGTGTCCCCCTCTCCTTTGAAGGAGAGGGGGAGATGATGTTTGGAGGGGTGAAACCCCTCCAAACCACCCCTTTTTAACAAGACAGGTTTGTGATAGCTTGAGCGTCGCCGATGTTTATCGTTTTGACGCTTTTATCTATCCGTTTAATGAGACCGCTAAGCACTTTGCCTGGCCCTATCTCGATGAAGGTGGTTACCCCGTTGTTAATCATATACTCCACGGAGCGTTGCCACTGTACACCGTGGCATAGCTGGCGTAGTAGTTCTTCCTTGACCGTTTCGGCGGTAGTAATTTCCTCAGCCGTGGTATTGGCTATGATGGGAACCAGGGGTTCGGCAAAGGGGATGGAGTTTATAACCTCGGCAAGGCCCTCAACAGCCGGCTGCATTAAAGGTGTATGGAAGGCTCCGCTTACCTGCAAGGGAATGATGCGATAAGCTCCCTTGGCTTCAGCTAATGCCGTTGCCTTAGACAGGTTTTCTTTAGCGCCGCTGATTACCAGCTGACCGGGGCAATTATAGTTGGCGATTCGGGTATCGGACCGGGCACATATCTCGGCTAATGAGGCCTCGTCAAGCCCGATTATGGCTACCATCCCGCCGGGATTGGTAAGCCCTGCCTGGTGCATCAGCCGACCCCGCTCCCGGGCCAGACGGATGGTAGTGGCGGTGTCGAGGACTCCGGCAGCAGCCAGCGCATTATATTCTCCCAGGCTGTGGCCGGCGACAAAGGCTGGGGGCGGCAGAATGGTGCCGTCTCCTGTATCCTTGATAGCTGACAGCAGGGCGAGGTTGAAGGCTACTATCGCCGGCTGGACGTTGACCGTCAGGCGAAGCTCGTCCTCAGGGCCGTCGAAGCATAGCCGTGACAGGGGAAAGCCCAGGGCGTCGTCAGCCTGCTCGAAGACCGCCCTGGCTGAATCAGAGCTGTTGTACAGGTCACTGCCCATACCCACCCACTGGGCACCCTGCCCCGGGAATACATAGGCTACCTTCGCTGGTTCAGCCATAGAAGTCCTCCCTTTCCATTGCTTCAGCTCCGGCCGACATCTGCGGTAACGACCCTATTAACCTTTCTTCTTCGGGCTCTTGAGCTCAACAACCTCCCGGCCGGCATATGTGCCGCAGGTAGGACAGGTATGATGAGGCAGTTTAGGGCTGTTGCACTGGGGGCAGTTAACCAGAGCCGGTGGGGATAACCTGAGATGGCTGCGTCTTTCTCCCTTGCGTGCCTTGGACGTTTTTCGTTTCGGTAAAGCTCCCATAATTCACTCCATTTCCTGTTAGTTATTCATTTTAGTTATTTATTATGCATATAGAAATAAGCTCCGGCGCCTCAAGGCTGGGCTTGCAGACCGGGACAATCATTGCGACAGAGGGGCTTCATGGGGATAGCCATAACCGCATACTGGCGTGCCACCTCGGTTAAATCAAGCACCTGGTACTCGTCTATGGTAAAGCTGGGGGGTTCGTCGGGCGATGGTAGCGGAGCGCCGCTAACGGTATCCAGGACGGGGAAATACTCCTCTTCGATGTTTAGCACCAGTGGACAGCTGAATAAATTCAGGCACCGGGCGCAGGCGACATCAACGGTAAGATATAGCTTACCGTTGACCAGAATGCTTCTGTTGGTGCGTGTCAGCCTGACCTTGCCCTGAACGGGACTGCCGTTGCCGTTATCGGCAATATCGACCGTCCCGCTGACCTCATAGTTGCGCACCGAGCCGATGGCTTCTTTGAGTAGCTGGGATACGTTCATCTGCATTGTGCTCATAGCTTTTATACCGGAGGTGGCTCTACTTATTATACTCGGGGCAATGCGGTTACTGCAAAAACAGGTCAGAGCGTCTTTTTCTTGCGTAGTTCGGAGGCGATAACGTTTCTCAGAACCTGGTTGGTGCCTTCGTATATCTGGGTGATTTTGGCGTCCCGCATCATCTTTTCCACCGGGTAATCGCGCATATAGCCGACGCCGCCGAAGATCTGCACCGCATCGGTGGTGACTCTCATAGCCACATCCGAGGCGAAGACCTTAGCCATGGATGACTCCATGCTGAAGTCTTTAGCCCCGCTGTCGATAGTCCTGGCGGCGCCATAGACCAGTGCCCGGGCGGCTTCGATGTCGGTAGCCATATTGGCCAACATATGCTGGACTGCCTGGAAAGAAATGATGGGGTGTTCGAACTGGATACGATTCTTGGCGTGGTCTAAAGCCGCCTCCAGAGCCCCCTGGGCTAACCCGACCGCCTGGGCACCGATTCCAGGACGGGAGCGGTTGAACAGCCTTATAATCATGGGAAAGCCCATACCCTCACGGCCGATAATGTTCTCTGCCGATACCAGGCAGTCTTCGAAGACAAGCTCCCGGGTTGCCGAAGCACGGATGCCGAGCTTCTTCTCTTTCCGGCCGAAGGAGAAGCCTGGGGTATCCTTCTCCACCAGAAAGACGCTGGCGCCACGGGCTCCCCGTTCCTTATCTGTCAGGGCGATAACGGTGTATATATCGGCCTCGCCGCCGTTGGTGATAAACAGCTTGGTGCCGTTGATTATGTAGCCGTTGTCTGCCCGCGTGGCGGTCGTTTTTATGGCGCTGGCATCGCTACCGGCGGATTCCTCGGTCAGGGCGAAGGCGGCTAGCGTCCTGCCGCGGGCGATACCAGGCAGGTATCTTTGCTTCTGTTGCTGACTGCCGTATTCCAGCAGGGCATAGCTTCCTAGCGAGTTAGCCGCATAGCTGATGGCTACCCCGGCGCATACCCGGCTCAGCTCCTCGGTGACCAGGCACAGCTCGAAACAGCCGCCGCCCAGACCGCCGTACTCCTCCGGGATATAGACGCCGAGTAGGTCGGTATCGGCCAGGTCTTTCATTATAGCCCGGGGAAACTCCTCCTTTTCGTCAAGCTGGGCGCGAACCGGTAGTATCTTCTCCTCGGCAATAGTCCGCGCCATCTGCTTGACCGTCTTTTGCAGTTCATTCAGGAAATACTCCAATATAACCCTCCTTTTCCTCCGGCTAATAATGGTTGCCTTGGGGGGATAGATGCCGTAGCTTGAGAATAGACCCGAAATTGGTTTTCTATTATTTCCTCCGGGGGCGCTGTGGTATTTAGCTCTGCCTATTATAAGCTGAGACGGATGCTTGCTGCAAGCCGCCTTTCTGGTTGACAGTTAGCGGCCGGGCGAACTATAATCCTCTTGTTGAAGGAGGTGTTACCTATGGCAGCAACAGCTTTTGTACTGATTGAGACGGCAGTCGGCAGGACTAAAGAGGTGGTTAATATTCTCAGCAAGATGAAAGGTGTCAAATCGGTAAACACCGTTACCGGGCCTTATGATGTTATTGCTCTTATAGAAGCAGAAAACCTGAACGACATAGGCGACCTGATTACCGGTAAGATTCACGATATTGAAGGTATCTCCAGAACGGTGACCTGCCTGACGGTATAGGCTAACGCTACATAGTCTCGGGCGCTGTCATGCCCATAAGGTGCAGGGTCTTGGCCAGGACGGTTTTAGCCGCTGCCACCAGTTTGAGGCGGGCTTTGGTGGTGGCTTTGTCATGAGAAACGACCCGGCACTGTTTATAGAAGCTATGAAATACTGTCGCCAGGTCCTGGGCATAGTGGGCAAAGTGGTGAGGCCCTAAGGTATGAGCCACCATCTCGACTATCTCAGGTAGCAGTAGCATCTTGCGTATCAGGGTCAGCTCGGGCTCGCTGGTCAATAAAGAGACGTCCCCATCACCAGAGTCGATTTCCCTTTCCTGGGCGAGGCGCAGGATGCTGGCGATGCGGGCATGGGCATACTGGACATAGTAGACAGGGTTTTCCTGGGACTCTTTTTTAGCCAGCTCCAGGTCGAAGTCCATCTGGCTATCGGCTGAGCGGGACAGGAAGAAAAAACGACAGGCATCAGCACCGACCTCTTCTATTACCTCATGCAGGGTGATGATATCGCCGCTACGCTTGGAAATTCGGATGAACTCACCGCCGCGGCGCAGGGTGACCATCTGGGAAATGATAATACGGAGTCGCTCCCGGTCTATACCAAGAGCGCTGACCACGGCTTTCATGCGGGAGACGTGCCCCTGATGGTCGGCGCCCCAGATGTTGATTACCTGATCGAACTTACGCTCGACGAACTTGTTATAGTGATAGGCGATATCGTTGGCAAAATAGGTCGCCGAGCCGTCACTGCGTATGACAACGTTGTCCTTGTCTTCGCCCAGGGCGGTGGAGACAAACCAGGTAGCGCCCTCCTTTTCGCTGAGATAGCCTCCCTGGCGTAACATTGACATTACCTTCTCATATTGGCCTTCCTTGTATAGGCTATTTTCGCTGAACCAGACATCAAAGCTCACCCCCAGCAGCTTCAGGTCCTGCCTTATTTGGCCCATCATTTTAAACAGCCCCAGTTGCCCCAGTTGCGATTCTGCTTCCGGTTGGGGGAGATTTAGAAACCTGTCCCCCTGCTCGTCCTTAATCTCCTTGGCCAGGTCAACCATATAATTGCCGAAGTAGCCCTCGGATGGCATATCGGCATCGACACCAAAGGCTTGCTGGTAGCGGGCGTGTAGAGAGCGGGTGAAGGCGTCTATCTGACTGCCGGCGTCATTGATATAGTACTCCTTCTCGACTATGAAGCCGGCGGCACTGAGGACATTAGCTAAGGTGCTGCCCAGGACGGCGCCCCGCCCATGGCCGACATGGAGCGGCCCGGTGGGATTGACGCTGACGAACTCTATCTGAACGCGGGCTCCCCGCCCCAGTTCAATATTGCCATAAGAATCATCAGAAGCCAGGATGGAGTTTACCTGCCGGGTTAGCCATTCACTGTTAAGGGTGAAATTGATGAACCCCGGCGGCGCTACGGCGATATCGGCAATTTCAGGACTATGGGTGATTAATTCAGCTATGTGGTTGGCTATGGTCAGCGGATTTAGTCCCGTTGCCCGTGCCAGTTTCAGTGGAAAGCTGGTGGCATAGTCGCCGTGTTCCGGGTTCTGGGGGCGCTCCACCGATACCTCGGGCAGGGGGACGGAGGGCAGCTTGCCCGACTGCTGGGCTTGCTCTGCCGCCTGCCGCAGAGAATCAATAAGCCTTTGCTTAACCGATAGTATTTCACTCACTGTTGACTCCATGGAAAGTCTAGCTATATCGCATTATAGCACAGTGCTGATTAAATGGGGAGTCTAAGAGGGGCGCTTGCCCCTCTTCAAATAAATTCTCCTGCTTCCTTATAAATGGATGAAGGAAGTGCTTTTATTAGGTACTAATATTCACCCATAACCATGAAGCGCATTCGTGCAAAGCGTTTTTGCTGGTAGCCCTTGAGAAATGCGGAACCTGATATATAGTTGTCTCTCCAACAAGACCTTCGATGCCTGAATTGCTAGGGTTAACACGCATCCACTGATAGATTCCGTATGGGCGATAGTCTGCACCATCAAAACGATATTCTATGGTTTGGCTATCAAGAGGGAAACCTAGGAAGTCAGCCACGATTTTTACTGTTTCTACCCCAGAAACGATTAGAGTCTTAGATTGGTGGTGTTCCAGCATCTTACGGAGGAGTTCTCGCGAGTATACCCGAATCCGTTTCCAGAGTTCAGAACGATTTCGGAGGTCGTTTAAAGACCGAGAGCGCCATGGAATAGCAAAGGTGCTCGTGGCCTCTTGAATCCAATTAGCAAGCCCGGACGAACACCCAAAGAAGAACGTACAATTTCGCCAGAATGCGAACCTCGAAGATGGATTCCCCCAAGGGCCATTATCCTCTCGTAGTTTCACGACGAAGGGTTTTATATCTCCCGCTCTATAAGTGCCAGGGTTCAAACTTAAAAAGATTTTGTCTGACGCAGCATAATATTTGCTAAGAAACAAGTTGCCACCGGCAGCAACCGCTTCAGGCCCAAACTCCCTATATAGTTGCTGATGATAAAAGCTGGCCAAAGCCTGAATCTCTTCCAATTTAGAACTCATAACGGAGTACCTCCACGCGCAGGATTCGAATTACCAGTCAACCTAGCTCCACTCGTTACCCTCTGCTAGCTAAAAACGGTGCCTCCTTTGCCAGAAGTTGACGTTTGGGGGTTCTCTGGCTTGGGACAATTGCACTGGCACGAGAGTGATAGCTGTCTGGCTATGCCAAGACTCTAACTAGAGGACTACTCCTCCATCAGTTCGTCTACTTCGGCCTTGCCTTTGGCTAGCTCTTCTTCCTGCTCTTTGTCCTCTTTTAACAGAAGAGCCTGGAACTCGCCGACGTGGGTCTTTTCCTCCCTGGCTACTTCGAGCAGGACTTTCTTCAGATTTTTATTTTCAGTCATGCTCGCCATTTGCTCGTATAAACTGGTGGCGTCCAACTCGGCGATTATAGCTGTCCTGAGTATCTCCTTGTCCAGGTCTTTTTGGTCTACCTTGCCCAGATTGATGGGTATTTGGGATAACATTTACACCTCCATAGTATATTTATATTTGTTGAGCCCATATCTAGCTCCACTCGCTGTCCTCTACAGTCCACACCCGGGACATCTCCTTAACCAGTAGACGGTTTTCCCGGCTTTGCAGGGTGGGATCTTCCTGAAAAAGCCTGATGGCTTCTTTGCGTGCCAGCTCCAGCAGGGCGACGTCGGATATCTTGGCCATTCGTAGGTCGGGTATTCCGCTCTGACGGGTGCCGAAGAACTCGCCCGGGCCCCGCATTTTCAGATCCTCCTCGGCGAGCTGGAAACCATCCTGAATCTTCTCAATGATGTCCAGCCTTTCCCTGGCTATCTCGGAGGGGTTCTCCGCCAGAAGGAGGCAGTAGCTCTGCTCCTGGCCTCTGCCTACCCGTCCGCGGAACTGGTGCAGCTGCGATAAGCCGAAGCGGTCGGCGCTTTCTATCAGCATTACCGTGGCGTTGGGGACGTCTATGCCCACCTCTACCACCGGGGTCGAGACCAGAATGTCCAGCTCACCCGAGCGAAAACAGCGCATTACCTCATCTTTTCCTGCTGCCGACATACGTCCGTGGAGCAAGCCCAGCCTCAGCTCGGGGAAGACTTCCTTGGATAGACGCTTGAATTCAACGATAGCCGCCTTAGCCTGGATGGCCTCCGACTCCTCAATCAGGGGGCAGATGATGAACGCCTGGCGGCCTTCGGTTACCTGGCGTCGTAAAAAGGTATAGGCTTTTTCCCTCTGCACCGGCTTGAGCCACTTGGTCTTTATCTCCTGCCTCCCCGGTGGCAACTCGTCTATAACCGACAGGTCAAGGTCGCCATACAGGGTCAGCGCCAGGGTTCTGGGGATGGGGGTCGCCGTCATCACCAGCACGTGGGGGCTGAAACCCTTTTGCCGCAGCGCCGAGCGCTGGATAACACCGAAACGGTGCTGTTCATCAACGACGGCTAATCCCAGCCGGTGGAAGGTTACATCCTTCTGGATAAGGGCATGGGTGCCGATAATGATGTTTATACTGCCATCGAATATATATTGATGGATTTCCTGCTTTCTGGAGCCTTTGATATCACCGATGAGCAGTGCCACGGTGACCGGGCGTGGCAGAATCCCGGAATAGCGGTAGAGGTAGTCCCCAATTATTTCCTCCCGCCCGGCCCTGGATAGAAGGTGGCAGGTGCTGTTGAAGTGCTGTTCGGCTAGAATCTCGGTCGGCGCCATAAAAGCTCCCTGGCAGTCGTTTGCCGCCGCCAGGAGCAGGGCGGCGATGGCTACCACCGTCTTGCCACTACCCACCTCCCCCTGTAGCAAGCGGGACATGGGTTTTGATTTCTGCAAATCGGTTGTTATACCCTTGACCACCCTTTTTTGAGCCTGGGTAAGCTCGAAGGGTAGCGAGCCGAGAAAAGCCTCCAGTACAGGTTCCCTGATGGTGAAAGGGGTGCTCGGCTGGCCTTCCTGCCAGCGACGCTTTCTGTTAAGGACACCGAGTTGTAGGAGGAAGAGTTCGTCAAATGCCAGGCGATACCTGGCACGGGCTTTCATGGCTTCGTCTTCGGGAAAGTGTGCCTGAGAAATAGCCTGTGTCAGCTCCAGAAGGTTGCATCGCTTTCTCAACGGCGGTGGCAGGAAGTCGTTCACCCTGGGAGACCAGTGGTCAACGACCTCTTTCATCAGCTTTCTTACCTGGCGGGGGTACAGCCCCCGGGTGAGGGGATAGAGGGGGACCAGGCGCCCGGCATGGATGAGTTCCCTATCCTCCAGAAGTTCCCACTCCGGGGATTCAAATACAGGTCGTCCTTTATAGATGCCCACCCGTCCGCTGAGGACGATCTGTTTGTTGGTCGCCAGTTGCTTTACTAGATAGGGATTGTTGAACCATACCGCCCGGACATTGCCGGTTTCATCACCGACGATAGCCTCAGTACTGCGCCGGCCGCCGAGCCTGACCTCACGCACCTGCCATACGTTGGCGATAATGGTCTCCTCTTTGCCCTCGGCAAGCTGGGAGATTGTTTTCAAAAGGCTGTAGTCGAGGTGGCGGTTGGGGAAGAAATAGAGCAGGTCGCGAACCGTGCTAGCGCCCAGCTTATTAAATTTGGTCGCCAGGTTCTGGCTTATGCCCTTTATAATGGTAATAGGTGAATCAAGGGAGTAAGCGGTCTCTGTCGTCTTTGCTCTTGGCTTTGAGGATGGTAAACCGGTTATTGCAGGCGGCTTGGTTTTGCCCTTCTTGGCTGTTGCTTTTTCTGCTACGGATAAAAAGATGAGTATATCATTGACCTGCTGCCTCCGTTGCTGATGATTGAGAGAGGCATATACGGTTTTACGGAGTCGGAGGTTGTGAAAGCTTCGCAAGAGGTTGGAGTCGGTTATTGAGCCTTCGGCCTGAGCCGCCCATTTCGCCAGAAATCTATCCAGACCGCCAATTACCGCCGAATCTGAGTAGCCCTTATCACGCTCAAGCTCAAGAACCTTGCGTAGCGGCGTAGAATCTATTGGCAAGAACCCTTCTCCGTTCGCCGTGGCTGTTAATTAAAGGCGGGAAAAATGTAACTCGGGACGGTGCAGAGATGGCAGGGAAATACGCCTCTTTAACCCCTTCCCTTCTTTAACTTCCTGCTTGAGGCTGTTTACCTTTTCCCTCAATGCTAAAACCAGGGTGCCAGGCCCGCCATGAACCCCCAGCGCTGGTCCCAGTCGGGATACATGGATGGGACCCCTGCCAAAGAAGGCGCTGATGCGCTCCCTGAGCGTCTGGGCATCATCGGGTGTGGTGCTGTGGACAACGGCTACTTCCTGGACATTGACGGAGTTTTTCAGGTTATTAATCAGGCGCTCTATGCCCTTGGCACGGGTGCGGGCGATGCCGGCGGGGTGCAGCTCGCCATCACGCATGACCAGCAAAGCTTTGACAGGCAGCATGCCGCCCAGCAGGGCTTTAGCCTTACCCAGACGTCCTCCCTTGAAGGCGTATTTAAGAGTGTCAAAAAGCCCCCAGAGATGTGTATGGGGGATAGATTGCCTCAATTCCTCTATTATATTGGGTAAGCTCTCTCCAGCTTTAGCCAGTCTGGCAGCCAGAATGGTTAGCAGTCCCAGGCCCATAGAGACCGAAAGCGAGTCCACCACGGCAATACGGCCGCCGCCGCTTACCATCTCCTTGCCCTGTAACGCCGAGTTGTAGAGACCGCTTAGCTTACTGGTAGCCTGGATGGAGGCTATTTCATCAGCCTCCTTGAGTAGCTTCTTATAGACATCGGCGAAATCGGCTGGCGGTGGTTGGGAGGTGGTAGCCGGGATATTTTCGTTCACCATTTTCTGGTAGACCTCGTCCTGGCTGATATCGACACCGTCTCTATAGGTCTTGTTGCCAAAACCGACATAGGCGGGCACTATAGTGATGTCCAGCTCCTGAATCAGGTCTGGCGGCAGGTCGGCGGTGCTGTCGGTTACAATCTTAATTGTCAATATAAAACCTTCCCTGTTCTTAGACCGGCTACTCCCCGGCTTCCAGAACGGTTACCGCCAGGGCACCAGGGCCGGCATATGCTCCCAGTACCGGGCTAACCGTTGACCGGTATATCTGCTCCTTGGGGAAGAGTGGGCTGAGGAGCTCGGCTAGTTTATCGATATCTTCGGGCGTAGTACAGTCCTCCACGGCTAGCTTTTCGATATTGGGGAATCTGGCTACAAAACTATGTATGTATTCCATACCGGCTGATTTGGAGCGCCTCTGGGTCAGGGGGGATACCTCGCCATCCTTTATGGTAAGTATCTGCTTTATGGATAACAGGGCACCCAGCAACCCCTTTGCCTTGCCGATGCGCCCTCCCTTGGCCAGATACTGCAGGGTTTCAAAGTATAAAACCAAATGTGAGCGAGGGATTCTGGCTTTGACTATAGCCATGACCTCGTCCAGGCTGGCGCCGCTCTGGGCCGCCTCGGCGGCGGCGATGACTATCAGCCCGAGGCCCATTGCCACATTGGATGAGTCTATCACCTCGATGCGGCACTTGTTGCCGACTATATTCTTGGCGTTGGTGACTGACTGATAGGTGCCGCTGAGTTTGCTGGAAATCACGATAACCAGGATTTCGTCAGTCTCCTTGGCCAGCCTGTCATAGACAGCGACGAAAGCGCCCGGCGCCGGCTGTGTGGTGGTGGGGAAGATGCTTTCCTGGGATAACCTGCGGTAGAATTCATCGGTGGTAATATCCACCCGGTCGAGGAATGATTCGTGACCGAAGGATACTGTTAGCGGCACTACAGTAATCCCCAGTTTCTGGGCTAGGTCACCTGTTATGTCGGAAGTGCTGTCGGTAACAATCTTGACTGCCATAGTATAACCTCCTTTATGCTACGCTATTCGATGGAAATAATATATTCATAGTGTGGCTGACCACCATTGACTACCTCGACCTGCAGGTTGGGGTATTGCACTGAGATAGTATCGTTTATTTCGTTTGCCTCAGCCTCTTTAGCCTCATCCCCATAGTAGATGGTGACAACGTCAGCCTTGCCCGGTTCTGCTTTGGCCAGGACTTCATACACCACTTCGGTCGTCTTATCGCCCACGGCTATCAAGGCTCCATCAAGGAAGCCGATGGCTTGTTTCTTCTTAATGGAAAACCCGTTTAGCTTGGTGGAACGCACGGCGTGGGTAACCTCGATAGATTTCACCGTTGATAGCGCCTCGGTCATAATAGTGGCATTCGTTTCAAAGTCGGCTTCATAGTCGAAGGCTAGCAGTGCCGCTACCCCCTGGGGTATTGTTTTGGAAGGCACTACCTTGACGTTTTTTGTCGTCAGGGACTGGACCTGCCCGGCGGTAAGCACTATGTTCTTGTTGTTGGGCAGGATGATAACCTTGTCCGACGCCGAATATTCCGCGGCCTGGAGCAGGTCTTTGGTGCTGGGGTTCATCGTTTGTCCGCCGGGAACGACAGCGGTTACTCCCAGGCTGGAGAAGACCTCGCCGAGCCTTTCCCCGGAGACGACGGCGACGATGGTTACCCCCGTCGCCGGGGCTCTTTGCCTCTGCATCTCCAGGAAGTCCTGGTGCTGTTCGTCCATATTGCGGATGCTGACACTGTGCACGGTGCCAAGTGAAGTTACATAACGAATGACATTACCCGGGTCCAGGGTATGGATGTGAACCCTGACCGTATTCTCGTCACCGACTACAATCAGGGATTCCCCCTTCCGCTTGAGCCTCTTTCTCAATTTGTCCGGGTTAAGCTCCTGCCCTTTAAGCATAAACTCGGTGCAGTAGCCGAAGGGAATCTCATCAATGGCTACCCTTTCCGGTGCCGTAAAAACCAGGGGGGTCAGCGGTATGTTGCTGGCTATCATCTGGGGCTTGCGGAACTGCATCATCTCCGCCTCGCCGTTGAGATAGCGCAGAGCGCCCTCAAGCAGGGTATACAAGCCCTGTCCCCCGGCATCGACCACCCCGGCTTCCTTGAGGACGGGGAGAAGGCGGGGAGTATTGGCTACCGATTCGTTGGCGGCGTTGACCGCCGCTTCCATAACCGATATCACGTCGTTCTTGTCTTTAGCCGCCTGCTCTTGGGCAGCAGCGGCGGCATCCTTAATCACGGTGAGGATAGTACCCTCTACCGGGTTGCTCAATCCCTTGTAAGCCATCACTGATGCCCGCGATAGGGCGTTGGCCAGGTCACAACCGTTGAAGGTATCCTTGTCGGTGAATCCCTGAGCCAGGCCGCACCATATCTGCGACAGGATTACCCCGCTATTGCCGCGGGCTCCTATCAGGGCTCCTTTAGCCATGGCCTGGGATACTACCGAGATTTTGCCGTTGGGGGTTCGGTCGGCTTCCTCAATGGTGGAATGCATGGTGAGCAGCATATTGGTTCCGGTATCGCCGTCGGGCACCGGGAAGACATTAAGGGCATCTATATCGGAAGCGCTCTTTTCCAGCCAGTTGGTGGCGGCGGTGAACATTTCTCGGAAGTCCCGTCCGTTTATATTGTTCCCCTGTTTCATGTTATGCTATCCTTTATAAAAGTACGCATCATCTACCACCTCTCACTTGCCAAGTCTGTGTGGTTATGATAGTATAACGCAGGGATTGTACATCAATATTCCGTTCAAGTCAAAGGGAGACAACCTGATTTATGAAATGTGATCTATGTGATAAATCGGCTCAGTTCGGTAATAATGTCAGCCACTCAAAACGCCACACTGCCCGGCGCTGGCTGCCCAATATCCATCCAGCCACGATAGTAAAAGATGGCAAATCAGTACGTCTTAAACTGTGTACCAGATGCTTGCGCACCCAGTACAAGCTAGCCCGCAAAGCCTGAAAACCTCCTTCATTTTGGTATGTCGACTATCTCCTTAGCCCTAGCCAGAGCCTTTGCTACCTGCTGTGGCGCCGTGCCGCCGGTTATGTTTCTGGCGGCGATAGACGATACTGCCGTGACCGAGTAGATGCCATCGTCGAAAAGCGGAGAGAAACACTGGTACTCGCTTAAGCTAAGCTGGCTGAGCGGCTTGCCCTTATTGGCGGCGTAGCTTATCAATCTGGCGGTTATACCGTGGGCGGAGCGGAATGCTTCCCCCTTGGCTACCAGGTAGTCGGCCAGGTCGGTAGCCAGGATGTAGCCACGGTTAGCCGCCTGTTCCATGTTTTCTTTCTTAACCTTGAGGCTCCTGACCATACCGCTGAATACCTCGAGGGAGGGCAACAGTGTATCAACGGTATCAAACAGCCCTTCTTTATCCTCTTGAAGGTCGCGGTTATAGGATAGCGGCAGGGCTTTCATGGTCACGAGCAGGGCTATCAGGTGGCCATAGATACGCCCCGTCTTCCCCCGGGCTAGCTCGGCGACATCGGGGTTCTTCTTCTGGGGCATAAGGCTACTGCCGGTGGCGTAGGCGTCGTCAAGCTCGATAAAATCGAACTCAGCGGAGGACCACAGAATAACCTCCTCCGCCAGACGGGACAGGTGCATAATACATATACTGGCGGCGGCAAGGTATTCAATAACGAAGTCGCGGTCGGAGACGGCGTCCATACTGTTGTGGCTTAGCCGGCTGAAGCCCAGCTCGCCGGCGACGAAGTCGCGGTCTATCTTGTAGGCGACGCCGGTCAGGGCACCACTGCCGAGAGGCATAACATCGGTTCGTTTCAGGGCGTCGTTGAACCGCTCGACGTCGCGCTGGAGCATCTCGAAGTAAGCCAGCAGGTGATGGGCTAGAAGAACCGGCTGTGCCGGTTGCAGGTGGGTGTAGCCGGGCATCACCACATCCTTGTTGTCCTCAGCCAGGCTGACCAGGGACTGCTGCAGCTTTCTAAGACAGGCAATGGTTTCCGATATGGCATCCCTGGTAAAGAGCCGCAGGTCCAGGGCGACCTGGTCGTTTCGGGAGCGGGCGGTGTGCAGTTTGCCAGCCACATCGCCTGCCAGCTCGAATAGCCTGGCTTCGATAGCCATATGTATATCTTCCAGCTCCGGCTTGAAGTTGAATTTATCCTGTTCTATCTCCCGGGCGATGGTCTCCAGCCCTTTCTGAATAGTCCTGGCTTCTTCCGGCGATATAATCCCCTGTTTAGCCAGCATCCTGGCGTGGGCGATACTGCCGCTGATGTCGTAGCGGTAGAGGCGTCGGTCGAAGGGCAGCGATGAGGTATAGTCTATCACTGTCTCGTCGGGTGGCTTATTCAGGCGGCTTCTTATATGGCTCATCTAATTAGTCCTCCTCACCCTCTTTATCATCTTCGGCTGGCTGAATCCGGGACTGGGTTCTGAAAGGCAGTCCCCAAATGTGAATAAATCCGGCGGCGGCACTCTGGTCGAACTGGTCGCCCTTGTCATAGGTAGCCAGGCCAAAGCTGTACAGGGAGTAGGGCGACTTTCGGCCGACTACACTGCACTTCCCCTTGAACAGTTTCAGGCGTACCGTGCCGCTGACGAATCGCTGTGTCGATTGTACATATGCCGCCAGGTCCTGGCGCTGGGCGGTAAACCACAGGCCGTTGTAGATAAGCTCGGCGTACTCCTGGGCTACCCTCTGCTTGAAGCAGAGCTGTGCTTTAGACAGGGTCAGAGACTCCAGCGCCCGGTGGGCTTCGATAAGCACCACTGCCGCCGGGGCTTCGTAGATCTCCCTGGATTTGATTCCCACCAGGCGGTTCTCAATTATATCGATTCTGCCGACGCCGTGACCGCCGGCAAGCTCGTTCAGCCTTTGTATAAGATTAACGCCGTCTATATTTTTACCGTCTATGGCAGTCGGTATGCCTTTTTCGAAGGCTATTTCCACGTAGCCTGCTTTATCCGGGGCGTTGGTGGGGGATACTGTCCAGACGAAGGCGTCATCGGGCGGTTCCTGCCAGGGGTCTTCCAGGACGCCGCACTCGATGCTCCGACCCCACAGGTTTTCATCTATGGAGTAGGGGCTAGCGGCGGTGATGGGCACCGGGATACTGTGACGCTGGGCGTAGCCGATGGTCTCTTCCCGGGTCATGCCCCATTCTCTGGCCGGGGCGATAATCTTCAGCTCCGGTGCCAGGGCGGTGACGCCCACCTCGAACCTGACCTGGTCATTACCCTTGCCGGTACAGCCATGAGCTACTGCCGAGGCTTCTTCCTCTAACGCTACATCAACCAGAAGTCTGGCTATTAACGGGCGGGACAGGGCGGTTGCCAGAGGGTATTGCCCTTCGTAGACGGCGCCTGCCTGGAGCGCCGGGAAGATATAATCGTTGACGAACTGCTCCTTGACGTCTATAACCAGCGCCTTGCTGGCGCCGACCTTGAGAGCCTTGTCCCGCACGGCGGAGAAGTCGCGCTCGTTGCCGACATCTACGGTCAGGGCGATAATGTCGAGGCCATATTCCTCCTTCAGCCATCTGATGGCGACGGATGTATCCAGACCACCGCTGTAAGCCAGTACCACTTTATCCGACATTTTTAACCTTCCTTAAACTAATTATATTATATACCATCTCAAGTCACTATTTTATACCACCAAGCCGATTTATTGCTGTCAGGCGGTAAAGTATTTATTCAAGAATTGTATAATCTGGGAGCCGACTCCAGGGTGCTGCCACTGGTAGTCGTGACCCGGGGCGCCAATATAGAGAAATATATGCCCCTGGTGCTCCTGGGATATACCAAACAGAGCCTCCAGGTTGGCGCGGACAACAGTGAAAATATTGCCCTGGCTGAACGAGTCTGGAATGATACCGTTGCTCCTCAGTATCAGCGACCTTTCCGACGAAGCGATGTTGTTCCAGAAGGGGGGTCCCAACTGGATGCTGTAGACCTGCGTATTATCCTTTAGGATATGCATGACGCCATTGCAGATGGTAGAGCCATTGCTTTCACCGGTTAAGATAACCCTGATGCCCGGTATGTGCCGGGTAAGGAATTCCACCCGCGAGGCTAGGTCCCTGGCTTTTGACGGGTAGAGACCCAGCGCCAGCATAAGCTCGCTGAGGCACCCGTTCAGTGTTTTAGCCGTGCGGTAGAAGTCCAGCCACAGTGTGCTGTAGCCCAGTCCGGTAAGCTCGGCATCGATGCCGGCGATAAAGTCCTGCCCGTGGGGGAAAGACTCGATAGAAGACCAACCCCAGCCACCCGAGTTATTGATTATAACCACATCCTTGTCCTTGGCTGCCAGGTACATGCCAAGTAACTGGCTGGTGAACTGGTGGCGTTTCTGCTGGATGTTACCGAACAGCTCGGTAGCCAGTTCGTCGGCTTCATCGACTAGGGACTGGGGAACAAGCGAAAAGTCCTGGATAGATAGTGGGGTGTCCCCACTGCCGACCTCGAAGGCTGTTGCCGGCACCACCGGCGAGGGAGCCAGCAGTACGATAGCCAGCGATACGGCTACAAATAAGGCTACCCCTATCTTGAGTCTGCGAAACCTGGCTGTCATATAAGAATGACCTTTTAAACCTAGTTTTTGATACCGGACAGAGCCTTTTCCAGGATGGCCAGTGCCCGGTCAACCTCTTCTTTGCTGATGATAAGCGGCGGCATAAAGCGAATGGCATTATCCTTGAGTACGTTGACCAGTAGACCGCCGTCAAGACAGGCCAGCATCAACGGCTGGGCGATGTCGCTGTCGAACTCCATAGCCTGCAGTAGCCCTAGTCCGCGCACGTCGGTGACAAACCGGAACCTTTGCTTCAGGCTTTTCAAGCCGGCGGCGAGGCGCTTGCCCATCTGCCCGGCGTTACCGGCGATATCGTGGTCGATGATGAACTTCAGCGTGGCGTAGCCGGCAGCGCAGGTTACCGGGTTGCCGCCGAAGGTAGAGCCGTGCTCGCCGGTGGCAAAGACAGAAGCCCTGTCCTTAGCCAGGATAGCTCCGATGGGTATGCCGCTGGCCAAGCCTTTAGCCAGTGTCATTATATCCGGCTCCACGCCGAACTGCTGGTAGGCGAAGAGGTTGCCGGTGCGGCCGATACCGGTCTGGATTTCATCCAGGATAAAGAGAACCCCTGTTTGCCGGCACAGCTCCTGCACCGCTTTTAGGTAGTTGTCGTCGGGCAGGTTGACGCCGCCCTCTCCCTGCACCGGTTCCAGCATCACGGCGCAGGTCTGGCTGTTTATGGCCGTCCTGATTGCTCCGATGTTGTTGTACTCGACATTGGCGAAACCGCTTGGTAATGGCATATATGGCTGTTGAAACTTGGGCTGGCCGCTGGCTGAGACCATAGCCAGAGTGCGTCCGTGGAAGGAGCCGGTGGCGGTAATCACCTCGTAGGCTCCGCCCAGGTGAAGATGACCATAGCGGCGGGCAAGCTTGACCGCCCCTTCGGTAGCCTCGGCACCGCTGTTGCAGAGGAAGACCTTGTCCAGACAGCTATTCTTGCACAGGAGCTCAGCCAGCTTTAGCTGGGGAATGGTATAGAAGCTGTTTGATGCCTGGATGAGGATTTTTACCTGCTCGGTCACCGCATCTACCACCGCCGGGTGGCAGTGTCCCAGGCTATTGACCGCCCAGCCGGCGACAAAGTCAAGGTATTCTTTATTGTTCTCATCCCATACCCTGGCTCCCTGCCCCCTTACTATGGTCAGCGGGGTACGCTTGTGGGTGGGCATATAGTATTTATGCTCCATTTCCTGCCAGTCGTTCAAATTCTACTCCTGTTAACCCTATCTGGTGAGGTTGTATATCAACCTCACCCCCTTCAAACTACCCCGTATTTTTTAACTTGCCTGCAAACTACCTGTTAACTTACTCTTTAGACTACTCTTTTCGGGCGGGCTTTATTGTCGTGCCGCTACCGCCGGCGGTAACTTCATCAAGCAGGGCGTGTTTCCGCCTGCCGTCTATTATGACGCAGGTGGTTGCCGTATTGCTTACCGCTCTCAGGCAGGCTTTGACCTTGGGTATCATACCCCCCGAAGCCACCCCCGAAGCCAGCAGGGCTTCGGCTTCGCCGGGTGATAGGCTGGGCAGTAATCTGCCCGACTCGTCATGGATGCCGTCGACATCGGTCAGAAGGATGAGCTTATCAGCACCGATGGCGGCAGCAATCTCGCCGGCGATGGTATCCCCGTTGATGTTGAGCAGGAGGGGCGATGCCTCCGGCCGGTCAAAGGAGTGGAGGCTCACCGGGGCAATCACCGGCACGAAGCCCGATTCGAGCAAGGTAGTAAGCAGTGACTGGTCAACGCTAACGACATTGCCTACATAGCCCATGTTCTTGTCCCTGATTCTGCCCTGGATGAGGCTGCCGTCGGCGCCACTGATGCCTACTGCCCGCCCACCACTGGTGTTGATGGCGGCTACGATTTCCTTGTTGACCAGCCCGCCCAGCACCGCGGTCACCATCTCAAGGGCCGCCCGGTCGGTTATCCGTTCCCCCTGGAAGAAGTCCGTTTTCGTGTTGTTCTGGTTCAACCACTTGGTAACGATATTGGCGCCGCCGTGGACCAGGGCCAGGGGCTTGCCCTGCTTCTGGATAGAGACAACGTCTTTGATGGTGGTATCCTTTTTGTCGAATATGGAGCCTCCGAGCTTGACTACAATAATCTCGCTGGGCTTGATAGTTAGATGTTCACTCATTTTTTTTTAATTCTATCAGGTCGTGTACTCGCTGTTGATGGTTACGTATTCTTCGGACAGGTCACAGCCCCAGGCGGTAGCCCTTGCCTCCCCCAAGTTGAGGTTGAGGTCTATGGCTACCCGGCTGTCTGCTAATGCCTGTACCACCTTATCTCTGTCAAAGGTCAGCGGACTGCCCCCCCTTATCAGGCAGATGCCGCCGATGTGCAGGTCGAGCTTTGATTCTACCAGCTCGGCGCCGCTCCTGCCGGCGGCGGCGATAATTCGCCCCCAGTTGGGATTGTTGCCGTGAATAGCCGCTTTTACCAGCGGCGAACCGATAATAGTCCTGGCGGCGGCTCTGGCATCACTGGTGCTGGCGGCGCCGCTTACTGTAGCCTCGATGAGCTTGCTGGCACCCTCGCCATCGCTGGCGATGGCTTTCGCCAGGTGGATACACACCTCGTTAAGGGCTTGCTGGAAAAGGGCGGCTTGCTGTGTCTGCCGTGTGATTACTTCATTACCGGCCAGGCCGTTAGCCATTAACAGCACCGTATCGTTGGGGCTGGTATCGCCGTCTATGGAGACCATATTGAAGGAGATATCCACTGCCTGGCGCAGTGCCGGGACAAGAAAATCTATATCAACGCCGGCATCAGTGGTCAAGAAACAGAGCAATGTGCCAAGCTGGGGGTGAACCATGCCGGAGCCTTTGGCGATACCACCTATGGTGAACCCCCCAGCTCTAAACGCCACCTCCTTGGTGGTGGTGTCTGTGGTCAGTATCGCTTCGGCTAGCGTATGTCCGCCATCCGGGGAGAGCTCGATTTCTCTGAGAGCCGATGATATTGAATCTATAGGTAGTTGCTTGCCGATTGGCCCGGTGCTGGCGACAAGGAATCCCTCCGGTGCTAGACTGGTCCTGTCTGCCGCCGAGGCTATCATAGCCAGGGCATTGCTCATTCCCTGCTCTCCGGTGCCGGCGTTGGCACAGCCGCTGTTTACCACCAGCCCCCTTATGGTCTTACTGGGCAGCCTTTCCTGACATAGTATGACCGGTGCTGGCTTCATCCTGTTCGAGGTGAACAGACCAGCGGTAATGCAGGCAGCCTCGGAAAGGAGGATGCCCAGGTCAAGGTTATTTCTGGCGTTATTCTTTATGCCAGCGCAGGTAGCGCCAGCCCTAAATCCCTTTGCCGAGGTAACTGTCCCCCCAGGAATAATCTCGAGCGCGGTTTCCATTATTGTTAAACTATATCATAGAAGCATAGCTTGGGCAATTAGGATTAAGTTAAAGGTTGCTGGATAGGCAGGCCTGTCTTTAATAATTAATCGTTGGCAGTGGGCTTGTCGATGGCACTCCTTAACCCCTTTATAAAAACCGCTATGTCTACCGTCGGTTCTTCGGCTTCCATAAGCTGAATTATACGACTGCCGACAATCACCCCATCCGCCAGACGGGCTACCTGCCCCGCCTGCTCCGGCGTCGATATGCCGAAGCCGACACACAGCGGCTGGGCGGCTAGAGCCTTCACCCTGGCTATGAATGCCTCCAGGTCGGCGGGCAGTTCTTCTCTGGCACCGGTAACGCCGGTTACCGACACCAGGTAGATAAAGCCCCTTGACCTCTCGGCGACCAGGCTGATGCGCTCCTCGGTGCTGGTCGGCGCCAGCAGATAGATGAGGTCAAGTCTCTGCCTCTTAGATATAGCCTCCAGCTCCGAGCCTTCCTCCGGCGGTAAATCGGGGATGATCAGACCATCAACCCCGGAGACGGTACAGTCCATGCAAAATGTCTCAACTCCATACTGCAAGACTGGATTGAAATAGCCCATAAAAACCAGTGGTATGTTTACCATCTGGCGCAACTGCTTGACTATATCGAGGCAGATTCCGGGGGTAATTCCGTTCTGCAGGGCATAGTGGCTTGCTTTTTGAATGGTGGTGCCGTCAGCCAGGGGGTCGGAGAAGGGAATCCCCAGCTCGACGATGTCACAGCCGCTTTCAGCCAAGACGGGAACAACCTTCAGGGTGGCTTCAACACTGGGGTAGCCGACGGTGATATAGGCTATGAGGGCTTTATGCCCCGGCCGTTTGAAGACGGAGTCGATGCGGTTCAAAGCTTCACCCCCAGGGCGTCGACGACGATGTCCATGTCCTTATCGCCTCGTCCGGAAAGGTTGACCACGATAACCCTCTCCTTATCCAGTGAACTCGCTATCTTGGCGGAGTAGGCTATGGCATGAGCCGGCTCCAGCGCCGGGGTAATACCTTCTGTCCGGCACAACAGTTGAAAGCCATCAAGCGCTTCTTTATCACTCACTGCAACGTATTCAACCCGCCCGCTATCCTTGAGGTAGCTGTGCTCAGGACCAACCCCGGGGTAGTCCAGTCCGGCAGAGATGCTGTGGGTCTCTCGAATCTGTCCATTTTTATCTTGAAGAAGGTAGGACTTTGCCCCATGGAGCACCCCTATCCTTCCGGAGACCAGTGAGGCGGCGTGCTCCCCGCTACTGAGACCCTTGCCAGCCGCCTCTACGCCGATGAGCTTGACGTCCTTATTTTCCAGGAAGGGATGGAAAATACCGATGGCGTTGCTGCCGCCGCCGACACAGGCGATTATATAATCGGGCAGGCGGCCTAGCTTTACCAGGGCCTGCTCTCTGGTTTCTTTGCCGATTACCGATTGAAAGTCTCGTACTATCATGGGGTAGGGGTGGGGGCCGACCACCGAGCCGAGGAGGTAGTGTGTCTCCCGGGGGTGGGTCACCCAGTCTCTGATTGCCTCGTTGATGGCGTCCTTAAGCGTTCGGCTTCCCCCGGAGACCGGCCTTACCTCGGCACCCATCAGCTTCATGCGGAAGACGTTGAGAGACTGGCGGCGGATATCCTCCTCGCCCATATAGATGATGCACTCCAGCCCCAGCATGGCGCATACAGCGGCGGTAGCCACCCCGTGCTGTCCGGCTCCGGTCTCGGCGATGATTCTCTGCTTGCCCATTCTGCGGGCGAGGAGACCCTGCCCCAGAGCGTTGTTAATCTTGTGGGCTCCGGTATGAGCCAGGTCTTCCCTCTTAAGAAAAATCCGAGCACCACCGCAGTGACGGCTTAAACCTTCCGCCGGATAGAGCGGTGTCGGCCTTCCAGAATAGTCTCTTGATAGCTCGTTAAACACCGCCCAGAAGGCGGCGTCTACCTTAGCCTGATTGTAGGCTTCTGCCAGCTCGTCCAGCACCGGCATCAGTGTCTCGGGAACGAACCGCCCGCCGTAGTCGCCAAAGTATCCCCTTTCGTCGGGTTGCACTTGCCTGCCTCCTTTTTAGATTATATTATAACCCCTCACCTCGAAGAGTCTTCGACCTTTATCCCTATCACCTTCCAAGGAGGAGAGGGAAGGTAGTTTTAAGAGAGGCTTCGCCTCTCATTGACTTTCCTTACTATATTGATAAAAGCTTTAATTTTTGAAATATCCTTGTTGCCATCGGTCTCGACGCCGGTGGAGACATCGACTCCCCAGGGCTTGACCCTCTCGACCAGTTGCCCAATATTGTCTTTATTGAGACCACCGGCGATAATCACCGGGAACCTGGCTGACACCTCCTCCGCCAGTTGCCAGTCAAAGGTCTGCCCCGTGCCACCGTAGGCTTCGCCGACCCGCGAATCGAGCAGGCAGACAAGCCTTTCGCTATTAAGCATACGGTAGCCGGTCTCTATTTCGGCAAGGATGTCGTTATTTGCCTTACCGGCTGATACGGGGATAACCATGATAATCGGTTTTTTAATCTCCCGGCAGTAGCTCCAGCTTTCATCGCCGCTCAGTTGCACCCAATCCAGACGGCACAAGTCGGCGATGCGGTTGACCTCGCCAGCCGAAAGGTTAACGAAAACGCCGACTACCATCGGGCGGGATTTCATGTTATGGACGGCTTCTGATATCATTACCGCCTTATCCGGGGAGACCTGACGGCGGCTGGGGGCAAGGACCAGCCCTAGGAAATCGGCACCGGCTTTAGCCGCTGCCAGGGCGTGTTCTATCTCGGTTAGCCCACAGATCTTTACCCTGGTCATGACAATAGCTCCCTCATCCTGGCGGCGATGTCGCGAGCGGACATCAGGTACTCGCCGACGAGAACGGCGTTAACCCCCAGTTGGCTCATTTTCTCTATGTCACTGCGGTCTTTGATACCGCTCTCGCTGACCACTATGCGGTCGGGAAAAACGAGCGGCCTCAGCCGTTCGGTGGTGGCAGTATCGACGGCGAAGGTGGTGAGGTCGCGGTTGTTGATGCCGATAATTCTAGCCTGGCACCTGTGGGCGATTTCCAGTTCGGCTTCGTTGTGTACCTCCACCAGACAGCTCATCCCCAGCTCGTGGCTCAGCCCTAACAGTTCCTCCAGTTGCCGGTAGCTCAGGATAGCAACGATGAGCAGCAGGCTATCGGCGCCATAAGCCCGGGACTCGTATACCTGGTAGGGGTCGTGGATAAAGTCCTTTCTCAGCAGGGGCGTCCTGTTACCCAGAGACTTCCTGATGTCTCTCAGGTGGCTGAGGTTACCCTGGAAATGTCTGGTTTCAGTCAGCACCGATATCGCCGAAGCGCCGTTATCGGCGTAGGTCTGGGCTATCGCCACCGGGTCGAAATCGTGGCGGATTACCCCCCGGGAGGGCGATGCTTTTTTGATCTCGGCGATGAGCTGAATGCGCTCGCCACAGAGAGCCGAGGCGAAGTCGAGCGGCGGAGACTGCTCCAGCGCCATACTTCGCAACTCTTCCAGCGGGAAGTTGCTTTTTCTAGCTTCCAGCTCCGGTATGTTATCGGCGACTATCTTTTCCAGAATCATTGGCTGTTTCCTAATCCAGGCTGTTGCTGAATTCGATTAGCTGCTCCAGTTTAGCCAGGGCGCGGCTATCATCTATCGCCTCCCTGGCAAGGGCTACCCCTTCCTGGAGCGTATTCACCCTGTCGCCGGCCAGCATGGCGGCGGCGGCGTTCATCAGCACCGCATCCTGTCTGGGGCCCGGGGTACCCATCAGGACTCCACGCAGCAGGGCGGCATTCTCATCGAGGCTGCCGCCAGCCAGGCTGTCACGGCTGGACTTAGGTAAGCCGAGGTCGTCGGGGCTGACGGAGTAGTTATCAATGTCGTCATCCTTGAGCTCGCAGATATGTGTTTTCCCAGTGACCGTGATTTCGTCCAGCCCGTCTTCGCCGTGAACGACCAGGGCATGGCGACAGCCCAGAGCCTGCAGCGCTATCGCCATCTTTTCCAATAGCGAGCCGTCGGCCACACCTAACACCTGAGCCTTGGCGCCGGCGGGATTGGTCAGGGGGCCGAGGATATTGAACACGGTGCGGATGCCGATCTCGCGCCGCGGAGCCGCAGCATACTTCATCGCCGGGTGGAATGCCGGGGCGAACATGAAACCTATGCCCACCTCCTCGATGCACCTCTTAACCTGTTCCGCATTCAGGTCAATCTTGACCCCCAGCGCCTCCAGGACATCGGCACTGCCGCATCGGCTACTCATAGCCCGGTTGCCATGTTTGGCTACTCTCATTCCGGCGCCAGCGGCAACAAAGGCGGCCGCCGTGGAGATATTAAAGGTTTGGCAGCCATCACCGCCGGTGCCGCAGGTGTCTACCACCGGGGCGTTGATAACCACCGTTACCGCCTTAGCCCGCATCGTCTTTGCCAGTCCGACTATTTCATCGATATTTTCCCCCTTTAGCCTGAGGGCGGTGACGAAGGCGCCGAACTGGGCCGGTGTCGCCTCGCCGTTCATTATTTCCTGCATAACCGATGCCGCCTGTCCCTCGGTGAGCGACTGCCCCGATACCAGTAGATTTATGGCTTCTTTAATCATACTAGCCTCCTAACCGTTTACTGCGAAGTAGAGTTCGCTTGGAAACATTATCTATATACTTGTTCATTTAACCTCACCCCCTTAGCCCCCTCTCCTTAAAAAGGAGAGGGGGGAAGAGGTTTTAAAGAGAGGCTCCGCCTCTCTTATACTCTCTATTATTTATCCCGCTCCTTTCGCAGGAAGTTTCTTAATATATCCTTGCCCACCTGGGTCATAAACGACTCTGGGTGGAACTGGATGCCCTCTGTCGGGTAATGGCGGTGGCGCAGCCCCATAATGGTGCCGTCGTCCGTCCAGGCGGTTACTTCGAGGCAGTCGGGCAGTCCATCGCGCTGTACCGCCAGCGAGTGATAGCGGATGGCGGAGAAGGGATTGGGTAACCCGCTAAACACCCCCCGGTTGTTGTGATATATAAGGGAAGACTTGCCGTGCATGATTTCCCTGGCTTGTACGATAGTAGCGCCGTAGCTATAGCCGAGGCACTGGTGTCCCAGGCAGACGCCGAGCACTGGCAGTCTGGGGGCGAAGTATCGGATGGCATCATTGGATATTCCAGCCCGGGCCGGTACCGAAGGTCCGGGGGATACCACTATACGCTGTGGTTTGAGCTTCTCAATATCTTCGGGCGTCGTCTTATCGTTGCGCACTACCACCACCTCCTCGCCCAGCTCGCTCAGGTACTGGAAGAGGTTGTAGGTAAAACTGTCATAGTTATCAATCAGTAACAGCATAATCAACCTCAGGTATTGTGCTCGCTCTCGGCCTGCCTGATAGCTTTTAGTAACGCTTGGGCTTTGTTCATGCTTTCCTCGTACTCACGTTCCGGTATGCTATCGTAGACGACGCCGCAACCCGCCTGCGTATAGGTGATACCCTCTTTGACGACCATGGTCCTTATGGCTATCGCCATATCCATATTGCCCGAGAAGGACAGGTAACCGACGGCGCCGGCATAAACACCCCTCTTTTCCAGCTCAAGCTCGGCGATTATCTCCATAGCCCTGATTTTGGGCGCTCCGGACACCGTGCCCGCCGGGAAGCAGGCGCGCAGGGCGTCAAAGGCGTTCATATCCGGGCGCAGTTTGCCCTGCACATGGGTTACCAGGTGCATAACGTGGGAGTAGCGCTCGACCTCCATCAGGTCGCTGACCTCGACGGTGCCAGGATGGCTCACCCGCCCGATGTCGTTACGCCCCAGGTCGACCAGCATAATGTGTTCGGCACGCTCCTTTTCGTCGCCCTTCAATTCTTGTTCCAATGCCGCATCCTCGGTTGGGTTATTACCCCTTGGTCTGGTTCCGGCAAGGGGGCGGGTCATCACCATGCCGTCTTCTACCCTCACCAGAATCTCGGGGGAAGCCCCGATGATATAGAAATCGTTAAAATCAAGGAAGAACATATACGGGGAGGGGTTGATGGTGCGTAGCGCCCGATAAATCTCGAAGGGGGCGACGCTGGTGGGCTGAGCCAGGCGCTGGGACAACACCACCTGTATGGCTTCGCCATCGGTGATATAACGCTTTATCTTGAGGACGCTTTCTTCGAACGCTTCCCGGGAGAAGTTGGAAGAAAGCCTATCCCTGTTCATAGGATGAGGAGCGGTTCTGGTTGGCTGGCTCGGTTTTATTGGCTGGTTCAGTCTATCTACCAGACTGTTTATCCTGTCCACCGCCTTGTGATAGGCCGTCTCGATGTCCCCGTCGAGATGGACGTGGCTCAAGACCTTAATCTTATGAGTGACGTGGTCGAAGACGAGCATGGTGTCGACGAACATAAAAAGCGACTCGGGTAAGCCCAGCGGGTCACTGTCCGGGGAGGGCAGGTCCTCGAAGCGGGTTACTGTTTCGTAGGCCAGGTAGCCCACAGCGCCGCCGCAGAAGCGGGGAAGGCCGCTGACGGGTATTATCTTGTATTTGTTCAGTTCTTCGGCAATGCGTGGCAGGGGGTCTATCTTATCACTCCCATTGGTGGTTAACACCCGGTACGGCTCAGTGCCGATGAAGCTGTAGCGAGCCAGCCGCTCGCCACCCTCGACGCTTTCCAGGAGAAAGGAGTGCCCGCCGCGGTTAATCTTCAGGAAAGCGGAGACGGGTGTCTCCAGGTCGGCAACGATTTCACGGTATACGGGCACTAGGTTACCGTCCTTCCTGAGTTTCTTAACCTCTTCAAGTGTCGGGTAAAACATTTTTTCCCTCATTAATATAAAAACCCCTCGCCCATAGGGGCGAGGGGTTATCCTTCGCGGTGCCACCCTAATTGGTCGCCGTCAGACGACCATCTCTTTCAGGTACGGCTTCCTCAAAGTGAAGCGATACCCTGGGTTATACTAACGGTACCCTCTCCGTCAAGGCCTACTCGGGGTATCCCTTTCGGTTTGCAGCTCCCGAGTCCATTCAGCCCCGGCATCGGCGCCGGCTCACACCTTACCCGACTCTCTGTGCCTAGCTGGTGGGCTTACTAGTCTCGTTCCCAGCCTTTCTTTATACAGTTACAGGTAGTATATACAAGCTAATTGATTATTGTCAAGTAGCTTATGGACTTATCGGTTGCAGTCGTTGCTAGGGCTGTGTTTTACCCGAAAGCCTCTTTTCTATGGCGGCAACGGCATCCATAATTGCTGATTTTAACAGCTCTATCTGTTGCAAGGCGCTTTTCGCTGACTGCTCAACCTTGGAAATCTTCTCGGCGGCGACCCGGGCGGCTTCGCTGGCGGCTTTCTCGCCGGCCTTTCTGGCTTCCTCGGCAGCGTCACGGGCATTCTTTGCCGCCTCATTGGCCAGCCTGATGCTGTCCTCAATCCCATCCAGTATCTGAGGCAGTGGCTGGGTCATTATTTTCCTGGGTTCGGTCTCGTTAGCCATTATTGTCATCCCTCCATCTGTTTCACGCTTGATTACATTATATACTGATGCCTTATCGGTAGTAAATAGATAATTTGTACGGTTTAGAAGTATAAAAGATAGGAATTAGGGACCAATGGAGCCAGGGGTAGGGAGTGGTTGGCTAGCCCTGCTGACTGCCCTTTGTCGAACCCCTTTTCGGGGGGAACTTTACCGGAGAGATCTTCAGTCTAAGGTCACAGTACAGACAGCGATTCGCTTCCTTGACCGCCGATTCTTCGTCGTAGGTATGCTCTACCATATTGAAGTTCCCGCTTCTCTGCTGTGGTGGCAGGCAGGGCGTTTTCAGGCGCTGCTGGTAGGCGAAGCCCTGTTCACAGCCAAGCCAGGTTTCGAGTTTCTCGGCTGGTGCCAGTTTCTCGTTTATGATGCCGTTACCACCGAGGTATTTATCTATGGCGATAGCTCCTATTCTACCAGCGGCGATGGCTTTAATGACCGATGCCGGACCGGATACGGCGTCGCCACCGGCGAAGACACCCTCTCTGCTGGTGGCGCTGTCGTCGTTTTTGGTCTTAATCAGGTTGCCCCGTCTGGTTGCCACCTGGAAGCCCTCGGGAATCTCGGTCATCTGACCGATGGCGGCGATGACGGTGTCGTAGTCGGTGGTGAACTCACTGCCCTCGATGGGCTCGGGGCGCCGCCGTCCGCTGGCGTCGGGCTCGCCCAGCTTCATACGGAGGCACTGGAGCTTGACCGCTCCGTTCTCCTGCAATACCCTGGCTGGTGCCGTCAGGTAGACGATGTTTATCTTCTCCTCTAGGGCGCCATCGACCTCCTCGTCGCTGGCTGGCATCTCGTTGCGCGTCCGGCGGTAGATAATGTTTACATCTTTGGCGCCGAGCCTTTTGGCGGAGCGGGCGGCGTCTATAGCGACATTGCCGCCGCCGATAACGGCTACCCGGTTTCCCGTTTTCACCCTTCGCCCCAGGCTGACGTCTCTCAGGAAGGATATGGCGTCCAACACGCCGGGGCTGTTCTCACCCTCCACCCCCATAACAGTCCCCCGGTGGGCGCCGATGGCCAGGAAAACGGCATCGTAGCCCTGCTCGAAGAGGCTATCCAGGGACTCTATCCTGGTACCGGTCTTGATTTCGAACCTGCCCTGCCTGATTTCATCGATTTCGGCATCCAGCACTTCGTTGGGCAGACGGTATTCGGGTATGCCGACCCGCAGCATACCACCGGTAGCCGGCAGGGCTTCGAACACGGTAACGCTGTGCCCCAGGTTGGCGAGGTAGTAAGCCGCAGTCAAGCCGGCCGGGCCCGAGCCGACTATCGCTACTTTTTTGCCTGATGGTGATGATTTCCTTGAACTTTTCTTCCAGGCTCCGGTATCTCTTTCAGCGGCGAAGCGTTTGAGGTTCTTTATGGAGATAGCCTCGTTTACTTCGCCGCGGCGGCAGACGTCCTCGCAGGGGTGGTCACAGACGTAGCCCAGCACCCTGGGGAAGGGGACCTTCTCCCTTATCACCGCCGCCGCTTCGACGTATTTGTTGTCGTGTATGAAACGGATATAACGGGGGATATCTATCCCCGCCGGGCAGGTGTTACGGCAGGGGATGAGCGCCGCCTCACGGCTTTTACCCACTTCCAGTAGCTCGTTCTTGTCCCTGATGGCACCGGTGGGGCAGACCTCGATGCAGGCACCGCAAAAGCGGCAGTTGGCATCGGCTAGGGAGCGGTCGAAGGCGGTGCCGATGTAGGTGTCTTTACCCCTCTTTATAAACGACAGCACCCCGATGCCACGCAGTTCGTTGCAGGCTCTAACGCACCGCCCGCACAGTATGCACTTATCCAGGTCGTGCTCGAATAGAGGATTGCCGCTGTTGACCGGGATGTCCCTGGGTTGAGCTCTCAAGCGTTGCTCGTTAATCCCCAGATACTGGGCGACCGCCTGTAGCTGGCAGTTAAGGTTGGACGGGCATATCAGGCAATCGAACGGATGGGAAGCGAGCGTCAGCTCCATAGCGATACGGCGTATGTGCTCTACCCGGGGCGTTACTGTTTTAACCACCATACCCTCCGTGGCTCTGGTGGTGCAGGAGGTTGGCAGTCCCCGCATGCCCTCAATCTCGACGATGCACAAACGGCAGGCGCCGAGTGGGCTCAGGTCGGGGTGATGGCACAGGTTTGGTATGTATATACCGGCATCCAGTGCTGCCTCCAGCACCGGTTTCCCTTTTTCGGTGACGACCTCTCGTCCGTCAATATTGAGCGTTATTTTTTCCAAGTTACTTCCTCAGCTTGACTTTTTCCAGCTGCCGACGGGTATAGGCTTATCGGGTGTCTCCGGCTGTTCCCCACTGACCTTGACCACAGCGCCGAAACGGGACGGGCAAACGTCCAGGCAGGTGCCGCACTTGGTGCACTTGTCCTGGTCTATAACGTGTATCATCCGTTTGTCACCGATGATGACGTCGACCGGGCAGTTCCTCATACATATAAGGCATCCCTGGCACTTTTCCGGCAGGATGTGGAATGATATAAGGTTCTTACAAGACCTGGACGGACACATTTTCTCGTTGATGTGGGTTTCGTATTCATCGCGGAAGTATCTGATGGTGGTCAGCACCGGGTTGGGGCAGGTTCCCCCTAAAGCGCAGAGTGAGCCCAGCTTGATAGCCTCACCCAGCTCTAGAAGTAAGTCTATATCTTCCGGCTTACCCCTGCCCTCGGTGATGTCGGTTAGAATCTCCAGCATCTGCATGGAACCCTCGCGGCACATAACGCACTTGCCGCAGGACTCTGCCTGGGTGAAGGAGAGGAAGTATCGCGCCAGGTCGACCATGCAGGTATCGCTATCTGTGATTATCATGCCCCCGGAGCCCATAATAGCCCCGGCGGCGGCTAACTGCTCGTAGTCGACGGGGAAGTCGAGAGCGCTGGCGGGCAGACAGCCTCCGGATGGGCCGCCGGTCTGCACCGCCTTGAACTCCTTGTTATTCGGAATACCCCCGCCGATATCGTAGACAATCTGGCGGAGCGTGGTGCCCATAGGCACTTCAATCAGACCGGTTCGTTCCACCTTACCAGCTAGGGCGAAGGTCTTGGTTCCCTTGCTTTTCTCGGTGCCGTATCCGGCGTAAGTATCGGCTCCCATCTGCAGAATGGCTGATACGTTAGCCCAGGTCTCGACGTTGTTTATATTGGTCGGTTTGCCCCACAGCCCCGATGCCGCCGGGAAGGGAGGGCGTGGGTAGGGCATACCACGCTTGCCTTCCAGTGAGCGTATCATGGCTGTCTCCTCGCCGCAGACAAAGGCGCCGGCTCCCTCTTTGATCACTATCTTGAAGCTGAAGCCGGAGCCGAGGATGTTATCACCTAGAAGACCGTAGTCCTCCATTTGTTTCAGGGCGGTCCTGAGGTGGGCGATAGCCAGGGGATACTCTGCGCGGATGTAGATGTATCCATAGGTGGCGCCAATGGCGTAGGCGCCGATTAGCATTCCCTCCAGGACGGCATGGGGGTCGCCCTCCAGGAGCGAGCGGTCCATAAAGGCTCCCGGGTCGCCCTCATCGGCGTTGCAGATGATGTATTTCTCCTTCCCCGGGGCGTCGTGGCAGAAGCGCCACTTGGTGCCGGTGGGAAAGCCGGCTCCGCCCCTTCCCCTGAGCCCGGACTTGCTTACCTCTTCGATTACCTCTTCGGGGGTCATATTCAGCGCCCGCTCCAATCCACTGTAGCCGTTGTTAGCGATGTAGTGGTCGATGTCTCCAGGGTCGATATGACCGCAATTACGGGTGGCTATTCTCACCTGCGGTGCAAACATAGGTAGCTGGGCAAGGCTGGGAATGCCATCAATCTCTTCCTCGCCTATGGTGCCCAGAGCCAGGTCGGCTCTGGGATTGTCGTTTACTATATAGTCCGTTACCAGCTGAGAGGCGATTTCCGGGGTAACATTGCTGTAGCAGATACGGGGACGGCCGCGCTTGGCGATATCAACCAGGGGTTCGGCGTAGCAGCAGCCGATACAGCCAACCTCTATAATACTGGCGTCTATGTTTCCTTTTTCAAGCTCGGCACGGATGCAGTCGGCTACACTAAGCGCCCCCGAAGAGCGACCACAGGTAGCCGCCCCGACGTAGATGCGGGGCTTATCGCTGTTTACCAGGGCTTCCCACTTGCCCATGGCTCTTTTTTGTATCTCTGCAAAGGTCATGCCATCACCGCTAATGAAGCTACTTATATTTTCCCAGGACTTCCTTTACCTTGACCGGTGTCATACGGCTGTGGACGTCTTCGTCAATAACCATAACCGGTGCCAGGGCACAACAGCCGAAGCAGGCGACCCTCTCCATACTGAACCTGAAGTCATCGGTCGTCTGCCCGGGCTTGATGCCCAGCTCACGCTCGACGCTTTCAGCAATCCGCTCGCCGCCTATGACATAACAGGCGGTACCGAGACAGACCTTGATGATATGGTCTCCGGGCCGGTGGAAACGGAACTGGGCGTAGAAGCTGGCGACGCTGTATATGTCGTTCTCGGATATGCCTAAGTGACGGCTGATTTCAGCTACAGCTTCTTCCGATATGAACTTTTCCGCTTCCTGAACCTTCTGTAGAATAGGTATCAGGTTGCTCCGGTCACTGGCGAACTGTGTTATAACCCCTTGTGCCTGACTGCCCATTACGAAAATCCCCCAAAAAAGGGTAATGAAAAGATATTATACGATAGCAAGGGTTTTTTGGCAAGCTCGCTTTCCGCCTGGGCTAATTCCGGGGAACTCCTTCAGCCAGTCTCAAGGTATTGACAAGCATTCTGCCTGGGATTATGATGCTACAAAGACCTGGCGGGAAAACTTTAATGGCTCCCCGATACGGTAAAGGACAGAGAGTAGTAATAGTACCGGCGAAAAACCAGAGCCTGTCGCCGAGAGACTCGGCTATTGAGCCGTATGTCGGCAAAGACGGTAAGATTATCGATTATTACTGGATAGATTCGCGTACGGGTATGCAGAGTATCTACATCTACACTGTGAAGATGAGAGAAGACAGCAAAGAGGTCGTGGTACACGAAGACGAATTGAAGGCATACATAGAGTAGCTTTTTAGAAAATACATTGCTTTGATGCCACTGCTGTCTACCGTTTTGCCCTTGCCCCCGATAGTCCTATTTATATTCCATACGCAAAGATAAAGGGATGCTTCGTCAGGACGTGCTGAGCCCTGGCGCAATTTATATCGCTATTACTTTTTTATCCCCGGGGCGAACAGCAGTAATAGGCTGGGCAGGGCGAAGAGCGCCATCAGGAAGGATAGGGTTATCATCACCGCCGTCATGACGCCGAAGGTAGCGAACATTGGCATCGGAGCGAAGGCTATGACGGCGAAGCCCGATGCCGTGGACAGGGTGGTGCCAAGGAGGGCGACGCCGGTGCTCCGGGCTGTATTGTAGAGGGCTGTCCTCTTGTCCGGGCTTTTTCTTAGCTCCTGGCGAAAACGCTCGGTGAAGTGTATGGAGAAGTCTATACCGATACCGACGGAGATGGCGGCGATGGTGGCTGTCATCAGGTTGATATGGTAGCCCATAATATACATTAGCCCGTAAAGCCAGCAGACCACCAGCATCACCGGTATCAGGGTCACGATGGCATATATCAGGGAGCGAAAGACGATAACTAGTAATAACAGACAAGCGGCGATGGCGATGAGGAGGGAGTTGTTCATAGAGCTGGTGATGGCGCTGAACTGGGCGTCGCGGACATAGGCGTCGCCGGTAAGCCCGTAGAAGGTGATGCCGGGCACGCCGCTCATCGCCTCTTCCATATCATTATTAAGCTCATCGGCTGATTCCCGGACTATCGCCTGCTCGCGAGTACCCGGTATGCCGATGGATATCAGGGTGGCATATTCGTTGTCCGGCTCGCTGTAGATGAAGTCTTCTTTTATTTGCTGGGGGGTATAGAGTATCGTGTTTTCGTCCAGCGGGATGCCATACTCGGTTATGTAGCCGTAGACGGCAGAGACCTGTTCCGATGTATCCGGGATAAGGTCTCCATTGGTATCGGTCACAGCTATCCCGAAAGACGTCTCTATCTGCTGGCGGGTGTAGTCGCCGGTGACGATCACTGCCAGGTAGTCGAGAAGGGGTGTGCTGGCACTCGGTTGACCATCGGTCGTTTGCCGGGCGACGTGCTCGTTATCCTCCATTTCGTAGACGACTGCTTTCATAGATGCCAGCGCTCCCGGCTGTGTGAAATCACCCCTGATATAGAGGATAGCTGCCTCACCCCCCTTCTGGGCGATATGTTCATCCAGCTTGTTCAGTCCAATGACAAAGCCAGATTTCGGGTCGAGGGCTTCTTCCGGGTCCAGCCCGGTCTCCAGGTTGAGCCAGCCCCAGATGGACGCCACAGTGACCATCAGTATGAGGGGCAGTGTTAAAAACCACTTATTGCTGAACCATAGGGTAAGGCCGCCCATTATGGAGCTGCGCCTGGCCGGGATACTCCTAATCTCGGCGGCAATGGCTTTCAGGCTTCTGCGGTTATCGAACCACATTGCTATTGCCGGCACAAAAAGCCCAAGGATGATAAAGGTGGCAAAGATAGCTGCCGAGGCGGCGATGGCAAACTCCTCAATTGATTCTATGCCTGAGATGGCATTGGAGCCAAAGGCGACGATGGTAGTCAGCATAGCCAGCACCAGGGCGCTACCAATGCCTTGGGTTGAGTTGCCCAGGGCGTGTCTGGGGAAATAGCCCTTTCTCTTCTCCTCCCGGTAGCGGAATAAGGCGTGAATGGCGTAGTCTATTCCCAGCACCAGAATGGTGATGGGTACGATAAGTTCGAGAATAACCGAACTCTTGAGCCCGATGAAGTTGGAGAAACCCTTGAGCCAGATGAGGACCATGCCCAGTCCCAGGCCGGATACCAGCGTTACCATAAGTGAGCGGAAGATGATAGCAACGATAAACAGTATAAGTGTGATGGCCGCTATCAGCATCGGGGTATTTATTCGCCCCTCGTCGGCTATCTCAAGCTGTAAATCTATATTCAATCCCCATATCTGGTAGGCTTCCTGCTGGCCGCGGAGTATCTCCAGTACATCCCGGCCGAAGTGCTCCAGGGCAAGCTTGCCAGTGTATTCCTGCCCGATACTGGCAGGGTAGTCATCGATAACGGTCTCCCGGTCGGATTTGACGACGATTATTATCGCCGGCGATATCCATAGATTGACGCCTTCGGTGGTCTCTTCATAATCAGCCTGGATGGAGAACGTCTGCTCTATGTCTTTGGTCTGGGGGTTGCTGAGGATGTCGTTTATTGCCTGTTTAACCTGAGTGTCGCTGGCGTTAGCCAGGCTGACCAGTCCGTTGCTACCGAGCATGAGGGCAGTATTGACGGCGTCGGCTATGGTATAAATCCCGATAGTGGTATCGCCCGTCAGCTTACTGTGGCTCTGGTGCAGGAAAGGCGATAGGTCGCCCTCTCTCAACGCCTCCTGGTTCTGGTAGAGCCGGTACAGGTTTTCCTGAGTAAGAATGTCATCATCAAAGGCTTCAGCGATGAAGACCATGGTATAGACTTCGGAAGGGAAGTTTTCCCTGACCTCTTCGTACCATATAACCGTGTCATTGCCGGATGGGTTATCGCTGGCGGTCTCCGTCGGCGGCATTAGAAAGAGGGGCACGACCAGCGCTGCGGTTATTAACAGCACAAAGAAAACGAGCCACGGCGAGCGTCGCTCGAGGGCATTGCCCAGCCAGCCGTAGAATCCTTTTCGCCTTTCACCGTGGTTTTCCATTATCAGGTATATATAACATAAAACAGCGAATACTGGCAAAGACCTGTTCAGGTTTGGAGCGGTCTTTTGTGGTAATTAGAGACAAGGGGCTCTTTCACTTATTTAAACGCAAATCTATTACCATTGAACAAACATCGGAATTTAGAATATCGGAAGGGATAGATATGAGTAAAAAGAAACAGCCAAGAAAGATATACGGCAAATCAACCCACTACTGGTGGGAAGAGATGAAGCTGCTAATCAGGTAGCTAAGAATTTATTCACCACTGGACAAACATCGGCATAACGACATGGATGTAGTTGTCTACCCCTTCCGGGCGGAAGACGCCGGGGCTGGAAGGGCTGGTGACCTCCAGGGCGACCTGTTGCTCGCGTAGGGCGTCGAGAACCTGGGTGATATATCTACCGTTAAAGGCGATCTTCGCCTCTTCACCCTGCACCACGGCGTCAATCTCGCCGACATCATCGCCTATCTCCTCTGAGCGGGCGGAGATTATTAGCTTATCACGGTTCGCCTTTTCCCCGGGGGTAATCACCAGGCGGACGATGCCACTGCCGTCGCGAGCGAAGATGGAGGCTGTCTTGGTCGCACTTAAAAACTGGGCAACATCGACTACGGCGCGTGTATTGTAGCTCTGGGGGATGAGCTGGTCGTATTTGGGGAAGGAACCCTGTACCAGCTGGGATATCAGCTCAATGTCTTTCATGCAGAATAGAATCTGGCTGTTGTTAGTGTTCAGTTTTATGGCGATGGGTTCTTCCTGGTCGGTTGCCATACGGTTTAGCTCAGCCAGGGTTCGTGCCGGGATTATAGCCGTTGTCTTCTGTTTGACCGGGGTGGACAGGGGGAGCTTGTATACGGCCAGTCTGAAGCCGTCAGCCGCCGCCAGCGTCAGCAGATCACCTTCAAAATCGGCATTGACACCGGTGAGTACCGGCCGGGACTCGTCCGAAGCGGCGGCAAAGACGACTTGGCTAATCCCGTGACGCAGTGCCTCTGCCTCCACCTGGGTGGTAACGCCCTCTTCGACCTTGGGTATGGGGGGGAAATCGGCGGCGTCGACACCGCTGATTCTGGCTTCAAATCGGGCGCATTTCAGCTCCAGTGTCTTGGTCTTATGGGCAAGGCTGATGTCAATCTTATCGCTGGGCAGTGAGGAAACGAATTCGGTAATCAGCCGCGCCGGGACGGTAATCGCCCCCTCCTCCTCTATTTTGGCGCCTATCCAGCAACTGATAGCCATTTCCAGATTGGTAGCCACCAGCTTGAGACGACCCTGGTCGGTAGCCAGAAGAACGTTGTTGGTTATGGGCAGGGTCGTCCTGGTAGCTGCCGCCCGTCCAACTAGGCTAAGCCCGCGGTCCAGGTTCTCCTGAAGGCATGATAGTTTCATGTTCCACCCCCATAGAGTGACTTTGTAGTGGTGTAGTATATACCAATATTGGGCAATACTCAAGTAGGGTACTGGCTTTATTGGATATTTTTACCATACTTTAGTCTCGAGAGCAAAGAGAATGCTTCTCTTGCCGCATGTCCTCTGTGGCTAGCCCGATTCTTTATTTCCGGGGGCAGTTCAGCCATTGTCCTGTCCAGTTCTGGAATGTAGAAGACAGAGTCATAGCCGAAGCCCTGTTTCCCTCTGGGTTCGAATGTAATATAGCCGTGACATTCACCGGAGCATATATTGACCTGCCCCTCAGGCGTGGCTATGGCGATAACGCATCGGAACCTCGCCCGGCGCTCCTCCCAGGGCACGTCCTTGAGTTGTGCTAGCAGGTGGTTGATTCGGTTGGTATCGGAAGCATTTTCCCCGGCGTAGCGAGCCGAGAGTACTCCGGGCTTGCCGTTCAAGGCTTCAACTTCCAGTCCGGAGTCGTCAGCCAGGGATAACAGATGGCTTTCGATAGCCATAGTTATCGCCTTTAGCGTGGCGTTTTCCTCCAGGCTCTGGCCGACCTCGTCTACTTTAGAATTGATGCCTATATCGGCTGGGGAGACCATCTCGTAGGGCAAGCCCTGGAGGAGGCTTTTCAGTTCGCACAGCTTATGCTTGTTGCCCGTTGCCAGCAGGAGTCGGGACATTCCACTACTCCTCCAGTGGCTGAAACCTTCCCTTGATTCTCTCCATTATCTGGGGCATGGTGGTATACTCCATCTCCTCCAGTGGCAGGCGATGGGGTTCAAAAGGTCCATGGCTGCGCATATAATCGGCAGCCAGGTTTGCCTGGTGGCGGGCTTCGTCGAAGGATTTATCGGCGAGCATATCGCGAGGCCCTACCAGAATACCCTGGGCAAGCTGAAAACCGAGAGCTATCACCCTGGGAGGGCCATCGAATCGTGACGGGGTGCTGTCTTCCACGGAAACCGGCATGAGCGGGCCGTGGTGTGAGCCCCGCATCCAGCCTTCCACAAGAGTCGGGTGGGTGAAGGGTTCCAGGATTTCGCCTACCGCCGGGAAGGTACCCTGGGCGCGGACGACACAGACCGGGTCGTCCTTGCCCACATAGCGGCCGGCAATGAGGGACAGGCGCTGGGTGGAGGAGACGGCGGCTATATCCCCGCTATCCCGGTTATAGACGGCTTTTACCGCATAGCGTGACGGGGCGCCGATGAAGACCAGGAGGTCGTATAGCTCTTCCGGGGTATTGAAGGTGACCTTGGTGTGTTCCTTGACATCGTGGACTTCGAAGGAAAAGCCGCTGTGCATATTGGGAGAGATGACCAACCCGATGGTATTGAATGGGTCGGCGAACATCTTGTATAGCGGCAGGTTCCAGGCACCCGAGGATGTCTTGTCGGCCATGAAGATGATAATCGGCTCGGAGGTGCGTTCCTCAATCTCCATCTCAGCCACCCCCGGGCCCATACCCTTGACGTTGCCGGAGAAGGCATCGGACAAGAGGTCCTGCCCGGCGCCGTAAAGCTTAAGCTTCTTGGCTAGCTCCGTACAGCTGATAAAGGTATCCCAGGCCAGCTTGTGGATTTCCTTGTTATTAATACCGTGTTTATGGGTCATAATAAGCTGGGCATCATCGCCGCACTTGGTCACGTAGAAGTCAATAAGCAGGCCGCTAGCCTTGGCTTTCTTAAGGCTGTCACGTGCCAGGTTCAGGATATCCGGGTGGGACTCGGAGTGACCGACATAACCACCGATGTCTGCCTTTATTACGCTTAGTGTGATTTTCATATAATCCTCCTGTAGAATATTCGTTTAATAGTCAATCCCTCGGCGTGCTTTTATGCCTTTGCTATAGGGGTGCTTGACCATTAGCATCTCGGTAACCAGGTCTGCCATCTGCACCAGTTTCGGCTCGGCGTAGCGACCGGTAAGGATAAGCTCTACATTATGCGGTTTATCATTAATAAATCTAATTACTTCATCCAGGCTGACCAGCCCGTAATTTATAGCGATGTTGATTTCGTCCAGTACTATCAGGTCATGGTTGCCGTTGAGCATAGCCTCTCTGGCGGCGGCTAAGGCGGATTTGGCCAGTTCCTTGTCCTCCGCTTTGATGTTTTCCTTGTCTATCCAGTCCCTGTGCCGGCAACTGGTTATGGTAATATCGGGCAGTCGGGACAGGGCATTGACTTCGCCGCAGGGGTATTTATCACCCTTGGCGAAAAAGACGATAAATACCCTCAGTCCATGGCCGGCGGCACGGACTGCCGTGCCTATTGCGGCTGTAGTCTTACCCTTGCCGTCGCCGGTGAAGATAGAGACCAGCCCTTTATCGCCGGGCTGTGGTCGTGAATGGTCATAAGATGGCTTCTCTGACAACTAAAGGCTCCCTAACGAAGAAGCTGAATGATATCTCGTGTAGCGTTACAGTTTAACAACCAGCCTCGGCCGTGTCAAGAACAGCCGGTTGGTGCCTGGCACGCCTGCCCTTGCAATTATTTGGCTATATCGTTTAGAATATCGTTTAAACTATGAAGATTGTGCGTTTTGCTGTTGACGGCACAGTGGGATATGGCCTTTTAAAGGACGAGTCCATCCAGGCAATAGAGGGCAAGCCTTTCAGACAGCTCAAACTGACCGACCGGCACTACCAGCGCAATCAGGTTAAACTGCTGGCACCGTGCGAGCCATCCAAGATAATAGCCATGGGCCTCAACTATCACTCCCATGCCAGCGAGCTAGACCTGCCCATGCCTAATTCTCCCCTGACCTTCCTCAAGCCGTCGACGGCGGTGATAGGGCCCGGGGATAATATAGTCTATCCTTCGGCTTCCCACAGGGTCGACTACGAAGGCGAGCTGGCGGTGGTGATAAAGAAGCCGGTATGGCGGGTGGAAGCCAAGGACGCGCTGGACTATGTCTTCGGTTATGCCTGCTTCAACGATGTCACCGCCCGTGACCTCCAGAATCATGACGGGCAGTGGACCCGAGCCAAGGGTTTTGATACCTTCGCCGCCATAGGCCCTTGGATAGAAACTGAGCTTGACCCGGGCAATGTAGCGCTGGAGACCTATCTCAACGGCAAGCTAAAACAGCAGGGGAACACCAGTGACCTCATCTATTCCATACCGGAGATAATAAACTTCATCTCCAACGTGATGACCCTACTGCCGGGGGATATCATCGCTACCGGCACCCCCAGCGGCATCGGCCCCATGTACCCCGGCGATACTGTCGAGGTGAGGATACCGCCGGTAGGGACACTGCGTAACTTCGTCGTTGCCGACGGCGTCTAACCTCACAACGGGACGGGGACTGGCAGGCTATTGAGCCTTCTCGCTACCAGCCTTGAAGTATTCCGATACCTCGGACTTGGTGAGGTATATGATAACCAGTATGCCGATTATGGTGCCGATAGGGAACGAGAACAGGCCCAGCGCCGCATGAACAATGCTCAGGACTCGCCCCCACTCCTGCCCTCTTAGAATACCTATACCGCCGGTGATGGCGATTCCTATAAAGACCAGCAGTACCAGGATAGCTATGCTGAGGCCGAAGATGACGCCGGTGAGAGCTGGACCCCAGAGCGGGCCGACGGCGTCGGGGAAGACGAAGACGGCGATGGCGCAGATGCCGACCAGGGCGAAGAAGGCGGTTATGAACTGCCAGATGGCTATCAGTATGAGAAGGTCGGGTCTTTTCACCTTTCTTACCTCCTGTAATGCGTTGGCTTCTATTCTAGGAGCAGGCTTTTCCGATGTCAATAACGGGAGACGGTTGGGTTTGCCTCCATCTCCGCATTCCTTCGGTGGGGGCATAATGAGGCAAAGCGGGGATAAATTTACATAATGTAAGGGAGCTATACTTATACTGTGCAGGTTGTATAGCTCCCTTAACGAGGAAGGAGGCTTCTGTTAACTATCTGGTTGCTATTATTTCCCGGTCTATTTTGTATGCCTCTTGACCGATATCAATGCCCAGTTGTTGCAGCATTTTTATTATGTCCAGGGTTCTATTTTTGTTCTTGGACAGGAAGTCAAAGAGGGTACTCATGCCCTGTGCCGTAAGGTGGTACCCTTTGGGCTTGGTCTCCGTCAGGAAGCCGCGTTTAACCAGCGATTTGCATAGATAGCCGATGTATTCGCCGGTAACATCAAGCGGGCGGCAAAGCAGCTTTTTATCGGGGTCTCTGGCGACGGCGATAGCCATCAGGATTATCATTTCACTGGGGAACATAATCAAACCCACTGCCTTAAAAGTGACATTAGTCCAAAAATAGCACAATAAAAGCATATTGTCAATAGGTATTTGGATTAATTATTGCTCCCTTTATCCCACTTCATTGAGGGCGGTGGGTGGGAATAGATAATTGGGAATAGATAATAAAGGTAAGGTTTATATCTCGCATCCATCTCACCCCTCGTAGAGTCTTCGACATTAGTTCCCCTCTCCTGTCAGGAGAGGGGGAGATTTTTTAGAAGGGGCTGCCACCCCTTAGACCTCGCTTTGTGGGTAGGGCAGGATAGAGCCGCATAAGGGAATACAATTGTGAAAAGGAGAGGAAAAGCACCTTTTAACCCTCCAAATATAGGGAAAAGCATTCTTTTAATCTATGCCCTCTTATTCTATAAAAGATTATTCAAAAGTATAAATAAGCCTATAAATATATTGACATGCCATATATGCAGTGATATAATGGCCAGAAGTTTGCATGCGCACATAATATGTACATAACCGTACATATACAGATATTATCTTCCTTTAAGTGGTAACTAGGTAAGGTGATTGTCAAGGTTTGATTAATATGCGGAAACCTGGAAACAACGGAGATAAAAACACTACAACCATAGGTATCTGGAAAAGCACCAAAGATAAGCTGGACAGAAATAAAGCTCCAGGTCAATGCTATAACGGCTTTATCTGCCAGCTTATTGATTTTTGGGAAGGGGCTGGGAAAGAAAGAATATCTAGTAGTGTAGGCTCTGCCGGGGGAAACCAGGGTGCTGAGGTTCAACTGTCCCATCAGCTTAAATAAATGGTGATCTCAATCACTCCCGTGCGGGGAACCCTGGCTGTAATCGGTCTTAGCGACAAGGCCTGCAAAAGAGAGGCGGTGCTTAGGGATAAAAAAAGTGCAATTATAGTGCCGTACAGTTTTGTTGTATATGGTTAAAATTTATTATAAAGGAGCCGAAAATGGAAGAGGAAAAGGTCCAACCACCGGAGGAGGAAGAGGAAGAAGAAGAGGAATGTTAGGAAGATTAATATATTGATTTTGAAGGTGGGAGTGGAATTGTCTGACATAAAAAACACGAGAGAAGCAGCTTTACCAGAGGAACAACTCTGTTGAGGAAGTCAAAGAACTGCGAACTACCGGGCGGGACGGTGGACTACACGGGGACTGAACCGGTGAGCACCGAAGAGTGGGCTACCCTGGCGGCGTCCCGGAGCCGGGTCTACGGTTTCCTAGGGGCGGTGTACAACCGGTTGCCTGATGACCAATTCGCAAAAAGCCTGCCAAGTCCTGAAGTGGCAGGCTTTTTGTTGTCTTTGGCAGGGATAGAGGATCTGCCAAAAGATATGCGAGAAGGGGCTCGGATGATTGAGCGATTCATTCAAGCCTCCGAGGGAAAGCCGGTGGATGAGCTGCGAACCGAGCTGGCGGTGGAGCGCACCCGCCTCTTGCGGGGGGTGAAGCCCGGCTACAGCCCGCCACCGCCATATGAGTCGATATACTTGGACTTGGATCAGCAGCCGCTGATGCAGACCAGCGTAGCCGTAATGAGAGCCTATGCCGAAGCTAAAGCTGTCCTCCCGGAGGAGGTGCATGACCAGCCAGACTTCATCGGCTTTGAATTGGACTTCATGCGCCACCTCTGTTTGAAAGAAAGCGAAGCATGGAAGGGGAATGACCGGGACCAAGCGCTGAAATATCTGGAGAAGGAGGTTGGCTTCCTGAACGAACACATTACTCGGTGGGTGCCCCGCTTTTGTGATGTGATGGTCAAGGAAGCCCGGCTGGATTTCTACCGGGGTATCGCCCAGATGACGAAGGGCTTCGTACTGGACGAGGCCCAGAAGGTAGCGGAGTATCTGGAGTGGGCTGGCACTGCCCAAGTAAAATAACAGGAGGTGAAACAATATATATAGTAGTAACATGTTGTCATACTAACTAACGACAAAAGGAGGTGAAAGTAATGACAAAAAACACAGTGTTATATAAATTGACAAGGCGGACGTTTCTCAAGGCAACAGCGGTCACGGCAGCCTTGGTGGCTTTGGGCGATGAGTTGTTCGGCGGTCCAATGTCCACGCTGGTGGAGAGCGTCTCGGCAGCGCCGGTAACTGAGGATGTGTGGATTCCCACCGCCTGCAAGATGTGCGGAACAGGAGCAGGGAGAGGATGCGGCATCCTTGCACATCGGGTCAACGGTGTGGTGGTAGGGCTCAAGCCAGATCCGCGTTGTAAAACGGCCCGCGGAAGGTTGTGCTGTAGATCTCATGCGCTCATTCACAAGCTTTACAATCCCTACCGGGTCAGGACGCCGATGAAGCGCACCAATCCCGAAAAGGCAAAGTACAATGCCGAAACCGACCGCTGGGAGGGCGTGGATGCGGGATGGGTCGAGATTTCATGGGACGAGGCCCTGAACACGGTGGCGGCGAAACTGCGCGCCGTCAGGGAGAAGAATCCCGATTCCCTCCTGCATTTGAGAGGGCACGGCTCGTCGTCGAGCAGCTTTGGTCGAGACTTTTCCCGGTCGTTTGGGACGCACAATAATACCATATCCGGTGGAGGCGGAATGATCTGTGCCGCAGCTCGGCACCAGATAGCCTACATCTACAACGGGACGTCGGGTATGGGCAGCGGCGACCAAGACTATGTCATGTATCAGATATCTATGGGCAGGTCCGATGGTCGCAATAAGGCTAGCGTAGGTGACGTAGAAAACGAGTTTGACAAAAATATGAGAGGCTGCAAGACGGTCGTCGTCGACCCACGCTGCTGCGAAGAAGCGTCCAAGGCGTATGAATGGATCCCCATCAAACCGGCAACCGATGGCGCCCTGGGCAGGGCTTGGTGCAACGTGCTCCTGAATGAGCTGGGCATATATGACGAGGAGTTTATGAAGGAGCGCAGCAATGCTCCCTATCTCATCGGACCCGATGGATTCTACATGCGTTCCAAGACAGACCTGTACGAATCCCGCTCCCGAAACAAGGAGACCTTTGGCAAGCCTCTCATCTGGGACCCTGTAGACGGCGTGGCTAAGATTTTCGATGACGAAACCATTAAAGACTTCGCCCTGGAAGGCAACTACACGGTCGATGATGTGCAGTGCCAGCCGGCGTTTCAGCTCATGAAGGAGCACTATAAGCAGTTCACGCCGGAATGGGCAGAGAAGATTTGCGATGTGCCGGCGGCAACGATACGGCGAATTGCCAAGGAGTACGGCGAGGCGGCTCGCATCGGAAGCACCATAACTATTGATGGGCATGTCTTTCCCTATCGACCGGTGTGTATCAATGCTGGTCGCGGATGGCCAAGCTCCCGGCATGGCTTTGTCGATTGCGAGGTCTACGCTCACCTGAACGCCATCGTCGGTAACCAGGATGTGCCAGGTGGGATGCAAGGTGGCACTAGCAGGAGCGTGAAGCCGGAAGGGGACGGTGTGGTCGCGCCCGGGGGGAACATGCGGTATTCCTTTAAGTGGCCGCCTCACTATCAGGTGGATGCAGACATCTATCCAACTAACTACAAGGCATACTGGGAGACCTGGAGAAGGGTTCTGGATCCCGAGAAATACCACATGACCTATCTGGCAGAGGTGCTGATCATAAACGGTGGCAACCCAACCCAGACGATGGCAAGCCTGGACGAGGTAGTACAAGGCATAGCCAAGATCCCCTTCAGCGCCTGCGTCGCCTATCACTTCGACCAGCAGGCAGAGTTGTGCGACATCCTCTTTGCCGACGCTGGGTGGGCA
>SDBU01000612.1_pt1 | contig 50250 bp, 45 predicted proteins | sample 2277071 | NCBI WGS metagenome assembly SDBU01 (sample SAMN10397929, study PRJNA504765) | marine sediment metagenome | isolation source: marine sediment core GS08_GC12, 126 cmbsf | place: Arctic Ocean: Gakkel Ridge, Loki's castle | collected 2008
AGTATTCATGTATCACCTCTCTATAGTTAGAGAAGTCATACACGAACTTGGAAAGTGAATTCAAATCGAAAAATCCTTTTTTCCGGCTTTCGTTATTATTTTCATTGACTTACAAGACTTTTTCATTTTTCAACAGGACAGCAGTGTCATAAGAAGATAAATTAAAGAAGAATGGACAAATTCTATATTACTTTCTAAAATAGCATATATCATATTTACAGCACGACATTGGTTTGTTTGAATTAACTTTCCTTCGGAGTTTTTTATATAGTTTATTGTTCCAAATCTCAGAAAATTTATTTTTGTTTATGTCCCCTAACTCAAACCCAGTACAACAACCAACCTTAACTTTTCCTTCAGGTGTAATTAGAGTCTCGGACCAAGGGATTTGACAATATTTTGAGTTTAAAGAAGGATATTTTACAAATCTGTCAGGATTATTTTTATCCATCTTTATAGGGAAACTTGTATTTTTAAGTCTCAAAGATTTTACCCTTTCACTCATGCCGGAATCTTCATAATCGGGGACATAGAGACGAATCATTCTGTTAGTTGCCATGTCCAGCGCCTTAGATAGTTCTCTGTCAGTCTCTTTTGGATCCGGCATTTTTTTCTCAAACTCGGGAGAATTAAGATTAAGACGGCTGAACTTAATGAGATCAAAACGGTAATGTTCCGACAACTCCACAAAGACGGATAATTCTCTTATATTATCTCTCTGAATAACGACTCCGAAATAAGGATAGAATTCATCGTTATCAATTTCGTCTCTGACCTCTTTTATAGTATCAAGTATTTTAATTATTGTCTTCCACTTCGCAGGATATCGAAGCTTTTCAAATGTATCCTTTCTTGCCCCGTCAATAGAGATTCCCAATACAGTTCCAGAACGAGCCAGTAGAGTTATCCTTTTCCGGTTTAATGTAGTAGCGTTTGTATAAAGTATGGGTCTTACCTGATAATGTAAACACAGCTCAATCATTTTTTCAAAATCTTTGTGTAATATCGATTCACCTCCGCCAGACAAAATAACCCTGTAAGCAGTTGGAAACAACTCATGAGCTATTTTTTCAAAAAGTGTAAAATCCATCGTAGGCCATACCTTGTCTTTATTGCCAGGAAGAGACCGAAAACAACTCGGACATGAAAGATTACATTTGAGATTAACATCTACATAAAGAGAAGTTGGGAAACTAGTCAAAGCATTTTTTACTTCTTTCGCTTCGTATAGGTTTTTATTAAAGTTATAAGATTTTATTTTTTGATAATCGCCATTTAGGAGCAATCTTGGAAAAGAATCGAGTGGAGATTTCCCTTGAAAAAATGAAAATATTTTGTACTCCTTCTCATCATTATGGAATTCAATGTCCCTTATTTTAACCCCTAATCGTCTCGGATTAATCGGAGGATGTTTCTCGTCAAAAGTCTTATTAACTGAGAAGTTGAGTTCAATTAAGGCAGTATAATCTTTTGAATTAATTCCAAGTTTCTCCTTAATATCAGAAAGGTTTACAATATGGCTATTCCATCTCTGCAACATTGCAAGTTCAACGATAGACTGTCCATTTATTGAAATTTCTAAGGCCTGTGAGAAATCAGGGAAAGGAGACTCCGCATAGAATTGAAGGAACGTGTAATTTTCTAATAAGTCAGGAGTTAATAAGACCGAAGCACCCTGATCGGTCCACCGGAAGTGGAATTGGTCGTCAAACTCTTCATCATACCAACCATTCCCACAAAGATATTTTCCTTTATGTAAATTAAGTAATTCAATCTTTTTTACCAAGATACCCAATGTTCTGGTATCATTTGTCACTGCGAAGTCAAACGTTTTATTTAGTTTGAAATCGATGTGTAATTCATCTTCGATTTTGCCTAAAGGGATATGATAGCTCCTCTCCCTCATAAATATTTCAATATTCTTAACAAGCTTTCCATGATGTTCGACCGAGAGAATGGGATTTTTCTCGCTGTGAAAATGATGACCCGCAGTAATTCTTAATACCTTAAATGATGAATTATCTAAACTTGGAAAGAAACATGAGGCTTCCTGTTCCATCCATCGAAAGTCGTTTTGACCATCATTTTCTAATTCATGCCAGCCGTCATTATAATCGGTTCGATATTTTAATTCATACATATTAGAAATTAAACCCGCCTGATGATAAAGAATTCTATTTATTAAGTGGGTATGTGTCAACAGGTTTTATTCAACTGAGAGGGAAGAGAAATACATGAGAACCAAAAAATATCTATAATTGCCCTATTTTGGCAAGGATTGAAACAACGGGATTTTGATTCTAACCTCTGGAAATGATGGCTCCCCGGGTAGGACTCGAACCTACAACATGGTGGTTAACAGCCACCCGCTCTGCCGATTGAGCTACCGAGGAGTAGATTCACATAATTTAGCAAAATTCGGGGAGAATATCAATGGAAACTCTTGGGAAAAATGAATCGAATGTTAAATATTTCTGTAGCTGGCCTGCTTGATTTTTTTTCGGTAATCATCACCTTCAATATTCACAATTTTGCACATCTCGTAGAGACGGGACCGGAGGCGGATACCGATACGGTCGACCAGGGAGTCATCCTTCCTCTTAAAAAAAGAATCTCGCGTGTCTTCTTCATCTTCACCGTTATCCAGGTAATTGGATGTAAAAACCGTCAATTTTTTGTGGTTATATCTATGGTTGATGATGTAAAAAACCGTTTCTTCAACCCAGGCCGTCGTTCTCTTAGCTCCTAATTCATCCAGAACCAACAAGTCTTTCTGAAAGATGGGATACAAAACAGCTGATTCTGTGATGCGAGACTCATTAGAATAAGAACTCTGGATATTTCTGATCAATTCCCGGAAGTCACAAAAATAGCATGAGATCGTTTTTTTCCAGATCAGATCATTCATGATGGCCACGGACAAATGGGTTTTTCCCACTCCGCACGGACCTATAAAGAGAAGTCCGGCATTGAGTGCAGGATAGTCCTTGACAAACTTTTGGGCAATTTTTCTTGCATGCCGGTGGGATTCGTTGTGGGTTTCGAAGTTGTCAAAAGAACAGTTGGTGTATCTTCTAGGAATTCTGGCCTGGTTAAAATAAATTTGATTTTTCTGCTCTTCATAACAGGAACAGCGTACGGCAACGGTGGAACCTTTTGAATCTTTGAGCACCCAGTTCGTACCCCGGCATTTGGGACAAAGTTCTTTGACTGTCAATTTAGATATCCTCGCAGTTGTTTGAGCTTGTGTGATCTAGCCAGTTTGCGCATAGCTTTTTTTTCAATCTGCCGAATCCGTTCTCTTGTCAAGTTGAGTTTGTCTCCAATTTCCTGAAGTGTATGGGTTTTGTCATCGGTCAATCCGAACCGTAATTTTAGCACAAATGCTTCTTTTTCATCCAATCCTTTTAAAATTTCCCGAATTTGGTTCTCAATAGAGCCCTTGATAATCTCATATTCGACCGAGGGAGAGAGCGTGTCCTTTATCTTATCTCCAATTTCTGTTGAGTCTTCATCAAAATATTTGTCGCTGAGTGAAACATTTTGCCTTCCCATCAGCTCCAGATCCTCGATGTCCTCTTGTTTCATTTTCATATGCTGGGCAATCTCTTCCCTTGTCGGCTCCTGACCCAACTCTTTCTTTAGTCCAGATCTGACTCTATTCATCTCTGAAATCTGATCTGAAAGTTTCTGGGGAATATTGTAGATACGGGAATATTGGGACAGTGCATGGATAACGGCCTGTCTTATCCACCAGACGGCGTAAGAGATAAACTTAACGTTCCTATTGGGATCGAACCTCTTTGCAGCCTCAATGAGCCCCAGATTTCCTTCATTGATAAGATCGAGGAGCCCCAATCCCATCCCTTTATATCTCTTGACATAGGACACAACAAATCTCAGGTTAGACTCTATCATTATTTTTTGTGCTTCTTTATCTCCTTTTTGGATACGGCGGCCCAATTCTTTTTCTTGATCTGCAGTCAGTTGGGAAAATTTTGCAATTTGTTGAAGATAGATTTTCAGGTTTTTGGAATCTGAAGATCCCTTAAATTCATTGCTCATTATTCTTCGCGTTCGATCAAGACAATTTTTGCCGGGCTGATGCGGACCAGGCTTTTTTTTCTCTGTTCAAATTCTGCTTCCCGGCCTTCAAAAAATTCCCTTCGAACATAATCCAAAAATTCATTGACTTCGAATTCGATCCGTTCGATTTTTTTCCTCATATTGAGGACAACTTCTACACCTGCAAGATTGACACCGAGATCTCGTGTCAGATTGAGAATCAACTCCAGCTGAACCAAATCACTATCCGAATACAGTCGTGTATTCCCTTCACTCCTTGAAGGTCTGAGCAGCCCTTCCCGTTCATACAACCTCAGTGTCTGGGGATGGACATTGTATATCCTGGCAACATGGCTGATATGGTGGTACTTTTTTGTATCGTTTCTAGGGTTCATTTTTGTTTTAACCCCATTTTTCTCTAGGATTTGAATCAGAGATTTCCTTGAGTTCTGCCATAAGTTCCCTTACTCTCTGATCTTTGAAGGATGGAGGAACAATGGTGACTTGGACAAATTGATCCCCATGAGCTTTTTTCCCGAGGACCGGAGCTCCCTTTCCCCTGAGTCTGAATTTCTGACCGGATTTAGTTCCAGGAGGGATTTTGATCTTGGTATGTCCATTGAGTGTGGGGACTTCGATTTTATCCCCGAGTGTTGCTTCCGGAACAGTTATGGGAACTTCGATAAATATATTTGAACCCTTCCTTTTAAAAAGATGGTGAGATTCCACTTCGATCGTAATAAACAGATTGCCCGCAGGGCCTCCCATTCGCCCGGCATTCCCCTTCCCTGGAATTCGGACCTTCGAACCGTTGGACACTCCTGCTGGAATCCGAACACTGATGAATTGAGTAGTTTGTTTCGCTCCGCTGCCATGACACACAGGACATTGAGTCCCCGGTGTCCTTCCACTCCCCCCGCAAGTGGGGCAGGTCGTGGCAAACTTCATTAAACCTCTCTGTATATTGGCCTGTCCTGTTCCTTTACATGTGGGGCACATCTGCTGTCCCTGACTACTTATAAAACCTTTTCCGTTGCAGTGGGAACAAGACACCATTCGTGTCAGTTGAATTCTTGTCTTTATACCATGGATTGCATCCATAAAACCGATTCGCATAGAATAGAGAAGATCCTGCCCTCTCTCCGGCCTTGCCTGCGGAATTGAGGCCGTTCCACTAAACACATTTTCAAAGAAATCTCTGAATGAAGACGTTCCAAAATTTGAAAAATCAAAGCCTTCAAATCCGGAAGCATGAGGACGCTGCCGAGGACCTCCGGGAGGGACATTTCCGACAAAACCAAACTGGTCATATTGCTTTTTTTTCTTTGGATTGCTGAGAACAGAATAGGCTTCCTGAATCTCCTTGAATTTGGCCTCTGCAGTTTTATCTCCGGGATTAAGATCAGGATGGTATTTTCGGGCAAGTTTCCTGTAGGCCTTTTTGATATCCGCAACAGACACAGAACGACTGATACCAAGTAATTTATAAAAATCTTTTGCCATCAGAATATTCAATAAATATTGTTAGTCCAGATAGCCGGATTAGTCAAGTATTCAAGTGATTTTGTTTAACAATCTCCTCTTTTTATTCAGAGTGACTCAACCGGCCATCTCAACTTTAAAATACAACTTATTTTTTTTCTTCTTCATCGACGACTTCGGCATCAATGACTTCTTCTTCGGCTTTGTCTCCCGGCTGTTGACCTTGAGCATTTCCATGAACATCACCCCCCTGGGCTTCATGGTCCTGCGGCTGCGCCTCCTGCTGAGCTGTAGCCTGTTGATACATCATTTCCGTAATCTTGTGAGAGACCTGAGTAAGAGCTTCTGTCGCACTCTTGATCTGCTCTAAATCTTCACTTTCAATAGCCTTTTTGGTGTTGGCGATCTCGGCTTCTACGGCTTTGGTATCCTCTTCGGAAACCTTGTCTTTGTTGTCCTTGAGAAGTTTTTCAAGACTATAAATCATCTGATCTGCCTGATTTTTTGCGTCGATCGTTTCTCTCCTTTTTTTATCCTCTTCAGCATGGGCCTCGGCATCTTTGACCATATTGTCGATTTCACTTTCGTCTATACCACTGTGACCTGTGATTGTGATCGCCTGCTGTTTTCCGGTCCCTGTATCTCTAGCAGACACGTTTAGAATTCCATTCGCATCGATGTCAAAGGACACTTCGATTTTAGGGATTCCTCTCGGAGACGGTGGAATACCATCGAGATGAAAACGGCCGAGAGTCCTGTTGTGCGACGCCATCTCCCGCTCTCCCTGAAGAACATGAATTTCAACACTGGGCTGATTATCGGATGCTGTAGAAAATGTCTCCTGTTTCTTTGTCGGAATTGTGGTGTTGCGGGGGATCATCTTTGTGAACACTCCTCCCAGAGTTTCAATACCCAAAGTCAAAGGTGTGACATCCAGAAGCAGGACATCTTTGACTTCACCTGTAAGTACTGCTCCTTGAATGGCCGCTCCTGCTGCAACAACTTCGTCAGGATTGACGCCTTTATGCGGTTCTTTGCCGAAAAGACTTTTCACAACCTGCTGCACTTTGGGGATTCGTGTAGAACCGCCGACAAGGATAACCTCTTCGATATCTGAAGGCTTGAGTCCTGCATCTTTAAGCGCCTGTTTGCAGGGTTTGACAGTCCTTTCTATGATATCCCCCATAAGCTGCTCAAGTTTAGATCGAGACATTTTCATCAGAAGATGTTTGGGTCCGGAAGCATCGGCTGTGACAAAGGGAAGGTTGATCTCTGTTTCCATTGTGGTTGAAAGTTCCATTTTAGCTTTTTCCGCACCTTCTTTGAGCCTCTGCAGAGCCATCTTGTCTTTAGAGAGATCGATACCCTGTTCCTTCTTAAATTCACTCACGAGCCAGTTCTGTATCACCTGGTCGATATCATCACCACCGAGATGTGTGTCACCGCTGGTGGCTTTGACCTCAACAACTCCTTCGCCTACCTCAAGAATAGAAATATCAAAAGTTCCTCCACCAAAGTCATAGACGGCAATAGTCTGGTCCTTCTTTTTATCCATCCCATAGGCCAAGGCTGCAGCTGTCGGTTCATTGATAATTCTCTCGACTTCTAAACCTGCAATTTTTCCGGCATCTTTAGTCGCTTTTCTTTGACTATCATTAAAATAGGCAGGAACTGTGATGACGGCTTTGTTCACGGTTTCCCCGAGGTAGTCTTCAGCCGCTTTTTTCAGTTTCTGCAAAATGACGGCTGATATTTCTTGGGGAGTATACGTTTTACCGTGGGCTTCCACAACCGCATTTCCATTCTTGTCCGCTTTGACCTTAAAGGGAACCTGCTTGATTTCTGCAGGAACTTCTTTTAACCTGCGTCCCATAAATCTTTTAATCGAGTAGATGGTATTCTCAGGATTGGTCACACGCTGTCTTTTAGCGATCTGTCCAACGAGTCTCTCTCCTTTTTCAGTAAACGCAACAATGGAAGGTGTTGTCCTTCCCCCTTCTTCATTGGCAATGATGATGGGTTTGTCACCTTCTGTTACAGCCACGACGGAATTTGTCGTGCCTAAGTCAATTCCTATTGTTTTTGCCATTACAATCCTCCAAATAGATTATTGCTTCAATTATGACCTGCATAATGAATCTCTTTATAATATAAAACCTGAGCGTGTATTTGTCAAGTTTATTTGATAATACTATACACACTATTTCTCATATCTGATGATAAAAAAAAAGGACCCTGAAATCAGGATCCCTTTTTATTTGAAAGATTATTATGGTCGAGTGCTTTATTTGTCGGGGTCTGCAATAAATCCCTCTTTCATCATCATATGGACTTCATCACGTGCCTGTTTGATAATTTGCTCGGCTTGTTCCCGCCTTACTTTTTCTGAGGATCTGATTCTTGCGACTCCCTGTTCTATTCCCTTATTGCCTACGGCCACAGCTTCCCTGGGAAAAACTTCCCACTCATCCATATTTGGAACAATGTAATCTTCATGCAGCCCATTGTCTTCGGCCACTTTGGCCAATTCTTTAGCCGCTGCGATACACATTTCATCTGTGATTTTAGTAGCCCGGATATCCAGCGCTCCACGGAAAATTCCGGGGAATCCGAGGGAGTTATTGACCTGGTTGGGAAAATCCGAGCGCCCCGTAGCGACAATTCTGGCACCGGCATCCTTGGCTTCCCACGGCCATATTTCAGGAATTGGATTGGCTTCAACAAAAACGATAGAATCATCAGCCATTCCCTGAATCCATTCCTTTTTTATGACTCCTGGCCCGGGTTTTGAGGCCGAAATGACAACATCCGCTTCATGCATGGCTTCCTTTATATCCCCTTTACGGCTATCTTTGTTTGTCGTCTCACAGATATGCCATTTTTCTTTGAATTTTGTCTGGAGTAATCCCCGGTCTCCCCTGTCCCTATGCAGGATTCCCTTGGAATCCACTTGAATAATATTTCCGGGATTGACTCCTGCTGTGACAATCAAGCGGGAAATGGCGACGCTTGCTGCTCCAGCTCCAATCAGAGCCACTTTAATCTCGCCCATCTTCTTCCCGACAATTTTAACCGCATTAATGAGGCCGGCAACAGTCACACAAGCTGTTCCCTGTTGATCATCATGCCAGACAGGAATTTCCATCTCTTTCCTTAGAGTGTCCAGGATATGAAAACATTTAGGATGAGAAATGTCTTCTAGATTGATTCCCCCAAATGTGGGTTGAAGCCATTTGACGGCCTGAATAATTTCTTCCGGATTTTTCGTGTCCAGACAGAGGGGAAAGGCATCGACTCCACCCAAATATTTATAGAGAAGAGCTTTTCCTTCCATGACCGGCAGACCTGCTTCCGGTCCGATGTCTCCCAATCCCAGCACACGGGACCCATCGGAAACGATAGCCACAAAATTCCCTTTGTTCGTCATTTCATAGACAAGATCTTTGTCTTCCTGGATTTTCTTACAAGGTGCGGCTACGCCCGGGGTGTACCAGATAGCAAAATCTTCAAAATTGCGGATTCGGCATTTAGGCATCACCCCTATTTTACCTCTATAAAATGGATGAAGCCTGAGAGCATCTTTTGAAGGCTGTTCGGCCTTTGCCAGCAACTCCTCAACCGTCACGACTTTTTTCATAAAAAACCTCCTTAGGCTGAATAAATCCTCATATAAAACGGCTCCAGCCTATTTATTAAGACATATAATTATTACCGTAAAAACAGTCCATTATATTCCCATAAAGATTAATGTCAAGCGATTTAGTTTTTCTTTTATCATCGGTGAAGAAAACACCGTTCGCTGTCTTTTTGATCTGCTTTTTTTGTGACAATCATTGCAATACCGACTTCATCGGCTTTGGCGATAACCTCTGCATCTCGAATCGATCCCAGAGGATAAATGATAGCGGTTATTCCATTTTTAGCAGCCAGTTCGACAACATCGGGAAAAGGCATAAACGCATCGGAAGCCATGACACAACCCTTCGGACCATACCCTCGATGAGAAAATTTGATCGCATCTTCCGCAGCATCGATACGGCTTCGCTGTCCGGAACCGATCCCATGCACCTTATTTTTTGTCCCGATAACAATCGCATTGGACCGAGTAAAACAGGCCACATTCCAAGTGAATACGGCCGCATCCAATTCATCCAGCGTGGGCTGTCTTTTTGAAACCACATCCACAGAGTCCTTGGATGTGATGCGAGAGTCAAACCGTTTCTGAACCAAAAGCCCTCCTGCCACTCTTTTTAATTCCAGGTCCTGATCAAAAGAGATCTTATCGAAGAAGGCCCCCATTTTCACGATCCGGAGAGGCTTTCTTGAACCTAATATCTCTAAAGCCCGGGATGAAAAATCCGGAGCATAGACGACCTCGACATTTCTTCCCGTCTCCGTAATGAGATCGGCCAAGGTGTTATCGACCGTGTAGTTGAACACATCCACGCTTCCAAAGTTGGATAGAGGATCACATTTCCAAGCCATTTCAAAAGTCTCTGAAGGAAGGGTTCCCATTGCTACCCCACTGGGCATCTCATGCTTTATGAGGACACAGATCTGCATTTTTTTGTAGATCGAGGTCAGTTTCCTGGCAAGCCGCTGCCCCAAGTCCATATCACCTACGTTGATGTAACTTAAGCCTTTGGAGCCTTCTTGAAGAACTTCAAAGGTGGCCATATTGGGGCCCGATGCTCCATCTTCCTGGTAAAAAGCTGCAGGATATCCCGGGTTTTCCCCATAACGCAAGGAGAGTTTTTTCGTAAATTTGATCTTTCCAAAATTCAAAACCTCTTGGAAATCTTCAACAACTTTAGTTCTGTACTGTTTCCGAGTCGTTTTGTCGATTTCTTTCATTTTTTTTTGTCTCTTCCACTCCCATTAATAATAGAGAAAGTATAATGTTTATTGTCCTTAGGGTCACCATAAACACAAGCCACCGCTACTCTGAAATCATTGTGTGGCTCTTTTGGCTTCAAGGCCTCATACACTGCAGCAGCCATGTCCTCGGCGGAGGCTTCCTTGAGAAAGACATCCTCCGGAAATCCGGAGAAGGAGGGAAGAGGATCTTTATTATCCCCTGTATAAGTTGAGATCATTTTCCCCTGTCCGGGTATCAATGGAATTTCAAAATATTCACGTCGAACCCTACCCTCCTCTTCTCTTTTAATAATACTGAGCGCAGCATTGTTAGAAGGAAGAATGCATCCGCTTACCCTGGGAGTAAATGTCGGTTCATCGGGTTCGTAATCCCAGTTTATCAAAGATGTTTCAAGAACATGAACGGCATTTTCCGCACCGCGCATGGCGGCCTGGATATCGTCCGTCTGTTTACCGTTACTGACAGCTATTCCCTCAGAAAGTAGAATCGCCGGATAGATTAACAGATCGACATTCCCAGTTTTTAAAATCGATTCATCGGTCGGTTTCACAAGGAACTTATGGTCGGAAAACTCAATTTTTCTGGCCTGACTTGAAGGAGAACGCCCTGTAATCGCGTATAAGACAACGACGTTTTTTCCTGTCTTGTCAGCACCAATAATGATGACCCTTCCCGGATAATCCTTCTCAATCAGCGGCTCTAATTCTTTTGTCATCCGTGCTCTCGATAGGAAACATAATCAGCAAATAGACCTATTGATAACACAGCCGTAATTTGAAGTAAAGTCAATGAACTTGTCTTGATCTATAAATTGCGTTAGAATTTTCACAACACCGATGGAGAGGAAAATATGAATGACATAAAGCAGCCGGTCAGGGCGTATAAAAACCTTGAGTTTCTTAACTCAAAAGATGCACGAACTTTACGATTTTTAAGTGAATATCAAGAACCTCTTACCCGATTCGAGAAATATAAAGTCAACAATTGGGTGCTATTTTTTGGTTCGGCGAGAATTGATCCTACAAATAAAAAAGATCCTCTCTATAAATACTACTGGGAAGCCGAGGAACTGGCACATGAACTCGTCAAATGGGCCATCCAGCTGAAACCCAAAGGAAAGAATTTCGTTATCTGCACAGGAGGGGGTCCCGGAATCATGGAGGCTGCAAATCGAGGAGCGCACAGAGCCGGAGGCAAATCCATCGGAATGAACATATCTCTTCCCTATGAACAGAAACTCAATCCCTATGTCTCTCCCGAGTTGGCTTTTACTTTTCATTATTTCTTCATGAGGAAGTTCTGGTTGGTTTACAAAGCAAAAGCGATCATCGCATTTCCAGGTGGATTTGGAACCTGCGATGAAATCTTTGAACTGCTGACCCTCATCCAGACTGAAAAAATCAGCAAAAAGGGCATCACTCTCTGCCTGTACGGAGAAGAATACTGGAAAAAAATAATCGATTTCAAAGCAATGCTCAATATTGGAGCCATAGATGAAGACGATTTTAAGCTCATTCAATATGTTTCCGATCCCATAGAGGCATTTGATTTTCTCAAAGACAATCTTGTCAACCATCTGCTCTGAGGAAAGCGCAGTGTTGAAATTTGATAAAGGAGTCAGTTCGATGAAAAGGACAAAACAATGCCTATTCATGTTAGCACTGCTTTTTCTCTCTTTTTCGGCCTGTGTAAGAACGAAGTATTTTCCTGAAGGAAACATACATACAGGACTGGCATCCTGGTATGGTGAAGATTTTCATGGCAAGCTTACCTCCAACATGGAAATCTACAACATGAATGACATGACGGCTGCGCATAAAACGCTTCCCTTCGGAACTCGCGTGATAGTCACCAATTTAAACAACAATAAATCCGTGACCGTTCGTATCAACGACAGAGGACCCTTTGTCGAGGGAAGGGACATCGATCTCTCCTATGCGGCCGCTAAGGTTCTTGGGATGATAGGACCGGGTGTTGTTCCTGTAACCATAGAAGTCTTAAAAAACTTGTCACCCCGACAATCCTCCCTGAAATATTCCATTCAAATCGGTTCTTTTTCCAAAAAAACAAATGCCGTTGATTTAAAGAAAAAACTTGGAAAAAGATTTGGAAGTGTTTATATCATTGAATTCAAAACCGGGCTTCACACCTACTTTAGAGTGAGAATCAAGGCCAATACACGAGTTGGCGCCGAAAAAATCGCAGCAAGACTTAAGCAAAACGGTTACACCGTCATCATCCTTGAAGAACAATAACTAAAAAATAAGGATTCGAGGATTCAAGGGTTCAAGGATTCAAGTGGTCAGGACACCAAGAATCCTCTAATGTCTAAAGGTAATTTTGCGACTATTTGTGTCTTTTCTTAAATTTGTCCAGAAGTTCCGTGTACAGGCTCGAGAGATCCATCTCTATTCCGTCGATAAAAACATGTATGATGTTCGTTCCTAACTCTAAAATATCCCCATCTGCAAGAACAATATTGGCTATCTTCCCGGTCTCTAAACTTCCCAGTTTTTCACCCATTCCGAATATTTCCGCCGGATAAATTGTGACGGCTCTCAAGGCTTCCTGTTTATCCAATCCGAAGGCCGCAGCTTTGCCCGCATGATAGGGTAAATCCTTGGCCAGGCTTGCGCTCTGAGAAGAAAAGGCAATTTTCACACCGGCTTTGCTTAACACTGAAGGATTTCTGTAAATGGCATCGTATCCATCCTCCCATTTAGCAGGCTGACCGTAGAGGGATGCAAACACAACAGGAATTCCTGATTCTTTAATTTCTTCCGGAATTTTCCATCCATATGTCACACCGTAAAAGATCGCTTCAATGTTTTCATCTTTGACAAACTTGATGGTGTCTAAAATATCTTGTTCCGCATGGACAGAAATCATCACCGGAAGCTCTCCATTGACTACGGGAAGCAGATTTTCGAGGATTTCGTCAAATTCCGGTAGAGCCAGCCGCGAATCTTTTTTAGCGGCTTCTTTTCGTTTCTGATAATATCTGGCGTCATGGAAGAGGTCCTTGAGTTCCTTGATCTGTCTAGAAGCCTGCTCCTGAGTCGAAGAGGTGCTCCGTCTTCGGGAACCCCGGCCTGATGGAAATTCAATATGCAGGGCGACAGGACTTTTTATTAAGAGTTCGTCCGGTGTAAAGCCAACAAGACGGATAAGACTACTCTTACCGGCAATCAACCCTCCCGAGGGGACGACCAACGCGCTTGTAATGCCATTAGATCTTGAAATAGGGATGTGAACGGAATCCGGTCGAATGGCTTCAATAGAGAAGACCTGAGGATTGATTCGTCCCGTCTCTCTGACATCAATTGTCGCACTCACCGAACCAATCTCTTCAAGACCCAAAGTACAAGTACTGTCGATCATTCCAGGGAAAGCATAGAGGCCTTTTGCATCAATGATCTTTGCGCCCGGAGGAATGTCAATATTCTGCCCAACGGCTTCAATCAATCCATTTTTTATCAGAAGAGTTCCGAAAGGAATATTCTGTCCAACGACTGGGACGATTGTGGCATTTTTTATGGCAATGATTTCAGGACTCTTCTCCTGACTCAATCCGATAAAAACAAAAAAGACGAGCAGCAGTGAAACTGTAGAGGATGTTCGCTTCATCATTGTCCTTCTCCTTTTTTCTTTTTTGCGTTCTCTTTCTCTTTTTTCTCCATTTCCTCCCTCTCTTTCAGATACTGAGCGCGATCGAAATAGATTTCACCTTCAATGATGGTCATTTCACAGCGAGTATAGATACTCAGAGGATGCTCCTGAAAAATTGCGACATCCCCATGTTTGCCGACTTCAAGGCTCCCGACAATTTTGTCCACACCCAATTGGATAGCAGGGTTTATCGTGATCAATTTCAGAGCTTCATCCTTGCTCAAACCGCCGTATTTCATTGTCTTTGCCGCATCGTTGAATAGACGCCGGATCCGCTCACCGCTGTCGGAATTTATGGATACAAGCACACCCTGATTGGCACAAAAACCTGCGTTATAAGCAATCCCCTCCGCGGCTTCAACCTTATACGCCCAGCTGTCACTAAAAACTGAGAGTCCAATATTGTTCGCAGCAATTTCTTTGGCAATTTTGTATGCTTCCCATGCATGCTCAAAACAAGCAATTTTGAAACCGAATTCCTTTGAAAGATTGATAAACTCGATCATCTCATCCGCCTGATAGGCATGGCAGCGAGCCACCATTTCTCCTCGAAGCAAAGCTACAAGAGGTTCTAATCTCAAATCTTTTCGAGGAGGGATCAGATTCTTTGGAGGCTTTTTCATTGCCTTCAATTTTTCATACCGGTCCCACTGCTCCATATAATTTTTTGCCTTCATAAATTCCCGTCTAATGATGGCATTCACTCCCATTCTTGTCTGAGGATACCGTGGAGTTGTACCAGAACCTCTGGCTCTAGATCGTTTGGGATTTTCACCGAGTGCAAATTTCAGGGTTCTAAGGGCTTCATGAACAATAAGCTCCTCAGCTGTTTTTCCCCATTTCAATTTTAAAACGACATTTTCTCCGGCAATGGGATTAGCGCTTCCATGCATAGTGTGAATCATGGTGACTCCTCCTGAAAGCGCCGTAAGAATCCCTACGTCATCGGCATTAATGACATCTCTCATATTCACTTCACTGGTGATAGCTTCAGTGCCTTCATTTATCCCGGTTAGTGCAAGATGTGAATGAGAATCGAGTATTCCCGGGATAATGAACTTTCCTGTGGCATCGACAACTCGGATTCCTTCCGGAGCCTGAATGTCTATGCCTATCTGTTTGATGATTCCATCCACGATAAGAATGTCACCGTTTTGTATCTGTCCATGAGTGACGGTAAGGATGGTTCCATTTTTTATTAAAAGATCTTGGCCATAAGAAACGTTTATCAGCCCTAAAAGGCTCAAAAATACAAATAATCCAATGAATTTATTTTTCATTGTGAATTCTCCTCTCTTCCACCATCAGGTATTTTTGTTGCCGTAAGTTTTGCACTGCCATCCGGGAAAGAAATATCTCCCTCAAGGGACTCATTATCGACTGTCCCACTGAATTCCATGGACATGGATTGGCCCATAATGTCGGCTGATATTGAAAAGAAGAGTTCCTTAGCACTCAATATCCCGTCTGTGATTTCCCACTTCCCCATCTCTGACGTGAACGATCCGGTTATTTGGTTCCCATCCTGAATGAATTCAATTGTCATATCCATGGCTCCCATAGGGCTGTCGACAACAGCTTTCCACTTTCCGGATATGTCTAATGTAGTGGATTCTGCTTTTTTAGGAGTTTGCTTCACTTCAAACATCATTCCATCGACAAATACTTTCCGGACTGCGAATTTTTCCTCAAATATTTTCCCTGATGTTAAGACGACATTGGCGATTTTCCCTGGTTCGAGACTTCCTACTAAACTATCGATACCCAGGTATTCCGCCGGATATATCGTCATGGCCTTGAGGGCCGCTTCTTCTGGAAATCCAGCTTTAATGACTGTTCTTAAATTCTTCAGTATATCTGCGGATTTAGTGAGACCCAATGAAGTGAGGGCAAATTTCACCCCAGCTTTATGAAGGTTTGCGGCATTGGCAGGATAGATGATTTCCTCAGCTTCCTTCTTTAATGCGTCACCTTGCCTTACGTACTTACTCATGCTGGGTGGCTTGAAGTCGAGAGAAACTAGTAGAGGAAGCTCCGATTTTTTTATCCAGTCCACAGCTCTCCACGCTTCATTGGCTCCACTGATATAGCTGTTAAGCTTAAACTCCTCAGTTAGCCTTATGGCCCTCTTTATATCCTCGAGATTCGCACAGGTAAAAATGACCGGTTTTTTTTCGATTACGTATGGAAAGAGACTTTCAAGAAAGGGATCGTAAGGTGGCCTTTTGAGTCCACCGGAAGACTTCGCAAATTGGTTTTTGTAGAGGAAATGGTGCTCCGCATCAAGGAAAGACTGCCTCAGCAAAGCCATCGTTCCCATCAAGCTGGAAGGGTATTCTCCCCGGGAGGTCACGAAATTGACATGAAGTCCAAAAGGCTGCTTGAGAACCATGGCCTCTTTATTCTCTCCACGAAGATTCAATATAACACTCTGTCCGGCAAAGATATTCTGTTTAGGAGCGATAAGAACAGTCGTAATTCCGGCCTTATAAAGATCTTCAATCGTCGTTGTTTTGATCCGTAAATTTTCGAATGCCAATAGATCCGTTTTCTGCCATCCCGGCTTTTCATCAGACTGTGGTGATGATGAGGCTTCTCTCTGTGTCTGGGAAGGAGGCCGGGCAGGTTCAAGGAGCAAATTTGTATGTGCGCTTATTAAACCTGGATAGGCATACATCTCCCCTGCTTCAATAACCTCGGCATCATCAGGGATATCGATGTCTCCAAAAACTCCAATGGATTCAATCAATCCGTCACGGATTAAAATCACTCCATTTTCAAGAGGAGGTCCGCTTACAGGAACAACTGTGCAGTGAACAATGGCGTACGTTGGACCCACTTCAGCACTGAAAGAAAAAACTGTAATAACAAGCACTGAAAGAAAAAGACCAAGGATAAATTTTTGTGTTTTCATGTTCCTCCTTCTTCTTCGAAAAGTTTATATAAAGTATCCATCCCAATTACAGAAATTCGGATTTTATCAAAATCTAGAAAAAAAAGTAATTAAAAAGAAAGTGTCTCAAAAAAGATGACAGGATCATAAGGATTCAAGGATTCTAGGGTTCAAGGATTCAAGTGCTTTTCTTGAGCAATATATTTTACTATAATTGGTTTTTTATTTAAAATTCTCCTGCCTGGATTATTCACAGAATATGAAAAAAGGAATCCAAAAAATATATTCCGAAGTGGCTGGGACTTATGAATTGGTCAATCATGTCTTAACTTTTGGTTTTGACATCCGATGGAGGAAATGGGTAGCACAGAGTGCAGCAAAGCTGAAAGGACGTAAAATTTTAGACGTGTGCTGCGGAACCGGAGAGATGGCTTTGTCTCTTTCAAAGGCTGCAGTTGAAAATGTTGAAATCTATTTGGTTGATTTCAGTTTTCCTATGTTGGACAAAGCCAGACAGAGAAAATACAAGTCATATACTTCCTTCATATTAGCCGATGCCAATGCTCTCCCTTACAAGGATTGTACTTTTGATTTGATCACAATCTCTTTTGCTATCCGGAACTTGAATACACGAAAAGACATCCTTCTAGCTCACCTTAAAGAATTTTATCGAATACTCAAACCGGGTGGCACTTTTATCAATGTCGAAACAAGCCAGCCGTCATTTCCCGCTCTCAGGAAAGTTTTCCATTTCTACATCAAGTCTATTGTCCGACCTGTCGGCACCATTATTTCAGGATCACAGTCCGGTTACCGCTATCTTGCCTATACTATTCCGCGATTTTACAGCGCAAATGAGCTGTCATTCATCCTCAGATCCGTCGGATTTTCCCAGGTGGATCACACAAATAAACTTGGGGGTATAGCGGCCATTCATGAAGCCGTGAAATAGGATTATTCCACTTTTTCGAGCAGCAGAATATGGACAGAATGTTCCCCGGCAGGAATCTTAAACTTGATCTTCTTCCCGGCAAAAATACCTTTGTCCAAATTATCAACAAGAAGCTGATATCTGCCTTTCACAAGAAAACGAATATTGATCTTTCTTTTTTTCAGGGATTTAAAATCAAAAGAAATTTCATTCTCTGAATAGATAAACTGACGAAAAACAGCCCCGCCATTGGTTTCAAGGATTGTCTTTCCTTCCTCGAGAAGGCTCATTTTTTTTCGAGATATTTCCACATCATAATGCCTCCCTTGGATGGAGATCCGTGAGAGTCTTCCCCTTCGTTCCGGATCGATCATCCCAAACCTGAATCCATCCCAAGGTGTGATATCCAGGTATTCCTCTACGGCAATAAGCGAAAAAAGAGGTCCCCAACTCAGGTAGCGACGCCCTGCAGCTTCACCTGTCCGCGAATCATAGTTTTCAGGAGAAATCTGAAAATTTTTCCAGCTTCGCATAAAGATGGACGCACTTTTTTTTGCAAATTCAGACGCGACAGTATCGAATCCATAGGCTTTTAACCCCTGATAAACAAGATAATTCGTAGGGGGACTAATAGTTCCTCGCCAACTCTGCTGGTCTCTCCTGAAAGCCGGATCGTCACGAGATATCGTCGGGATAACATAATCCCCCCAGAATTCACTGTCATTAAGGAGATGTCTTTTCATCTGTGCTGCTTTTTTTTCATCCGGAATCCGTGCCAGGAGTGGATAGAAGTTGGAGGCGGCCTTGCGTGTCGAAAAATTGCCATTCCAATAACGGTCAAAATAGAATCCTTCTTTCTCATCCCAGAAATATTCGTCCACGCGCTGTTTCATATATTCATATTCACGGAGAAAAGTATCATAATCTTCTCTATAATCAAGAATGTTGGCGATTTGGGAAAGACACCACGCATCCAAAGTATATAGACTGTTCAGATCAAGACAATTCATAACCAAAGTGTCGCTTCTATCGCTATATTCAACACCATCCCAATTGGGAAGATCTTCCTGACCTGATTCCAATTTTGCACGCAACTCTCCATTGGCCCCGTCATTCCTCCGCTTGTCATTCTCTGAAACTAATTTATTATCCGAACCCCACTCCAGCAATCCATCACCATTTCCATCTCTTCGAGCTTGACCATTCTCCTTTTTTGCCAACCAAAAAGAGTGCCACTGCTTTAAAAAAGGAAAGGCGTACTCAAGAAATTCCATATCCTTGTTTTTCTGGAACAACTTGAGCACAATATACGAACCTATGGGAGGTTGAGACCGGTCGGGAGTTCCGTCAAGACGGCTCCGCCAATTGGGAATGTTTCCATTGGGATACTGCGTCTCTAAAACAGATGCAACAATTTCTTCTGCATGTTTAAAACTTTCTATCGAAACTTCCAAAGCGTTAAAAAAAGAATTCCATTCGAAAATAGTCCAGTGATCCTGATTTTCTTCTGGACGAGAGAGCAACACACTGCGACCTGGTGGAGTATAAATCCGGTGTTTTCCAGGTTGGTAGAGCAGAGACCAGAAAAGATTATTGGTGATGGATTTAGCCGCACCCTGATATAATCCATTAATTTTAACTCGAGATTTTTCGTATCTACTTTTTTCCTGTTTAAGTATGGTATCAATCAATCTCGCATTTTTATACCGGTAGATTTGATCACTCAGAATATCTATATCTTCTCCAACTCCGACTGCAAAATAGAGGGCATTGTCTTTCTGCAGTGCAAAAGGAATGACGAGTTCCGAAACCTGCGTCACCCTATTGGTATTACCGGAACGGTTTGTCCAAAGGAGATAATGGAACTTTTTTTCAGACCGGCTCTCACCACCTATCTGATTGTCGGAAAGAATACTGTATTCCCCTTGGGTATCCCACGGAAAATAATGGATCATATGCAAATCTATGTTATCAGGAACAACAATTTTTCCGATCACAACCCTTTCATCCTGACGGGACCACTCAAGCACCATCGTATCCTTTCTGAGAGAGGGTTTTCTCAGGATAGGAGTGTTTTCCTTTTCACTAAAAGGCAGCCCGAGATCAACTTTTAGTCTTGAATACTGGCCGTCTGGTGAATGCGGTCCGACTTCGGAAATTAGATAAAACAGTTCTTCGCTATCTGCAAGGGACTCGCCTTTTTTTACTCTGAACCGGAAAGAAAAAGCACAGTCCGTCTGAGGAGCTAGAACTAAGCCAAACCATGACTTTCCCTCCAAAGCACCGATATAGACATCTTTCCAAGGATAAAATATTTCGGCAAGAATTGTAGTATGGAGACAGAAGAGCAAAAGGATCAATCCAACCTTCAGCTTAAATCTCTTCACTTCAATAAACCTTCTATCATGAATAATTCATAAAAAATATCGATATTTACTTTAATCTCTGTATTTTCAGTGTGTTCATTTAATTTTCGGAAAAACATCTTGAAAACTTTTTTTTGCTAATTTTTTCATCCATAATCCACATTTTTTACCCCAGGGGGCGATCGATAATACTCCATCTGCTTTGTTGCGACGCATTTGCGGTACATGAGTACAGCTTCATACGTCAACGCCTCGCATCTGTGGCATTCTCGATCCGTGAATAATTCATGCTATAGTTAGCCTCTCTCAAAAATTAACAAATAGTATAATTCTTTTTATCAACTCCAGTTTTAATGTTTCTATTATGCCTCTTCTGCGCCTGAAGAACAAGGGGAAGGAATGATGTGCATCCCTATTTCTGTGATTCCGAAAGATAATTAAGTGACGGTTTTGATTTCGTCCGGATAATTTTTGTATTCCTCGGAAGAATAGATCTCATCGAGAGTATCAAAAAAAATATTGATCTCTTCGTCTCTAGTGTAAAAATGCGGTCCCACTCGAATAATATCTGGTTCCCGGCCAACCCCCTTCCGGTAATCGATAATGATGCCATGTTCTTCTAAAGCCTGTTTGACCGGATATCCATAAGGGATAGAAAGAGAAACAGATCCTCCCCGAGACCCATCCTCGTCTGGTGAGAATAAAATGAAGCCTCTCTCAGCAGCTTTATCTATAATCAAACGTGTTTGTTCCTGTGATTTTTCACGTATCTGTGAGACTCCGACATTTGCAATGATGTCCAATCCTGCTGAAGCCGTGTAGAGACTGGGAACAGCCGGAGTTCCAGACATAAACTTGTATGCCCCTTCGGTAAACTCCATGTCAGAAGAAAAAACGAATGGATTATTGTGAGCGAACCAACCTGTCAATCGAGGCTTAATTTTGGATTTCAAGTTTTTGCTGACAAAAAGAAATGCATTGCCCGGACCTCCGCACAGCCATTTCAAACACCCCCCAACATAGAAATCCACACCCAAATCTGCCAGATTGACGGGGATTGAACCTGGAGCATGATACCCATCGATCAGCGTAATCGCTCCCACATGCTGTGCTCTGTCTGAAATTTTAGAAATATCTTGAATGTACCCTGATTTAAAATACACATGCGATGTGGCCACAAAGAGAGTCCGCTCGTCAATTTTGTTGATGATAGTTTCGACCTCGATTCCAGGCTGACCAAAACTGGGAATAAGCTCGACTTCCCATTCCATAAATCGAGCGATCTCAGAAACTGCATATATTGAAGAGGGAAAGTCATGGTCGGTCATTACGACCTTGTTCCTTGCTCCGTTTTTAATCCCAAATTGGGTGGACAGTGCCACCCAATGAGCAATGGATGCGTTGGGAATCATCGTGATCTCCGTGTTCCCGGCTCCAAGAAGGAATGACAGTTTGTGTCCGATTTTACTCGGCAGATCCCACCACGTTTCCCTCCACGCACCCACGCCATTCTCGGCCCAAGCCTTGTAAAACGACATGAGATCTTCAGCCACTTGATTAGGAACAGCCCCAAGAGAATTGCTGTTGAGGTAAACACATTTACGGAGGATGGGAAACAAATCTCGAATAGACTGGAAATCTTCTGCGCTGTTCAGATCAACCATCTTATTCCCTAGAACCTATCATAATTCCCCCTTTTTCGTAAATAGAATTCTCTGTCCTAATCTGGATCATTCACGAATCGAGGTTGCTACAGATGCGAGGCATCGGCCCATGAAGCTGTGGTATTTCACCGCGATTGGGTCGTAACAAAGCAGATGTGGTAAGATCGGTTCGCCCCCTTGGGGTAAAAAATGCCAACCTTTGATATAAACGGATTAATAAACAAAGGGATGTTCGAGATATTACTAAATATCAAGCTATCAAGTTGATATCATTGAAGATTAATAAAGGTGTTGGCAGTTTTTATGAATAATTCAGATTTAGAAGGGGGGAGACTTCGGTCTGGGTTTGCGGCCGTAGAAAAAATCATCTCCCCATAATGCGATGGATTGAGCTCCATGAGACCAAGTTGTGGAATATCGGATAAATCTGTGAAATCCATTATTAGGTTTACTGTACGGACACACAGATATACAGACTGCACAGTCCGTTCCGGCTTTTCTCCAGTATCGGTAACATTCCTCACGCTTTAAGACCCATTTCATAACACCATTTTCTGCCGTTTTACTTGAGTGAGGGATAGCCTGTGACGGACAGTTTGCAGCACATTTTTTACAGATTTCACAAAAGTCCTGAATGCCCCTAGTAAAGGGTTGGTCAGGTATCAAAGGAATGTCTGTCGTGAGCATCCCCAAGCGCATACGAGCACCGAATTCCCAGGTAATAAGCATACCGAACCGGCCAAGCTCTCCCAATCCGGCCTTCCAGCCTAAAGGAGGCAGCATGGCCTGGTAGTTGCTTCCTGCAATATGAGCTCGAGCCGAAAATCCCATTTTTCGGATATACCGGGCAGCGATAATTGAAATCTTGGCGGCCTCGACATATTTTTTCGCCGTTTCTATTATCACAGGAGGCTGGGGGGCTGCTGCAATCATCTTTTGATCCATCTCGATGGCAAATACAACGGCATAAGCATGTTTAAGAACAATTTCACTTCCATAAGGCTCTGGCCCCCGGCCGACATGTGAATACACAAAGGCTTGATCCAACTCACAAACACCACAAAGATCCGCCCCCAGATAACGGATCAACTTTTTTATAGAGTCTGTGTTTTCTTTGGGTGAATTTTCAGATTTAATGGAGTGGATTTCACCATCGACGTGTTTCAGCTGCTCTTCAAGAAATTCAAATTCGGCTGAGGCCAATTTATAATGAACGGGATATTTTTTCATATGGAGGGGTGAAAGAATATCAGGCAGTTTTCTTGTTTTTTCATCCTTGGATTTCTTCTCTGGATGCTGATTGTAGTACTCGATATATTGTAGACTGTCCTTTTTTAAATCGAATCGAGCGAATATAACGTCTCGTTCATCAATTTTCTTTAAAGTCCCCACAATTTGAAGAGAATGTTTTGGTTTCACAGAGAAAAAAACAAAAGTTAGAACAAAAACAGATAATCCAAACACACCTGCATAGAACCATTCTCTTAGGGGCAAAGAGATAAAGAAAAAAAGCACATTGACAGCAGCAATTAAATAGGCCACAAAAAAACTTCTAACGGCTGCTCTTCTTTCTTTCTCTAACAGACTGACAACGGCAAAGATGAAAAAATAGAGAAAAACACAGACAAAAGTTATTTCCCCAAATATTTCCCAAACTGTCATCACTGTGGCTTTCTTTTTTTTTGTTTTCCTTAATTTAGATGAGAAATTTTATTCCTAATTTAAATATAAGAGTGCTAAGAATGAGAGGAAAATCTTCTTTAGATAGCCCAAAATTTAAATCCTGGATGGTTGTAGTGGCAGAAGTTTTGCTATAGAGATAAGTGACATCTACAGCAAAGTAGATCTGTTTTGAAATTTTAGATTGAATACCGAATCCAACCTGACTCCCGGGACTGCTATCGACTTTCTGAGAAAGAGTAATCTCAGGGATAGTGAATACATCCTTCATCCTAAAACTTGTAAAAATGTAGCCTCCTCCTATAAATAGAAAGGGATTGATCGTCCTGTCGGATGTTAGGAAATATTGGAGAGAAACAAAAAAAGGGCTCACCGATAAGCTTCCCTCCTGAAGTCCTCCAGGTTCTGCGCTGGTTTGACTCTTCCATGCTCCAAAATCAAAGGAAAGATATATCTTTTTTTTCAAAGGAATAGAGAATCCAAAACCCGACCAAACTCCAGAGTCAAGATTTTTTTCCCGCGGGGAGGACAGGCCTAAATTGCCATGGATACGCATGTTTGTCTCTTCTTGGGCATCAACATTCTGCGTAATGAAAAAAAGAAACAAAAGAAAAAATGCCAATTTTGCTCGCTGGTCCATTGTTTGATTTCTATTTATTGTACCCATTTTAATTGAGTTATGCTACATTATTGTCATGGTCAATTAAAGGAGAATGCATGAATTATTTTCATTATTATAAATCTCGTAAAGGCGAAATGCTTAATCTGTTAAAGGAGCTTGTCCAACATGAATCCCCTTCGACGGATAAAAAAGCTGTGAACGAATGTTCGTCCTTTTTAGTTCATGAATTGAAAAAGAATGGAGCTAAAGTGACTCGTTTCCCTCAGGATGAGATTGGAGATCTCTATCTGGCAGAATACCCTCTTAAGAAGTCCAAAGAGCGCAAAGATCAGATATTGCTGTTGACACACATTGATACGGTTTGGCCTGTGGGTAAAATCGACACAATGCCTTTTTATCTTTCAGAGAACAAGTTATTCGGACCTGGCGTCCTGGATATGAAAGCAGGAATCGTTATGGCCGCAAGTGCCCTTAAGACACTGAATGACCTCAATATCATACCGGATAAAAAAATTGCTCTTTTTGTGAATTCAGCCGAAGAAATCGGTCACAAAAATTCCTATGAAATCATACAGAAACTCGCAAAAAAATCTGCGCTGGTGCTGTGTCTGGAGCCTGCAATTCCAGGTGGAGCGCTGAAAATTCAACGTAAAGGGAGACTGGTCATACGCCTAACAGTGACGGGGAAATCTTCACATGCAGGAGACCCGGAAAAAGGAGTTAATGCCATCGAAGAGTTGATGTTTCAATGTCTAAATTTGAAAAAACTCAGAACAAAAAACGTGTCCGTGAATATCGGATTGATTAGTGGAGGAGAAAAAGCCAATATTGTAGCTGATAATGCTTCCGCCGTTCTGGATATGCGTTTTTGGAATAATGAACAAAAAGAGAAAATCCTCTATTTTTTCAAAAATCTGGCTCCACATTTGAAAGGTGCAAAAATTAAATACAAAATCGAAAGTCTAATTCCTCCTATGGAACAGACGAAGGGATCTCTAAAACTCCTGAATGAAGTCCAAAAAATTGCGGATTCACTCAACTTTACGCTTGAAACGGGAAAAGCCGGAGGAGGATCGGATGCTTCCATTGCATCCAATATGAGAGTTCCTACTCTGGATGGCCTTGGGCCTGACGGAGATGGGATGCATGCAGAGTACGAACATCTTATCCTTTCCACTTTGATTGAACGGACAGCGCTTTTAACTGAACTTTTATGCCAACTTTAGTAATAGAATAGAGCAATTTTTTTGATCAAAAAAAAATATCTTCTCTCTCCCGGCCCCACTCCGTTGCCGGAAGAAGTGCTTTCATTAGCTTCTGAACCCATTTTTCATCACAGGACTCCGGAATTTTCACAGATCTTCATGGAGGTCACAGATGGGCTGAAATTTGTCTTTCAGACAAAAAGAGATGTCTATGTCTTGGCTTCAACAGGTTCAGGAGCTATGGAAGCCGCAGTTGTCAACACCTTAAGCCCTGGGGATAAGGTCATATGCATTAACTGCGGAAAATTCGGGGCAAGATGGGCCCATATTGCCAAAGCCTATGGTGCCGATGTCAAAGAAATTGTTCTCGAGTGGGGGGAGAATTTTTCGAAAGCCCAACTGGTTGGAATCATGCAGGAAGTTCCAGAGGCAAAAGCTGTTTTTTCTACACTTTTCGCTACCTCTACAGGTGCACTCTACGACATCCAAGGATTTGGAGAAGTGGTATCTTCCACAAATGCGATTCTTGTTGTGGATGGGATCTCAGGATTAGGGGCTACTCCATGTCCAATGGATGACTGGAATATTGATGTTCTTATTTCAGGCTCACAAAAAGCGTTCATGACTCCTCCTGGATTGTCTTACATTTCATTCTCCAATAAAGCCTGGAATCTCGTGGAATCATCTTCCATGCCAAAATTTTACTATGATGCCCGAGAATACAAGGAAAGTTTAAAAAATAGAACAAGTCCTTGGACCCCAGCCATATCTCTCATTCTACAGCAAAAAAAATCTCTAGATATTATAAAATCCATTGGTCTCAATAACCTTATTCACCACCACCAAATCTTAGGGAATGCCACTAGAGCCGGTGTTCAAGCCATTGGGCTCAATCTGCTTCCCGAATGTCCGGGAAATGTACTTACGGCAGTTAAAGTTCCTGACGGAATCGATGGAATAAGGCTGGTTAAGATTATGCAAGAGAAGTACAATGTCTATATCGCAGGTGCTCAAGGTCCTCATAAGGGCGATTTTTTCCGGATCGCTCATTTAGGGTATATGGGTGGGTTTGATATTATCACGGCGCTCTCAGCCCTTGATATGACGCTTTTGGATCTTGGTTATTCATTTGAACCGGGACAATCTATCAAAGCCGCCGAAAAAATCATAAAGGAGAACTGGCAATGAAAAAAATTTTAGTCGCCGACGCTTTGAATCCTGAGGCATTTGAAGAGCTTCAGGCCATCAGTGACTTAGATGTCACACTCAAAACAGGGATGGACGAACAGGAACTTATCCGTACCATTCCGGACTACAATGCCGTCGTTGTTCGCAGTGCAACGAAAATTACAAAAAAAGTCCTAGAGACTGCATCCAATCTTGAACTTGTCGTCCGGGCAGGGATTGGGCTGGACAACATTGATCTGGAGGCTGCAAAGGACCATGGAATTCAGGTCGCCAACACACCATCGGCCACAACATATACTGTTTCAGAAATGACATTTGGTTTGATGCTGAGTGCCGTGCGAAACCTTGGTCAAGCCAATCTGTCGATGAAAGAGCATAAATGGGAAAAAAAACTCCTCAAAGGGTCAGAACTTTTTGAAAAAACAATCGGAATCATAGGCAGTGGAAGAATAGGCCTGGATGTGGCCAAAAAGGCATTGGCTTTCGGGATGAAAGTTATCGTCTTTGATGTCGTCGATATTCGGACCGACCTGGATGTCAAGCAGGTCAGTTTGGACGATTTGCTGACTCAGGCCGATCTTATTTCTCTGCATCTTCCCCTCCTGGATTCGACCAGACATTTGATAAGCAGTGATGAATTTGACAAGATGAAAGAGGGTGTCATTATCATAAATGCCTCTAGAGGAGGGATTGTGGATGAAACAGCCCTGCTGAATGCTCTGGAATCAGGAAAGGTGAGAGCCGCAGCCATAGATGTCTATGAAAAAGAACCTCCCGTTGATTTTTCTCTCATCGATCACCCCAAAGTGATGGCCTCACCTCATATCGGAGCGGCGGCTAGTGAGGGACAGAAGAGAGCGGGATTTGAGGTTGTTCGGATTCTCAAGGAAAAAATGTCAGGAAGATAAAAATTAAGGATTCAAGGGATCAAGGATTCAAGGGGCCGAGTGAAATGATTATGAATTTTAAAGAATTAAGCTTAAAGAGGAAAAAGAATGATTTACTTAGATAACAATGCAACGACTCCACTGGATCCAGCTGTAGCCAAAAAAATGTCCCTCTTTTTAAAGGAACAATTCGGGAACCCCTCTTCTCTTTATCCCATTGGAAGGGCAGTCAAAAACATCATGAACCAAGAAAGAGAGACCATTGCTCAATCTCTTGGTTCCATCAAGACAGAAATATTCTTTACCGGCTCTGGAACTGAAGCAGATAATTTTGCTATCCGCGGTGTTATGGATGCCCTTCCAGATAAAAATGAATTCATTTTATCTAAAATCGAACACCCGGCAGTGATTGAAACCGCTAATTATCTGAATAAACAAGGGATAACTGTTAAATATGTCCCCGTCGATTCCTATGGAACAGTCGATTTAGACTATTTAAAGAATATTATTTCAAAAAGAACGGCGCTCATCTCAATCATGCATGCCAACAACGAACTGGGAACCATACAACCTATAGAAGACATCGTGAGTTTAGCCAAAGATAAAGGCACCTTGGTTCACACGGATGCCGTCCAGTCTTTTGGAAAAATTGATGTCGATGTCAACAAACTCGGAGTGGACCTTCTCTCGATTTCCGCTCACAAAATTAATGGGCCCAAAGGAGTGGGAGCACTTTTTATAAAAAAGGGCACGCCCATCCTTCCACTTATTTATGGAGGACAACAGGAACGCGAAATGCGCGCAGGGACGGAAAACACAAGTGGAATCGTTGGTTTTGGTGAAGCAGTCCGTCAAATCCAAAAATATAGAGAGACGGACAACAAGAAGGTTGAACATTTGGCTTCTAAGCTGAAACAAGGAATCGAAGAGAGCATTCCAAAGGTCAAATTCAACGGCCATGAAATTAACAGGATTCATGGGACTCTCAATTACTCATTTTATGGTATTGAGGCCGAAGCCATTCTTCTGGCTCTCGCCACAAAAGAGATTTATGTTTCAACAGGTTCAGCCTGCAGCGAAGACTCTGAAGAAGTATCTCATGTCCTGAGTGCGATTGGACTTCGTCCTGAGGAAGCCAGAGGAACTTTAAGGATATCACTGGGACGGTTCAATACTGAGGAAGACATCGATACTTTCCTTATTGAGCTCCCTGAAGTCGTTCACAAATTGCGCGAGATTTCTGCCATCAGCATTTAACCTGAACTATTAATAAAAACTGACGACACCTTCATTGATCTTCAAGGGCATCGATTTAATACATGATATTTAGTAATACTCAAATATCACTTTGTTTGTTAGCCCATTTATATCAATTGTCGTCATTTTTTATAAATAATCCAGGTAAAGCTCAACGTTTGAAAACAATCTCATAAATCCACCAGCGGCGATTGGCATGTGTACCTGGTCATGCTTTCAATTGTTCCAGATATATTTCCCTGACCGCTAAAAAGAAATTTTGATAATCTTTAGTTTTGTAATCCGGGTAGGTCCAGTCCAGAGTTCGAATCTTTTTTTTCCCGAACAGAAATTCCAGATGAGCATAGATACCATGTTGAAGAGGAACACGGTGGGCAGAGTTCTTTGCGGTGGCCATAAAAAGCGAACCGGCCGTAAGAAATCCCGGATCCAGATTCAAGATTCTTTGAGGAGTCTCATATTCTTGATTTAATTCTTCTTCAAGTTCATTTGTATAGATCTTGATTTCACTGAGATTCTCAGGAGGAATGAGCTCTTGGAAACTTAAGTATTTCCTTTTTAAATTCCCCCCCATCTCTTTTTCATAGTAATCCGTAAAAGTGAAAGTGATTAATGGACTAGAATAATCGATGGGACCATAAAGGTCTTTTAGGAAGTCCTCTGCCTTTTCGAAGACGATGTTTTGAGAAGAGATCATCCCGCAGATCAATTTAGCGGGAACAAAGGCTTTAGCTTCCGTCATGGGTCTTTTTCTGAAGAATAGTCATAAAAAAAGCACCTGTCAAACCTAAGCTGAAAACACATCCAATTCTATAAGAAAAAAAATGAGGGGAACCGACGGGGAGAAAATTGATTTTGGAGGAGTTATTCTTTATAATCTGTGCATTATGAAATGGGTTTACATCGAAGATATTGCCTCATTTAAAGACCAAAAAATCGAAATCAGAGGATGGCTGTATAACAAAAGATCCAGTGGGAAGATTAGGTTCCTACTTGTCCGGGATGGAACGGGACTCATCCAGGGAACACTTTTTGATCCCGAAGCGAACAAATCTCTTTTTGATAAATTCGACGAACTCACACAGGAATCTTCTCTGTTAGTCAGGGGAACTGTCCGGGAAGACAAAAGAGCCCCCGGTGGATATGAACTGAGCATTTCAGACATAGAGATCCTTCAAATCGCTGAAGAATACCCCATCACTCCTAAGGAGCACGGTATCTCTTTTCTTATGGAGCACCGCCATCTCTGGCTGCGGTCTCAGAAACAAAATTCCATCCTCCAAATCCGTGCGGAAGTTATACGGGCCATTCGTAATTTTTTTGATGGACGACGATTCCGGCTCATGGATACACCGATTCTAACACCCAGCGCATGTGAAGGCACAACCACACTATTCGAGACCGAATACTTCGATCAAAAGGCTTATCTTAGCCAAAGTGGTCAACTTTATAACGAAGCGACTGCGATGGCCTTTGGCAAAGTGTATTGTTTTGGACCCACATTTCGCGCGGAAAAATCAAAAACGAGGAAACACCTGATTGAATTCTGGATGGTGGAACCTGAAGTGGCTTTTGCCACACTGGAAGACATCATTGAGTTAAGCGAAGATCTCATTCTCTTCATTATAGAGAGAGTCTTAGAATGGAACAAAAATGATCTGGAATTACTAGAGAGGGACACTCTTCCATTAGAGACTATCAAAAAACCTTTTCCCCGAGTGACCTATGAAGACATCCTCCCAAAGTTTCAGGAAAAGGGCTCTAAAATAGAATGGGGCATGGATCTGGGGGCACCTGAAGAATCGATCCTTCCGGAAATCTACGACTCTCCTGTCTGTATCACACACTTTCCAACAGCTATCAAGGCGTTCTATATGCAGCCAGACGCAAAGCGGCCGGACACAGTCCTCTGCGTCGATGTTATGGCCCCTGAAGGATATGGCGAACTCATTGGAGGAGGGCAAAGGATTCATGATCCCAAGCTCCTTGAACAGAGGATCAAAGAACACAATCTACCTCGAGAAGACTACAAATGGTATCTGGATTTAAGACGATACGGCTCAGTCCCCCATTCGGGATTCGGCCTTGGTGTGGAACGGCTGCTTTCTTGGATCTGTAAAATTCAGCATATCAGAGAAGCTATCCCCTTCCCTCGGCTGTTGTACAAAATCTATCCCTAGCTTCTTCAACATTGTTGTGGTTCAAATGAAAAATATCGCCTTGATCAGTTTGGGATGCGCAAAAAATCTCGTTGACAGCGAAGTGATGCTGGGTTACCTGGCTGATGGTGGATATACTTTTGTCAGTCAACCCACGGATGCCGATATCATCATCATCAATACATGCGGATTTATCCAACCGGCAAAAAATGAGGCTGTAGATTCTATCCGTATGGCCCTGGAATTGAAGAAATTAAAAAGACACATCAAGGTTTTTGTCACAGGCTGTTATATGGAGAGAAATCCGGAAGAACTGGAAGAACAGTTCCCCGGAATCGACGGTTGGTTAGGTGTAAATGATTTCGACAAAATTGTTCAAGTTGTCGAAGGCAAAACACATGAGAAAGCGGCCATCAGTTTTCTTTATGATCATCAATCCCCCCGCTTCCTATCAACACCATCGGGATGGGCTTATGTCAAAATCTCAGAAGGATGTTCCCATTCCTGTTCTTTTTGCACAATCCCTCTTATCAAGGGCCCCTATAGATCCCGCCCTATAGTGAGCATTGTCAAGGAAGTGGAAAGGCTGGTATCGAAGGGTGTGAAGGAAATCAACTTGATCTCCCAAGATTCGACATATTATGGTCGAGATCTCCATCTCACCGATGGGCTCTCTATGCTCCTTGAAAAATTGGTTGAAATTAAACCCATCAATTGGATTCGTATCCTTTACGGTTACCCTGAAGAAGTGACAAATCGACTTCTCGAAATTATGCAGGAGGATAAAATTTGTTCCTATCTTGATATCCCCTTTCAGCATTCTGATCCCGGAATCATAAAACAGATGAGAAGAGGATTGGATGGAGAGCGGGCACTTGAACAAATTCGAAAAATCCGGGATAAACTCCCGGATGTTGCCATAAGAACATCTCTGATTGTAGGTTTTCCTGGGGAAGGCCAGAAGGAATTTGAAAATCTTGAACATTTTGTCCAAAAAGCCAGATTCAACCATCTGGGTATCTTCACGTATTCTCTTGAACAAGGCACTAAAAGTTATGCCCAGGGAGACCCCATAGATACAAACGAAAAGAAGCGTCGAAAAGACCGACTTATGTCCATCCAATCGGAAATTTCTTATCTTATTAACGGAAAATACCTCAACCACAGTCTGGAGGTTCTTGTTGAGGGACATTTGGAGCGGAACAGCTCGGTTCTTCTCGGCCGAACACAATTTCAGGCACCGGAAGTGGATGGTGTGGTATTTATAGATACACAAGAACAAGAACAAGAAAAGGCTGCAGACAAGATCAACTCTATTCAAAAAGTTGAAATCAACAGCCGGGATATATATGATCTATACGGAGTTTTTAAAAGATGAAATTATTTTCAAAATTATTGTCCACGTTTTTTGGTGCTGGATATTTTCCAGTCGGGCAGGGAACCCTCACAAGCTTCATCGTTGTACTGATGTACAAATTCTTTCTATACAGGCTTCACTGGGTTTATTACCTCCTGCTCATTTTAGTTGTCTATGTTCTGGGAGTCGTTAGTTCTTCTGTCCATTCAACGGCCATAAAAAAGAAAGATCCTCACGAAATCGTGATTGACGAAGTCGCAGGACAGCTCCTCGTCCTTTTTCGTCTGAATCCCACCTGGTCCCTCCTTCTGATAAGTTTTTTTCTTTTCCGTCTTTTCGATATTGCCAAACCTTATCCGATAAAACAGCTGGAAAAATTTCCTAAAGGATGGGGAATCATGACTGACGATATTTTGGCAGCCATTTATTCAGGCATAATAGTACATCTCTATCTTCTTTTGAAATGAAACCGAATTCCATTCCAAAAATTGAAATCATTGCTGTTGGTTCCGAACTCCTTTCCCCTTATTTTCAAGACACCAATTCTCTTTATCTAATCGAGCGGTTGAATGATTTGGGATTAGAGCCCAGCTACAAGACCACCGTCGGAGACGACTGGAATGATCTTAAATTAGCCATACGCGACAGCCTCGCCCGAGCACGTATCGTTTTTATCATAGGGGGTCTCGGGCCAACAAATGATGACCGGACCAGGGAAGCACTGGCCTCTGTTCTCAAACGAAAGCTTTTGTTTAAGGACGATGTGTTTGAACAAATACACAAGCGGTTCCAACACCGCAGAATTCCCATGCCCACTGTGAACAAAAAACAGGCGTATATGATCGAAGGATCAGAATTACTCGACAACCAAAAAGGGACCGCCCCGGGAATCTGGCTGGAAACTCCCTCAAACATCATCACCGTTCTCCCCGGCCCTCCAACAGAGTTAAAGGCCATGTTTACCACATGTGTGTGGCCAAGATTGCTTAAATTTCAGCGAATTTATTCCGCTCGAAAAACTCTGAAAATAACAGGATTGACAGAATCAAAGGTTGAATCACTCATCCAGAATGATTACCCAAAAGATAAGGATTTAAGGCTCAGTATTCTTTCCCATCCGGGACAGATTGAAATTCATCTCCTCTGCCAATCTCAAAAAAATTTAGCTCATGCTGAAAAGAAAATAAAGGCTTTGAGCAGCACTCTGCTCATCAAGCTAGAAGAGAATGTGTTCTCTACTTCAGGAGAAGAGCTTGAAGCCATCGTTGGGAATTTACTGAGGCAGAGACAAAAAACCGTCGCTGCAGCTGAATCCTGCTCAGGAGGGTATCTAGGCCACCGCCTGACAAATGTTCCCGGCAGTTCGGACTATTTCCTCCTAAGCATCACAGCCTATCAAAACGACCAGAAGAGCCGTCTTCTCAGTGTCCCCAAGGATCTTTTAGACAAGTATGGAGCTGTCAGTTCTGAGGTTGCATGCGCAATGGCTGTTGGAATAAGAGAGAGAAGTTCAGCCGATTATGGTCTGGCTATTACCGGCATTGCCGGCCCCGGTGGAAGTACGGAGGACAAGCCTGTCGGCCTTGTCTACATAGCTTTGGCTGAAAAAAATAACACGGAAGTGAAAAAGAATCTCTTTTTAGGGGACAGAGAAAAAATTAAGTTTCAGTCCAGCCAAAAAGCGCTTGATATGCTGCGCCGATACCTTTTACAATCCCATTGAAACGATGAGAACTTTTATTGCCGTCGATCTGGACGACAGGTTAAAAACACACTTCGTTCACATCATCAAAAAGCTTGATATGGGAGATGGAAGTTTCAAGTGGATCACCAGACAGGGAATGCATATCACACTAAAATTCCTCGGTGAGATTTCAGAATCTCAAAAATCTGAAGTCGAGAGGGTATTAGATAAAGTCACAAACAAACACTCTTCATTTTTACTCCAATTTATAGGTTCCGGCACTTTCCCTCAGAATTCAAAAAATCCCAGAGTTATATGGATTGGATTGAACAAAAATCAAGCGCTCGAAAAACTTCACACGGACATCGAAGAAGAGATGGCCGAACTGGGATTTCCCAAAGACAACAGACCATTCCATCCTCACCTAACATTATGCAGAGTCAAAAAAAAGAGTCAACTCCATACAGTACTTACCTGGCATCAACAACATCGCCGTGAACATTTCGGTGATATAATCGTGAAGAAGGTGATATACTACAGAAGCATACTTAAGCCGACTGGAGCCAAATACTCAGTTCTTTCGGAGCATGAACTCAAATGACAATACTTTTTGTCTGTCTTTCCTATCTTTTAGGCTCGATTCCTTCAGGGTATCTTCTTTTTCGATTAAAGAACAAGGGGGATATTCGCGATTACGGCAGCCGGAGCATAGGCGCGACGAATGTCTTGAGAACAACAGGATGGAAGCTTGCCATTCCTGTGGCTGTTCTAGATATCCTCAAAGGATTTTTGCCGGCTTTTCTAGGACTTAAGTTCTTTGAAGACAGCCGCTGGGCGCTTGTGTTTGGATTTTGTGCCGTCATCGGACACTGCTATCCTATTTTTTTAAGATTTAAAGGTGGAAAAGGAGTGGCCACAACAGTGGGTGTTTACGCAGCTATTGCATTTATCCCCCTGCTTCTCATGATGGCAGTGTTTGTTTGTGTTACAGCCATAACCCGGTATGTCTCTTTAGGATCCATACTTGGAGTTTTAAGTTTTCCTTTATTTTCTTATTTTTTCCAAGGAGAAACCGAAATCCTCTTTTTGAGTGCGGCGACATTACTTCTCATTACATTTAAGCACAGAGGAAACATCCAAAGACTGATCAAGGGAAATGAAAAAAAATTGGGAGAAAAAGTCACTTGAAAGCCTGTGTTCTCGGAGGAGGAACTTGGGGAAGTGCCTTTGCACTTCACCTTGGATCGATGAATATCCAAACCAACTTTTGGATTCTGGAAGAGGAGGTATACGAGCAAACACTCCGCTACAAAGAGAACAAGACATTTCTCCCGGGAGCCGTTTTCCCTTCCTCCGTGTCCTTTTTCAACAAGATAAAAGATGCCCTTCAGGGCGTAGATAGTGTTTTTATCGCCGTCCCATCTAAATTCTGTCGATCTGTCTATGAGCAGATGGCCCCGTTGTTGTCTGCAGAAACAATCCTTGTCAGCTTAACCAAAGGAATAGAAGAGGGTTCATTATTGAGGATGAGTCAAGTCATGCAGGAGGTCTTTTCACCACATTTTTTACCCCGTATCGCTGTCCTTTCGGGGCCAAGCTTTGCGAGAGAGGTCGCCGAATCCCATCCCACGGCTGTTGTTGTAGCCTCCAAAGATACCTCTGTATCAAAAACTATCCAGAATTATATTTCAAATTTATCCTTTCGGGCTTATACGTCCGAAGATATCACAGGCATCGAAATTGCCGGAGCCTTAAAAAACGTTATTGCCATTGCTTCAGGAATCTCGGAAGGGCTGCAGTTTGGAGCTAATTCCATGGCAGCTTTAGTGACACGTGGACTGGCAGAGATGACAAGACTGGGCACCCAATTGGGCGCAAGAACTGAAACCTTCGCAGGATTAGCGGGAGTAGGCGATCTCGTGCTCACGTGTACCGGTCGGCTGAGCCGGAACCGCTATGTCGGTTATGAATTGGGTAAAGGCAGACAACTTGAAGAAATCGTAAGCGGAATGAAAATGATTGCCGAAGGAATCACAACAACTCTCTCCGGATGGCAGCTGGCTCAAAAGAATAAAACGGACATGCCTATCTGTGAACAGGTTTATCGAATTTTATATGAGGGGAAAGATCCCAGATCTGCCCTTCAGAACCTAATGTCCAGAAAACTAAGAGAGGAGTAAATGAAGATAAAAATAGCCTTAATTCTTGTTGTCTGTCTCCAAATGATACTTTGTGCAACCTCACAAACCCGGATCGATAAATCACAAGAAAAAGATCCGCGTTACCAATATAAGATGGGGCTTTTTTACTTGAATTCCAGTCAACTGGATTTGTCCATCAAACATTTGAAGAAGTCCTTGTCACTCGAACCGAAAAACCATTTAGCCTTTAATGCTCTGGGTATGGCTTATTTAAAGAAAAGAAATTTTGATGAATCTGTCAAATATTTCACAGAATGCTTAAAAATCAATCCCGCTCTAACGGAAGCTCAGAATAACCTGGGAATTGCCTATCAAGAACTGGGACTCCTGGATAAAGCCGAAGAGTTTTTTACTGCAGCCAGTTTGGATACACAATACAGTTCCAGGGAACATCCCTTCTATAATCTGGCCCGCTTGTATTTCATTCAAAATAAATTGCAGGACGCCCTATTCCAGGTTCAAAAATCTCTTGAAATAAAGCAAGCTTTTTTCCTTGCGCTCAATCAGGAAGGATTGATCTTTTCAAAACTGAATCAATTGGATAATGCAATCAGGAGTTTTGAAAAGGCTTTTAAAATTATTCCAGACGATATCGATTTGAATTTTAACCTGGCCGAAGCCTATTTCAAAAACAGACAGTTTGAAAAAGCCAAGAAGAAATTCAACACTCTTTATCTCCAAAGCAGTGATGTAGAGATGAAAAAGAAAATTGAAGAGTACTTAAAAAAGATTAAATAAATAGGTTCAGAGACCGGCGTCTCGCCTCAGCGCATCGGCTTTATCTGTCTTTTCCCAAGTGAATTCATCTTCCGTACGTCCAAAATGACCGTAAGCAGCCGTTTTTCTATAGATGGGTCGAAGAAGATTGAGTGATTCAATCATCTTTTTCGGATGGAGTTCAAAATGAGCTTGAATCAAGTCTTTGATCTTGTCCTCAGATATTTTGGCTGTATCGAAGGTGTCCACCATAATGGAGACAGGATGCGGAATCCCGATAGCATAGGCCAGTTGGATCTCCAGTTTATCAGCCACTCCAGCTGCAACGAGATTTTTTGCTATATAGCGTGCCATGTATGAGCCGGACCGATCGACCTTGGAGGGATCCTTTCCAGAAAAACACCCTCCTCCATGACTCCCCACACCGCCATAGGTATCCACAATGATTTTCCGTCCTGTTAGACCAGAATCGGCAAACGGCCCTCCTCTTTCAAAACGGCCGGTTCCATTTATATAATATTTTGTTTCCGCATCCAGCATATCGGCCGGCAGGACATCTTCAATGACTGATTTTTTTATGTCTTCCCTGAGATCGCCCATTTTAACGTAGCGATCATGCTGAGCGGCAATAACAACAGCATCTATCCTTTTGGGCAAATCACCTTCATATTCAATTGTCACCTGAGATTTTCCATCCGGACGAAGATAATTCAAAATTTTCTCCTTTCTCACTTGAGACAATCGCCTCACGAGCTTATGGGCCAGCATGATGGGCATAGGCATGAATTCTTCCGTCTCAAGGCAGGCATATCCAAACATGAGGCCTTGGTCTCCCGCTCCTTGTTCGTGTTCATCGGTCTCATTGATGCCTATTGATATATCCGGAGACTGCTCATGGATAGAGGAGAGAACGGAACAGGTCTCATAATCGAATCCATATTTTGCCCGAGTGTATCCAATCTCTTTGACCGCATCCCTGACAACCTTTTGAAAATCACAATAGCCACTGCTTGTGATCTCTCCGGAAATGAGGACCAGACCAGTTGTGACTAAAGTTTCACAGGCAACACGGCTCTTAGTATCCTGCCGAAGCAGATCATCAAGAATTGAGTCGGAGATGGAATCACAGATTTTATCAGGATGACCTTCTGTCACTGATTCCGATGTGAAATAATGAATTCCTTTTTTACTCACAGCCACCTCCTTCAAAATTATAATGCGTACATTTTAAATAAAAGAAATAACACAAACTGTTTTAATTTTCAATTCTAAGCATTTATTCTTGAATCCCTGGTCCCTTTCTTTATCCTTCTTAATCATTTCACTCGACCCCTCGACCCCTCGAATCCTTGAATCCTTGATTCTTAAATCTTTATGATCCTATATTTCATGTTGAATTCTAACCTGGATTCATGATACATAGGCATTTAAGAGTTTTCACCTATGGAACAACTCATCATCGACAGCGAGCTCTCTGAAATAGAAAAAGTCCGAAGTTTTTTAAAAAAAAACCTATCGAAATTAAACTTCTCTGAAGAAGAATATTTCGCTATCGAGCTTTCTCTTCTCGAGGTATGTGTGAATATTATAAGATATGCTTATCCGGATAAAAAAGATAAAATCTTTTTAAAAACCTGGAAAGACAAAGACAACTTTTATCTAGAGATTAGAGACAAAGGTATTCCTTTTGATCCAAGAAAGGCCAAGAAACCCAACATTAATGAAATCCTGAAATCGGAACAGGTAGGCGGATTGGGAATCTTGATCTCGCGCCAGTTTATGGACGGATTTGATTACAAAAGAGAGCACAATCAAAATATCTTGATCATGTTTAAAAAAATATCTGTTTGACAAAAACGCAAATCTTTTATATTCTACTAACACTCTTATAGGAGTGTTATATGAGTGTATCACAAAAAAAGCCTGCGGACAAAAAAGTTACAATAAAAATTCCAGGCACGTTATACAACCGCCTTGCGGAGACGATTGCCGGAAGCGGCTTCAATTCTGTCACCGATTTTATCGTCTATGTGCTCAGGGATCTCGTTTCGACAAAAAGCCAGATCAAGGAGACAAAACAGGCGGACGAACCCAGCTTAACTGCAGACGAAGTTGATGCCATAAGAAAAAGACTTAAATCACTAGGCTATTTATAAAATTAAGGAGTATTCAATGACAACACACCTCGTTCCTCCTCACGGAGGAGGACAGCTCACCCCTCTTCTTCTCAATGATGACGAACTCATCGACGAAAGAGAGAAAGCCAAATCTCTACCGATCATACAAATGACATCCAGGGAAACATCAGATTTGATCATGATGGCCATTGGCGCATTCAGTCCACTGTCAGGATTCATGAATCAAGGAGATTACAAGAATGTAGTTGACTCTATGCATCTTGCCGATGGAACTCTCTGGCCTATTCCAATCACTCTCTCCATATCGAAGGATCAGGCAGATACCATTTCCATAGGAAGCCATGTGGCTCTCCGTGATGAAGAATCAAGAGAACTGATGGGAAGTATGGTTGTGACAGAAAAATACAACTATGATAAAAACAACGAAGCAAAAATGGTCTTCCGAACGGATGATGAATCCCATCCGGGAGTATCTAAATTATTGGCCCAAAAAGACATCCTGATATCCGGCCCTGTAAAAGCCTTCAGTGAGGGCCCCTATCCCCAACAATTTGGACAACACTTTGGTCGTCCTGCAGAGACACGTGTACTTTTTGAAGAAAAAGGCTGGAATACAATCGCTGCTTTTCAGACACGAAATCCAATTCACAGAAGCCACGAATACTGCACAAAAATAGCCCTGGAAGTCACAGATGGACTCTTCATCCATCCTTTAGTTGGGAAACTCAAATCAGGCGATATTCCCGCCGATATCCGAATGAAATGCTATGAAGTGCTGCTTAAAAATTATTATCCGGCGGACAGGGTTGTGCTCAAAGTGTATCCGATGGAAATGCGATACGGAGGACCTAGAGAAGCTGTTCTTCATGCTATTTTCAGACAAAATTATGGATGCAGCCATTTGATCATCGGTCGTGATCATGCCGGTGTGGGTAACTACTATGGCCCCTTCGATGCCCAGAAGATATTCGATGAAATCGGGTCCGAAGAACTGCGCATTAAACCTTTAAGAATCGACTGGACTTTCTGGTGCCATAAATGTGATGGAATGGCATCTATGAAAACCTGTCCTCACGGCAAAGAAGATCGCGTGCTCATTTCCGGAACCGAGCTGCGAAAACAACTGTCACAAGGACAGCATCCCCCCAAGGAGTTCAGTCGGCCCGAAGTGGCAGAAATTCTGATTGACTATTATAAATCGCTCAATATGCAATAATCATTTTCAGGAATATCATGGAGATTAATGAATGACAAAAAATAAAGCCACCAATATCACATGGCAGAAAAGCACTCTATCCAAATCTGAGAGAGAACAACTGCTCAAACAGAAGGGAGTCGTAATCTGGTTTACCGGATTATCCGCATCCGGAAAGTCAACATTAGCCTTTGCAGTCGAAGAGGAATTGTACAACCGCGGTCATCTCTGTTATGTGCTGGATGGCGACAATATCCGCCATGGATTAAACAAAAATCTTGGCTTCTCTCCCGAAGACCGTGAAGAAAACATCCGACGCATCGGCGAAGTGTCAAAACTGTTTGCAGATGCCGGACTGTTGACGATGACGGCTTTTATCTCACCCTACAGGAAAGACAGAGACTTGGCACGCCGGCTCCTTAAAGATGAAGAATTTATAGAAGTGTATACGACTGTACCCTTAGAAATCGCAGAACAGAGGGATCCAAAAGGGCTGTACAAAAAAGCCCGGGCTGGAGAGATCAAAGAATTCACTGGAATTTCAGCGCCCTATGAGGAGCCGCTCAATCCGGAACTCACCATTGACACAAGTAAGCTCGATCTAGAGCAAAGTAGAGATAGAATTATCCAGTATTTAAAAAAGAAGGGCATCTTGAAAAAAGCCAACTGAATAATTAACTTGGATTATTCACGCGCCGAGGTTGCTACAGATGCGAGGCATCGGCCCATGAAGCTGTGGTTGTCCACCGCGAATGGGTCCCGTGGCGAAGCAGATGTGGTAAGATCGGTTCGCCCCCTTGGGGTAAAAAATGCCGACATTTTATTTAATCTGGCAATCAAACAAAGTAAAAATAGAGATATTGCCACAAATCATACTATCAAGTCGATAGCACTGAAGATAAATGAAGGTGTCGGTAGTTTTTATCAATAATTCAGGTTAATAAAGGACCTTATCTTCTCCCAACTCCTTGATGCGTTTTTCCACCCAGGCAACAATCAGGTCTCTCCGCTTCAGGACCGCCTCGATTTCATTGTCTGTCAGATAATCTCCAACAACACCTTTGATCTTTTCGGCAGTTAAAGCTTTAATATTTTCGAAGAGTGTGCGTGGAAGTTCCTTCATCAGAAAGGGGCCTTCTGCGTATTTTTCATCATAAATCAGTTTTCTTACGGATGCCTTCGAGGTCGCGAATGACCGTGAGTGGTCGATAAGCAGCATGCGGAAATCTTTATATGTGATGAGGTACTGGTTCAAATGCCGGTCTGTATTATAAATAAGATTATCCCAGGCCCTCTGTTTAAACAACGATAGATTCCAAGGATGAACCTCGTAAGACTTCTTCTCTCTGCCCTCGTCTTTTTGATTTTTTAGGGTAAACGTGTCTTCAATCCACAACTGACAGGAACCGAGATCTCCCTGAAACCTTTTTTCCACAGTTACGGGAACCATATTAAGGCCTAATAGTTTATCGAGACGATAGGCCGCAATTTCCCATTTCCAACTTTCCAGAAATCCTTTCATTCGCCCGAGCGGATTTTTCCAGATTCCCCGGAATTTCTCTCCGTCTATTTCCAACTCTAAAACCCAGGGTTTTGTAACGGCTTCTTTCCCACCCAACTGTTCCTGTCCGACAACGTCCGCATCTTGGAGAAGCTTCTCCCACTTCTCTCTTTCTGCAAGTTCCTCAGGCGTAAACTGGGCTACGGCCTGTGTAGAAAATCCCACGACAAGAATAATAGAGATGATAAAAATAAATTGTTTTTTCATGTTTTCTTTCCTCCTCTTTACTAAACAGCCTCATTCATTTTTATAAAACCAAACCTACTAATTTAGTAGAGAACCACATCCTCACCCTGCTCCTTGATCATCTCATCAATTTCTTTCAAAAATATGTCTTTCCGGCTCAAGATAGCATTGATTTCTCTATTCGTCAGGTAAATCCCGACAGCATCCTTAATCTGATCAAAGTTGAGGGCTTTGACATTTTCAACAAATTTCCTGGGAAGCCGGCGAAACAAAATATCCCCTTTGAGTCCGTTCTTTCCGAACATAAGGTTTTTTGTATGTTTTCTTGTAGACCGAAATGCACGGGAATGGTCGATCAAGATTGTCCTCCAATCTTTTGTGTAGCGAATATTCTGCTGAGTTCTATCATCGTTGGCGATGATACAGTCAAACGCCCGGGTTAAATATTTCCTGTTTTCCCATCGATTGATGTGTGAATCCGGCATTTCCACATTGTTTTCTATGCGGTCCAGGTCACTCATTGTCCCTGTAACCCAAAACTGAAGTGACCCTTTTTTCTTATCAAATGTTCTCTCTACGGTAGGCGGAACCATATTCAAACCGAGAAGTTTATCCATTTGATAGGCCGCAATCTCATACTGCCAGCCTTCGAGAAATCCCTGCTGCATTCCCTTTGGATTTTTCCAGGCACCGGAAAGCTCAACCTCTCCGGCCTTAAGGAAGAGCCTGTAGGGCTTCGTCACTCCTTCTCCGATTTCTTCAGATCCGACGATTTCGCCCCCCTTGAGCCATTCCTCGATATCTTCTCTCTGGCTCAGCTCCGCAGGAGTGAACTGCGCGACGGCGGCGGCTATGGAAAAAATAAAGAAACAGAGAAAAAACCCTAAATAAAGAATTCTTTTCATTGTTGATTCCTAGCCGTGTTCATTTTCCCAAACACCTTTTTTCTTATCATAAAGATAAAAAATTATAAAATCAAACGATATCCGGTTCCCCTATCAGTGGCTGGACACTCCAGGTCAACCAGTATGCATTCTTCGGTGACAATCAGGAAGGCCTCGGTTAGGGATGATGCAGGATATCTCTATATCGCCCAGAACACGTAGGGGGAATCCTCGAGAAATCTTTTATTCACTTTTCCTGTGAAAAAAGCTGTTGAAAAAGGGAATATAAGTCTGTTTAACTTCCAGATTTTATTTAAGTTGTAAAGCTTTGCACAATTATTGGGTAGTCGAATAATTGCTGTTGAGAAAAAGCTTGTTCCGACTATTCCAATCCGGATTCTGTGACATCTTTGAATTTGTTCCCGGCATGCCGGACAGCAATCACCCAGAGAATAATGACAACTATATTAAAAAGGCTCAACCAGCGGCGAGCTCCAAAATTTACAAAAATTGCAGACACGGCCAAAAGGACACCAATAGAAAGGACTTTAGCAAATCGCTGTACAAACATGTCGATAAAAGCCTTGGCCTTGTATTTTTCTTCTCTTGTTGTGATAGTGTACAACGTTTCTCTGGCTGATTGGTTGATAGAGTATGCAAATCCGCTGTCAGCTGTATTTAAAAAGCTGCCAACCCAGAGAATAGGAAATGCCAGAAATGCGAGAGAGCTAAAAATCATGGCGACGGGAAGAAAAATGAGTGCTGATTTCACGCCAAATCTTGTCATAATATAACTTGTGAGGAACAATTGGACAAACATGGACACACTGTTGGAGATCCAGAACATTCGAGAAAATTGAACACCAATAGCAGGCCCATCCAAATAGTGCAGAATTGTGGAGGTCCACTGAAAATCTATTGTGGTGGACACAATTTCATACAGTCCAACAATGGCCACGATGGATAAAAGGTATTTGGACTTAAAGACAAGCCTGCCGGCTTCTGTGAGAAGACTGGATTTAGTCTTTGTTTTTGTTTGTTCAGATGCAGCAACTTTATAATCAGGTGGATTTTTAGACACAAGACGTCCTGCTGCCATGGCCACAACAATGATGACAAGAGCCAAACCGAGACAAATCCACATCCATGAGGACGCCGGTACTTTTGATATCCAAACCGCAAGTATCATTGATCCAAAAAAACCTCCCGTGACTCCCCCTAAAACGATCAAACCATACAGTCTTTTGGCAGCTTCTGGTGTCACGCTGTCGTTAAGAAAGGCAAAAAAAGTGGCCACCATAAGAGTACTAAAGAGATCACCAAAGAGATAAAACGACCAGACCGTTACAGCACTTGGATCGTTTATCACCATGCTGTAGAGGACATAGGCAAAAACAAAAAAGATGGAAAACACAAATGTAAGCTGCTGTTTCTGCATACGGCGTACGAGCCAGGTAAAGACAACAACAGCCATTATGGCCACAAACATGTTCATCACCTTGGCCAAAAGTTCTGCTGATGCTGCATCCATTTTCCAGCCCAACAGATTAAATCCAGTCTCATCATAGAATGCACCAAAAATCGTTTTCTTGAGCGGTTTAAGGATCCAAAAACTGACAATCACAAGAAAGAAATAAAAGAACATCAATAAAGCCATCGGCAGTTCTTTTTTCCTGATGTCCATAATCGACTTGAAAATACTATTCATGGCTATAGTTCTCCCTTATCCATATTTTCTTTATTCGGGACTGTCCCCAATTTCTCCATTAGAATTAGTTTTTCTTAGACCGCAGTTCTTTGACCTTTTTGATGATGAGATCTTTTCTTACAAGAAGAGCTGAGATTTCTTCATCATTCAGGTACTGACCAAGCCTGGTTCGAATCCCATTCCTGCTTAAATTCTCTAATTTATGAAAAAGCTTGTCCGAACAATCCGTTATCTCACATCCTATGATCAACCTCATAGCCGGCGCAAAGGCTTCCGAGAGATCGATCATCCATACTTTCCAGTTTTTTTCCGTCTGAATCATGATATTCCCAAGATCTCTCTGGCTGCACAGTGACGGAAAGAATAAAAGATGTTCAAATATAACGAGATCGGACAAAGTCCTGTTAAAACTGACGGGATCCGGCGGTACAAGGTTTTTCTGCATACGGTCTTCTTCACTGATAACCGGCGGTTCCAAAAAAAGCATAAGGGATCCTTTTCTTCTTTCAATTTTTCTTTCTACAGTCGGCGGAACCAGATTCAGGTCCAGCATTTTGTCCAGTTCATAACCGGCTAGGACATATTTATAGCAGTCTCCTCCACTCGGATTGGGCCGATGCCTGTCCACCAATTTAAAAAAACCTCTTCCCTGGATTTTTCCGTCATCCAGTTCAACCACCCATGATTCTGTCCTAATGCCTCTATTTTTTTCCACAGAGACAACTTTGGCCGCTTTTAAAAATTTCTCGATGCTTTCACGGTCAAGATTTTCTATGTTTTGTGCCATAAAAACCGAACCACACAAGCAAAAACATAAAAAGACGAGAAGAAGACTTACAACTCTTCTATTATTTTTGTCCATTTATTCCCCTTTTTTATGTAAAGTTTTTTTCAAATCTTCTTTTTCCGACTTTGGATACCAGACAGAGAATTGGCCGTTGTCTATTATCAAAGCGCTGACATGCCCTCCGATCGGCCTGTAATAATCAGCAATTCCCGTGTCGATAACCCACACTTTCCCATCATATTTCCTCATATCGGCTTCACTAACTGTATGTGGTGTATGGGCAATGACGATGTGGTTCGTCTGAAGATTGTTCAGAATCCTCTCGACATCATCTTCAAAATCTTCACTTTCTTCATTGGCCAGAGATCTGTACCAGAGAGGGCCATTCGGCACATTGTAAAGTTGCCGGTCATAAGGGAGAATTTTTGGCGGCTGATTTTTAATTATGGCCGTTCTGATGTCATCGAGTTCTATCCGATAAGTTTCATTGATCCATTTTAACGTCCGTTTAGAGAACATCTCACTGATACCTCCGTGCACAAAGACGATATCATTGATTTTGATAATAACATTATGCCCTAGTATCCAGTCTCCATACAGCTCGTTGAGTTTTTTTAAATAGAAAATTCGGCCCGAAGAGCGGGGCTTTCCCATAGACTTATTGATAATCTCATTCCATTCTTCAGAAAAATTTCCGTTTGAAGTTGAATCCTTGGACGACCGTGATCCAGACTTCTTTCTGAACTTTTTTTCCTGCCTGAGTTTATAATCTTCCGGAAGAAAAGAGACAAACTGTTGATGAGTGACATATCTCTCCCGGTCAAAAGCCGTATTGGCAAAATTCATTTCTTCATGATTCCCGATCATCATATGCACTTTTCCCCCGGCGGCCTCAGCCTCCTTTTCCAGTCTTATAGCCAGGTCAAAGATATCCCTCGGTTTGTCCCCCCGATCCAAAACATCTCCGATCTGCACAAGATGTGTTTTTCCACCAATCCAGTTAAGCTTATCATCCACCAAATCTGTTCCCTTCAGTATCTCCACAAAATGCTCATAGGCTCCATGTAAATCCCCGACCGCCACAATCCTTTTGACACCCGTCCACTCACACGGAATATCTTTATTCCGATAGGGCGTTTGTCTCTGACTTTCTAGGCCAATGGCACAGGACAAGCTGAGAAATAAAAATAGTACAATAACAACGACAACAGGGAAGAATGTATTGGCTTTATTTGGATAGCGTTTCATCGCAAGACTAGAACCTAGCAAGAGACTCTCTCGATCGGACTCATTTTCTCCCAGTAAAAATTCGTCCTTATCTGAATAAATTATAAATCTATGTTCAAAGAGAAGCAAGGTCGATCTCAAGGTGAGGAGATTGTTTTTTACATTGACTTTGGAAATATCTTTTGATAAAAGCTATATAAGGATTTACTCATTCCCGTGCGAGAGGACGGAATAAGATGGAAATAAAGACAAGAGAAAAAGGAGATATCGTCATTTTTGATGTAACAGGAGAAATAAAACGGTCAGATATCGTTGATATCACCCTCCATCAACAGGTCAAAGATTTCCTCGATTCAGGAAAAAGAAACATTCTCTTCAATTTCAAGAAAGTTGATTTTATAGACAGCTTCGGAGTCGGAGAGATATTAGCCAGTTACATTTCCACACACAACCTTGGAGGAAAGCTCAAAATAGCAAAAATATCAAAAAAATTATTTCTTGTCTTTCAAGTGACCATGCTTACGAATGTGCTTGAAATATTCGACGATGAAGACATCGCCTTAGGCAGTTTTACAAAAGAATAGTTACGAACCGACAAGAGATAATGTATGGGGAAAAAGTTCCTCTTTAAAACTCTCTCTCGTTTTGTCGATATCAAACCCGGTGAAGAAGTCCTCTGTTTTTTTCTTTTTTTCTACTTTTTTCTCATCACATGGCCTAATTCCATCATTCAAGCCGTTAAAAATGCTAAATATCTGATCCTTAAGAACTCCACGGATCTACCAATAGCTTATTTTTGCACAGCCGTGTTTATAGGCTTTGTGGTAGCATTTCATACAAAACTTCAGGAAAAAGTCCCAAGACGGACCCTTGTTGTTTCCAGCCTTATCTTTTTCATCGTGACCGCTCCCCTGTTTGGGATATTGTTTATGGGGAAAGAAGCGGCTCCATCATGGCTTCCACTGACATTTTGGATTTGGTCAAATGTGTTCGTTATTGTTTTGATCACTCAGTTTTGGATTGTCATCAACGATGTATTTAATCCCAGAGAAGCCAAGAGATTGATCGGTTTTTTTGGGAGTGGCGGTATCCTTGGTGGTATTATCGGTGGGCTTTTTGCCGGTTATTTTGGAGCTACTATCCCCGATTACCTTCTGTATATAGCCACTGGAATACTGATTATCAGCTGCATTTTCATCAATTACATTTTTATATGGCAAAAACGCAACCAGGTTCAGGATAAAATCTCAGTAAAACAGACCATCAAGCAAAAAAAGCCAGAAAAGGTGGGATTTCGGACGAGTTTGGATGCCGTACGCAAACATAAATATCTCATGCTTCTGGCCGCTGTGGTTGCCCTGACTGAAATCGTCTCGACTCTCATCGATTTTCAGGCAAAAACCTTTATTGAAATCAAATTTGAGAATAAAAACTTGATGTCTTTTTTTGGATATTTCGAAGCCGCTCTCCTGGTCATTCCCCTCCTCTTTCAACTTTTTTTGACCAGTAAACTCATCAAACGGTATGGTGTGCGTTTTGCCCTGCTTCTCTATCCTATAATAATTCTTTTGTGTTCACTGGGCTTGGCCGGTTTTGCAGTAACAGCCGGACTTGTCTTTGCCATCATTATCAAAACCAGCGATAAAAGCCTCTCATTCTCTATCAACCAATCCGTAAGAGAGCTATTGTTTATTCCTGTCTCTCCGGAGATAAAAAACAGAGCTAAAATATTTATTGATATGTTTATTAATCGGGTCGCTAAGGGGGCTGGGGCTTTAATTTTATTGCTTATAATTGTAATAGTCCCAATATTTTATCCAAACCCTGATCCAATCCTTATTGACGAACAAGAAATATACCTACACGAAGAATCCATAATCTTTGTGGCGAGAACGGTCCGGCTCGTCAGTCTTTTTTCAGTACTTTTTATTGCTGCCTGGATTGTACTCAATATAAAAGTCAGCAAGGAATATACCAATACCGTTAAAAACAAGTTGAAACTCCACTGGAAGCGTGCCGATGCCGTCGTGGATGAGAAATTGGATGTCGACTTTATGAAGCTCATCCTGGACACACTCGAGGACAAGAAAAGAAGTGATGTATTGTATGCCATGGACCTCTTCGATCTGACAAAAAAAGACAAACTCACTCCTGAGGTCAGGAAACTCATTGGATACAAATCAGACGTGATGAAGATCTCTTCCATGGATGTTCTCTTCCAGACAGAGGGAGCCACTTTCGCTCCTCAAATGGAAGACTCGTTGATCGACGAGAGAGATGAAAAAGAAATCAAAGAAATCATGCAGCTGGATTCCTATAAGGAAATTATGAAGGGCTATATGGATAAGGTCATGGACGCGGACGACGAAGATTCGGAAACCGCCAGAATGGAACTGGCCAAAGGTTTAGGCCTTATGGAAGCAAACTCTCCCCTCGTCGAGAAGCTCGAAGACCTTATTGAAAACGATTCGCTGGATGTGAGCCGCTATGCGATGGAGAGTACGGCAAAACTGAAGCTAAGAGAGTATCTTCCCCTAATTATCGAAAAACTCAAAAACCCTCTCACTCAATCCGATGCCTCGGCGGCACTAGTCAAATACGGTATGAAGATTATCGGGACTCTTTCGGATTATTTGAGCGATAAAGATGAGGATTTGGATGTCAGAATTTCTATAGTCTCTGTTTTAGCACAGATAGGGAACCAAGAAACTGCAGATTTGCTTTCCCTTGAATTGTTGGTTACTGAGGATCAACTCGAAACGGAAATCATAGATGCTCTCGATAAAATCCGCTCAGAAAATACAAACATTCAGTTTTCAAAAGACATTATTTTCCCCGAAATTCTAAAAAAGATGGAACATCAATACAGGGCTTTTTTAAATTGTTTTGATGCAGATGTATCCGCAGATGAAGAGGACAAAACCGGAAAAAAATCCAAGGTTTATAAAATTATCTATGTGGATATTTTCAAGCTTTTAGGGCTTCTCTATCCCCATGAAGATATCATCAAAGCCTATCAAAATATTGAATTAAGCACCAAGGATTCCATTGCCTATGCCGTCGAACTTCTCGATAATACCCTTCCGATAGAAATCAAAACTCGACTCTTCCCATTAGTCGATAACATCTCTACAGAGGAACGCATCAATTTATGCAGAGAAGTGCTGCCGATTTTTTCATTACAAAAGAATCATAAATGAACGCTACCAAACCCTTGAATAGACTTCTGAAACGACTCTTTGATGTCAGGCCAGAAGAAACCAACAGCGCCGTGCTTTTGTTCCTCTATTTTTTCCTTCTCACTGCCTCTGCCTACATCATCATTCCTGTAAAAATTTCACTCTATCTGGAGTGGCTGTCTTTCGAAAAACTTCCTTATGCCTATTTACTCACCGCTGTTTTGATCGGATTTGTGGTCTCTCTGAACGCTAAGCTTTTGCGCTCTCTTAAAAGAGAACAGTACATCACCTATTCTCTTGTCTTCTTTATGGCAAATCTAATCATTTTTTGGTTTCTCTTTAAAACAGAATGGAAATGGCTGTCCATGATATTTTGGTTATGGGAGGATATTTTTCTTGGAACATCTGTCACCCAGTACTGGATTCTCGTCAATGATTTCTATACTCCTCGTCAGACAAAGCGCCTCATAGGGTTCCTG
>SDBU01000613.1_pt1 | contig 50231 bp, 50 predicted proteins | sample 2277071 | NCBI WGS metagenome assembly SDBU01 (sample SAMN10397929, study PRJNA504765) | marine sediment metagenome | isolation source: marine sediment core GS08_GC12, 126 cmbsf | place: Arctic Ocean: Gakkel Ridge, Loki's castle | collected 2008
GTGGCAAGCAAGTTACCGCTTCTCACTTTCATCTCCGCCGACAATGTGCTCTGTAAGGCGGCGAAGGGGGAGGGCCTGCTTATGGAGAACCCCAATGACTACTGAAGCGGTAGCTGTTTTGGATTTCGGCTCCCAATACACACAGCTCATCGTCCGCAGGGTGCGGGAGGCCCGTGTCTATTGCGAGCTCGTCCCCTGGGACGCACCCCACGAGCGAGTCGAGCGCCTCAACCCTCGCGGCTTCATCCTCTCCGGCGGGCCGGCCAGCGTCTACGACGAAGGGGCGCCCACCCTGCCCGATTACGTGCTCGCCAGCGGCCTGCCCGTGCAGGGCATCTGCTACGGGATGCAACTGCTGGCCCACGCGCTGGGGGGCAGGGTCGCCCCGGCGGGGGAGCGGGAGTACGGTCCCGCCGAGCTCGACGTCCTCCGCCCCACAAACCCCCTCTTCGCCGGGCTGCCCTCCTCCATGAAGGTCTGGATGAGCCACGGCGACCGCGTGGAGGAGCTCCCCCCAGGATTCGTCGCCCTGGCCTCCACCGCTAACTCGCCCATCGCCGCTATGGGTGACGAGGCGCGCAGGCTCTACGGCCTTCAATTCCATCCTGAGGTCGTTCACACCCCCCACGGCGGAGAGATCATCCGCAATTTCCTTTACAACGTCTGCGGGCTGAAGGGGACGTGGACGCCGGCTTCCTTCGTCGAGGAGGCCGTGGCTAGGATCAAGGAGCAGGTGGGCGAAGGCTGGGTCATCTGCGCCCTCTCCGGCGGCGTGGACTCCACGGTAACGGCCACCCTGGTGGGGCGAGCAGTGGACGACAGGCTGACCTGCGTCTTCGTTGACCACGGGCTCCTGCGCCAGGGCGAAGTGGAGCGCAACCTGGAGCGTTTCCGCCGCCTGGGGCTCAACGTGGTCTTCGTTGACGCCAAGGAGCGCTTCTTAGGGAGGCTGCAGGGCGTGATTGACCCTGAGGAGAAGCGGCGCATCATCGGCGAGGAATTCGTGCGGGTGTTCGAGGAGGAGGCGGCCAAACTGGGCCACTTCGATTTCCTGGCCCAGGGCACCCTCTACCCCGACGTCATCGAGAGCGCGGCCACGGCCAGCGGGGCGGCGCGCATTAAAACCCACCACAACGTGGGCGGCCTGCCGGCGGACATGCGCTTCCAGCTCATCGAGCCGCTGCGCTATCTGTTCAAAGACGAGGTGCGGCAGGTGGGGCTGGAGCTAGGGCTGCCCGACGAGGTGGTCTACTGCCAGCCGTTCCCCGGGCCGGCGCTGGCTATCCGCATCGTCGGCGAGGTGACGGAGGGGAAGCTAGAGATGCTGCGGGCCGCCGACGCCATCGTGACCGGGGAGATCGAGCGGGCCGGACTGGGGAGGGAAGTTTGGCAATACTTCGCCGTGCTCACGCCCGCCATGAGCGTGGGGGTGATGGGCGACGAGCGCACCTACGAGACGACCATCGCCGTGCGGGCGGTGACCAGCCAGGACGGCATGACCGCCGACTGGGCGCGGCTTCCCCACGACCTGCTGGCCCGAATCGGGGGCCGCATCGTGAACGAGGTGGCGGGCGTCAACCGCGTGGTCTACGACATCACCTCCAAGCCGCCAGCGACGATAGAGTGGGAGTGAGACATCTTATCTGCCACGAATTTCACGAATTAACACGAAAAAGAGAAAATTAGTGAAAATTAGTGAAAATTAGTGGCAAAAAGCCTTCTGGTTCTGGCTTGTCCAGGTTAGGAAAGGAGAGTTAATTGCCATGACACAGACAGAAACCATCAGCAGCTACGCTATTTACGACAAGCTACTCGATTTAGAGAAGAGCATTCGAGAGCTGAGAATGCTCTTCTTGACCACAAAGTCGCCAGCGGAAAGGATTTGTCGCCACCCTGTTTCTCTGGAGGGAATATGGGCTGGCGCAAATATCACTGACGAGGACATTGAGGCCGCTAAACGTTCGATGTGTGGTAGTGAGGTCTTCCCTTGATTAAATTGCTGCATTTCGCCGACCTCCACCTGGGGGTGGAAAACTACGGGCGGCTGGACCCCGCCACGGGGCTCAGCACCCGCCTGATGGACTTTCTGCGCGCCTACGACCAGGTGGTGGATTATGCTCTGGAAAACGACATCAGCCTGGTGGTCTTCGCGGGCGACGCCTACAAAACCCGCGATCCCAGCCCCACCTACCAACGGGAGTTCGCCAGGCGCATCCGTCGCCTCTCAGCGGCGGGCATCCCCACCGTGCTGGTAGCGGGCAATCACGACACCCCCCACGCCGTAGGCCGGGCCACCACGGTGCAGATCTTCGCCACCCTGGAGGTGGAAAACGTCTACGTAGCCAAGAAGCCGGAGGTCATCAACATTGAGACCAAAGACGGCCCCGTGCAGGTCGTGGCCCTGCCCTGGGTCACCCGCAGCGCGCTGCTGGCCCGCGACGAGTACAAGAACAAAAACCTGGAGGAAATCAACCAGCTCATCCTGGACAGGATAACCAACATCGTCGAGGGGACCGATGGCTTGATCAGTCAACTGGATCGAACTGTGCCTACGATTTTGGCCGCTCATGCCACCGTCCAGGGAGCGGTCTACGGCTCGGAGCGGAGCGTCATGCTGGGTCAGGAGGTGATTCTGCCGCCCAGCCTGGCCAGGAATCCGGCCTTCGACTACGTGGCCCTGGGCCACATCCATAAACACCAGGTGTTGTACGAGCAGCCGCCCGTGATCTACAGCGGCAGCATCGAGCGCATTGATTTCGGCGAGGAGCGGGAGGACAAGGGCTTCGTGGTGGCCGAGGTGGAGCGGGGGCGGGCCAGTTGGCAGTTCGTGAAAACGGACGCCCGCCCCTTCGTCACCATCAAGGTGGATGTCCAGAGCGACGATCCCACCGCCGAGATACTGGAGGCCATCGCCGCCCGTGAGATTGAGGACGCTGTGGTGCGCATCATCATCCGTATGACCGCCGAAAAGGAGCCCCTCATCAACGAGGGTGAAATCCGCCGCGCCCTGGCAGGGGCCTTTCACGTCGCGGCCATCGTCAAGGACGTGGAGCGCAAAGTGCGGCTGCGCCTGGGCGATCAGCCCATCGAAGAGATGACGCCCCGCCAAATGCTGGAGCGGTACTTCCAGGTGAAGCAGACACCTCCCGAACGCACAGAATTGCTGTTGGAGCATGCCGAGGATATATTTCGGGAGCTACAAGAGGAAGTTTGAAGCTCAAAGCTCAAAGTTCAAAGTTCAAAGATATCGCCCAGGTGTCATTGCGAGGCGCGCTGTTTGCGCCGAAGCAATCCCCTAGCACGCTTGGAGATTGCTTCGCTCCGCTCGCAATGACAAATGCAACATTATCCAGGTAGTTACGCTCAAAGTTCAAAATGGAGGCCCAACTATGAGTCCAAAAGTAGGAACCGTCATGGGCAAGCTCAGCTTCGTCGCTGGGGCCAGGCAGGAACGGGTCACGAACGTGGCCGCGGTTAAACCGGCTCGTGCTATCTTCCAGAAACGTAAAAAGGAGAGCCTGTACTTAATATTTGAGGTGACAGGCGATCCCGTGGGTCGGGACGCGATTTATCGCGAGATGATCAGGATCATCGGCGAAGAGTACTTCCAGGCCCCAGGCAGCGTCACGGCCAAGCTGCGCCAGGCCATAGGAGCCGCTAACTCTTTTCTATTGCAGGAGAATCTCAGCTCGCTCCCCCACGAACAACGCGCCGGGGGCGTCACCTGCATCGTGCTCAGGGAGGGAACCGTCTACGTCGCCCAGGCAGGCCCGACTACGGCGTACGTGTCCTATCAAGGGAAGTTGACGTGCTTCCCGGAAAGCGAGTTGACCGCTGAAGAGGCAGCACCTCTGGGCTTTAAGAGAGGGCTAGCAGTCCGATTTTACCGTAGCAAAGTGGGAGTTGGCGACGTTATCCTCCTGACCAGCGGCTCCCTGGCTCAACAAGGCAGCCTGGAACAGATCGCTCAGGCCGTGGTGGGGAAAGATGTAGACCTGGCCCTGGCTAATCTGGAAGAGTTGGCTGGCGAGGGAGACACCTCTGCCATGCTCATCCGAGTTGCCCCGGTGGAGGAAAAACCCAGAGTCAGCCGCGAAGCTGTCGTGAGGCGGCCAGTCAGGCCCAGAGTCAAACGCGAGGCTGTCGTGAGGCGGCCAGTTGAGCCCAGAGCCAAACGCGAGGCTGTCGTGAAGCAACCAGTCGAGCCCAGAGCCAAACGTGAAGCTGTCGTGAAGCGGCCAGTTAAGCCCAAGGTCAAAGAGCCACTAAAGGAGCGACTACCCCGCCTTGACTGGAGCAGCCTGGAGAGCAGGATGTCGTCAGCCTTAAGAGGAGCGGGCGACTTTCTGAGAAGGTTCCTGCCTGAAAAAGAGGCGCTGTCTCCCAGCGAGCGTGTCCCACGGCCACGCCGGCCTTATCGGCCAGCCAAAGGGCGCAAAAAACTAGCCGAAGGGCGCAGAAACCTCTGGATGGGCATCGCCATCGCCATCCCCGTCATCGTCGTCATCCTGGTGATCGTCGTCTATTGGCGGCAGGCGCTAGACAGGCAAGCTCGCTTTGAAGAGCTTATAGCCCAGGCTCAGCAGCAGATGGAGTTGGTCAGACAGGTAGATGAAGCCACAGCGAGGGGCCATTTGCAAGAAGCCCTCGGCTACCTAGCCGAAGCCGAGACGCTGGGGCCTGGTGATCCTCAGGTGGATGGACTGCAGGAACAGGCTGATAACAAACTGAAAGAGATTGATAGAGTGATCAAGCTTGATTGGATAGTCCCCCTATGGGAGTACGGCGACCCAGGCAGCGATCCCAGCCGGGTGATAATCGCCAACGACATTGACGTCTACGTCCTGGACAAAGCCCTCGATCGAGTCTACAAGCACCTCCTCGACGAGACCATGCGGGCGATGCAGGAGCTGGACGTTGACCCAGTGCTCCTGCGCAAGGGTGATCAGCGGGACCCCATCGTGGTGGGTGAGCTGGTGGACATGGCCTGGGCGGAGACCGAAGGCGGGCGACTGGAGAGCAACCTCCTCGTGCTGGAGAGTGGAGGCTCGCTGCTGGAATATGATCCTGAGAAGGGCATAGGTGTGCTGCCCGTCGGCGGAAGCGACAGGTGGATCCAACCACAGACAGCGAGAAGTTACGAAGGCGACTTCTATCTGCTGGATTCGAGCTTGAACCAGATCCTACGCTACGAACCCGATTACGGCAGCTTGCCTGAGGATTACTTCCCCACCTCTGGAGAGGTAGACCTGGCGGGGGTAGTGGACATGGCCCTGGACGGCCAGGTCTACGTCCTCTACGCCGATGGGCGGATCCTGAAGTTCGACGATGGCCAGCCGGTGCCCTTCGAGATAACGGGACTCTACGAGCCACTGCAAAATCCCACCGCCCTTTTCACCAGCGAAGAGGCGGAGTTCCTCTACGTAGCCGACGCGGGCAACGACCGCATCGTGCAGCTCACGAAAGAGGGGCGCTTCCTACAGCAGTTCCAAGCTGGCCAAGGCGAGGCATTGGATCAATTGAAGGGCCTCTTTGCGAGTGAAACGTATCAACTGCTCTACTTTGTCAGCGGCAACAAACTTCATGTAACCAACATCCCTGCGGAGTAGGAGCTTTTTGCCCTGTCGGGGGAAATGTGCTATAATAAACGCCAAGTTTAGCGCTTTTGCTTCACCTGGAGGCAATACATGAGCCGTACATCGAGGAACCGCCCTTCTTCTCGGTCCAGGCTATTACGTGGTGTGCTCGCCGTGATCCTCATAATAGTCGGGTTACCCCTACTCTTGGCCACTATCTCCGCCGGCCGTGGCTTTTACGTCGCCGTAAGAGAGTCTGTAGCGCATTCTCAGCTTCCTTCGCTGACCAATGTGTTGCCCTCCATCTCCGGCCAAAGCCAAGAGAGACAAAGCAATATCAGCACTGTCGGGGAGCCCCTGCCCGACTGGCAGAAGAAAGAGCGGGTGAACATCCTCCTCCTGGGCATTGACCAGAGAGAGGACCAGCATGGCCCCTGGCGCACCGACACCATGATCGTGCTGACCCTCGACCCTGAGAACAACACGGCGGGCATGCTTTCCATCCCTCGCGACTTGTGGGTGCGCATCCCTGGCTATAGTGAGAATCGTATTAACACCGCTCATTACACCGGTGACCTGAAGAAATACCCCGGTGGCGGGCCTGCCCTGGCTATGAAAACGGTGCAGGATAACCTGGGTATCCCCATCCACTACTACGTCCGCGTCAACTTCAGTGGCTTCGTGGAGGCCGTAGACACCATAGGCGGGGTAGACATCTACGTGGAAAAAGAGATTGACGATCCCCTGTATCCTGATAGCGCTTATGGCTACGATCCCCTCAATATCCCGGCCGGCCTCCAACACATGGACGGCGAGCTTGCTCTCAAATACGCTCGCACCCGTCACAGCGGCAGCGACTTCGACCGGCTCCGGCGCCAGCAACAGGTCATCATGGCTGTGCGCGACAAGGTTCTGCGCTTTGATCTTTTGCCCCAGTTGCTGCTCAAATTGCCCGAACTGCTGAAGACAGTGGGCGATTCGGTGCAGACAGACCTCCTGTTCGACGAGATGCGCAACCTGGTTCAATTGGCCAGCAAGATAGACGACGGACACATCAAAGCCGCCGCTATTGATAGTTCCATGACCGAGCCTACCACCAGGTACAACGGGGCCCAGGTTCTGATCCCTATCAGGGACGAGATTCGCGCCGTGGTGGACGAGATTTTCACCGCCCCCGCGCAGGCAGCCGAGGAAGAGACTGAGGATAAAGACAAGCTGGCCGCGGAAGGGGCGAAGATCATCGTTCACAACGGCTCCGCCGTTGGCAATGTAGCCGCCCAGACGAGCGCTCTTCTGAAAGAACATGGCCTCCAGGTAGTGGAATTCGGCAACGCCGAACGTTTCGACTACCCTACCACCATTATCGTGAACTACACCGGCAAGGACTATACCGTCCAATACCTGGCCCGGTTGCTCAATATTCCGCAGAACAACATCCAGCCGTTTACCGGCTCGTATAGCGAGATTGACATCCGCCTCATCATCGGAGCAGACTTTCAACTGCCGACCGCGCCCTAGCGAGGACTTCGGCTGAGGCTTCGACGGTGAGCTCAGCCGAACCGCTCGGTCGAAGCCCTCCTGATCATCGAAAATTTTAAGGTTAGAAAACTTGCAAAATATCGAGATTTATGATATAATTGTAGCAACTAAATAGTAACCAGCTAAATCAAAAGGAACGTCCGCCGATACTGGCTAACCTCTCGAAAGGGAGGGGCGCAAAGCTACGGGTCTAAGGCTTAAGTTTGAGCTATGACCGCCGGGTTGCCGAAGCGGATTCATTACTTACTATCCACGATAAGTAATGAAGAAGATGCCTGCGGCTTTCCGGTTGAACGGGGCGGCAGGTTTTTTGTTTGAAGCAGAGATGGCGATTGATGAAGGTTTAGAGTTTCATTACTACAAGAAGGGTGGAACCTGCCTTCCAGCGAGGATGATGGTATCATAGAGTTCCTTGTGCATGATTAGTGCAGAGGTTATCGCTACCTGGTCAAGCGGCAGGCACCTGTAGGGCAGCCGTAGGGTAGCCAGAGGGCAGCCGCAAGGGAAACGTCAAGCAACGAATGGGCAGATGTGATAGAATGAGTGATGTATCAGCTCTCTACTCTTTTGACCGGGACAAAGAAGACAGGTTACACTGGAGATACCAGGACGTCGGAAGTCCACATCTGCTGGCTGAGAACAGAGCGGCGGTTGGAATATCGCTTTAGTTTGTCAAAATAGCAGGGGGACAGACAAGATGTACCAAAAAACGATCCTCGATAATGGCTTGCGTATCTTGACCTCCACCATGCCGCACACCCAGTCGGTGAGCATCGCCTTCTTCATCGGCGTGGGCTCCCGCTACGAATCGGACGAACAGAGCGGGGCGTCCCACTTCATCGAACACGTGCTCTTCAAAGGCACAGCGAAACGACCTACGGCCAGAGAAATCGCCATCGCCATCGAACGCATCGGGGGCATCTTCAATGCCAGCACAGGCCAGGAAGAGAGCACCTACTGGGCCAGGGTCACTCAGCCTCACCTGGATGTTGCCATTGATGTGCTAGCGGACATGCTCTGTCACGCCAGGTTCGAACCAGCGGAGATTGATAAAGAGCGAGACGTGATCGCCAGAGAAATCAACCTGACCCTGGACACACCAGATGATCTGGTCCATCTCATGAACAATCAGTTGGTCTGGCCCAATCACCCCCTGGGGCGCGACGTCGCTGGCAGCAAAAAGAGCATCGCTAGCCTGGACCGGGACAAGCTGCTGGCTTACATGAAGAACCACTATCTGCCGAATAACACCGTGGTCAGCGTGGCCGGCAATGTCGAGCACGAAGCGGTAGTGAAACAAATTGCTGCCTGTCTGGGTGACTGGGCCAGGGGAGAGGTAGCCTCGTATCAGCCAGCTAAAGATGGCCAGGCTGAGCCACGGGTGCGGATTCACAACAAGAATACAAAGCAGGCCTATCTCTGTCTAAGTGTGCCGGGCCTTCCTCGTGACCACCCCGATCGTTTGAACCTGCGCCTGCTCAACACCGTGCTGGGAGGGGGCATGAGCTCCCGGCTCTTCAACGGCATCAGGGAAAAGCGAAGCTATGCCTATAGCGTTAACTCCTACATCTGTGCGCTGTATGACACTGGAGTAGCAGGGGTCTACGCTAGCGTCGCTCCAGAGCACGTTGAGGCCACCATCAAAGCTGTTTTAGAGGAATTGGACAACCTCAGGCAAGAAGAGATACCGCCCGAAGAGCTGGCCAGAGCTAAGGACTTCACTAAAGGGCAGTTGCTGCTCTTTAGTGAAGACAGCTTCAACGTAGCTCTCTGGTTCGGCTCTCAGGAGATACTCTTTTCCGAGATCCTGACATACGGGGAAGCAATTGAAGAAATCGAGGCCATAACCACAGCCGATATTCAGAGGGTAGCGCAGACGCTTTTCTTGAAGGAGAAGCTGAACCTGGCGGTGGTAGGCCCCTTCAAAAGAGATAACGGATTCAGAGAATTGCTCGAGTCGTGGAACTATCCAAGCGGAAAACCCATGGGGTAGTTACGACCTGGCTTGCTGGTCTACAACGGGACTGGGGTGCGCCGATAACGGCGCACCCCAGTTCGCTGTGAGAGGGTATTTAAGGCGCGAGTAGCAGACTTGCGTCCGCACTCCTGCCTCATATATTTGCCGCGCTCTCGCCCTCGGTCTTGCCCATCAGGGCATGTCAAAGGTCTGTTCGATAACCCTGACAGCTTCTGAGACGCGCTTGGCATCAATCACACAAGAGACAGTCGAGATAGAAGTACTGATAGCCAGTATGTTTATGCCTACCGATGCCAGAGCGTTGAACATAGCGCCGGCGATGCCCGGACGCTCACGGAAATCGGGGCCAAAGATGGAGACTATCCCCACTTCCGGCTCGTGGATCACCTCCTTCGCCCCTAACTGAGGCCTGATCCCCTCAAGTATGGATATAGCAGCCTCCAGGTCACCCCGGCCGACACAGAACACCACGTGATCATTGTAATTCAGGTCTATGCACTGAACGATGAACTCGACGTTGATGCCTTCGCTTCCCAGAGCGGAGAGGATCGCACCAGCCACGCCGGGACGATCCGGGATGCCCATGACCCCTACTTTGGCCAGGTTGGAGTTCCTAATGACGCCACCGATTTTTACCTTTTTCACTGGATTGCCTCCTTTTGTCAAGATCTAATTAATACGTCCGATACCATTCCGGCAAAGAGAATGTAGCAGGTGATGGCATTAGCCCCCGCGCAGCCGGCGGTGATGGCCGCCAATGCGGCGAGAAGTAAATTCAATGAAATGCCCCGGCCCTCGGCAGCGATGACCATGGCGCCAACGGCGGTGAAGACGAGAAGAAACACCGACAGAGGCTTCGTGAGCTCCACATAGTTCCTGGCCGCTCGGAACACTCTCCTTATCGCCCCCTGTCTGATTTTTCCCTCGAAACCACCCACGATACTCATTCCTACAACCTCTCCCCAGGTTAGATTATAACACAAGCTGGCTGTAAATACAAAAAGACCCTCTCCCGACTTGGGAGAGGGTCAATAGCAACGCGGTCTCTTACTTCACCGGCTCCACTTTCACCGCGCAGACTTTGTACTCCGGAATCTTGCCCGTGGGATCCAACGCGGCGATGGTCAGTTTGTTGGCCGCGGCCTCGGCAAAGTGCCAGGGCATAAAGACGACGCCAGGCTCGGTCTTGCCGCTGACCAGCGCCTTGGCCTGAACCTCACCCCGCCGCGACGCCACTTTCACCACGTCCCCGTCAGCGATACCCAGCCTGGTCGCATCCTCGGTGTTGATCTCCACCAGCGCCTCCGGGTAGATGGTGTCCAACCCCTCGGAACGACGGGACATTGAGCCGGTGTGGAAGTGATACAACACCCGGCCGGTGGTGAAAATGAACGGGTATTGCTCGTCGGGCTCCTCTGCCGGCGGCTGCCAGTCCACCCCGCTGAGGCGCCCCAACCCACGGCTGAACTTGCCCACGTGCAGGATGGGCGTGCCGGGGTGCTCGGTGTCCGGGCAGGGCCACTGCAAGCCCATCTCGCCGATGCGGTCGTACGACATTCCACCGTAGATGGGAGTCAGGCGATTGATTTCGTCCATGATCTGGCGCGGCGAGCCGTAGGTCAGCCCGTCGTATCCCAAACGCCGGGCGATCTCGCCGATGATCCACCAATCCTGCCGGGCCTCACCGGGTGCATCCACCGCCTGGTGCCCAAACTGGACACGCCGCTCAGAGTTGGTGAAGGTGCCGTCCTTCTCGGCAAAGCAGGGGGCGGGCAACACCACGTCCGCCAGTTGGGCCGTCTCGGTGAGGAAAATATCCTGCACCACCAAAAAGTCGAGGCTCTTGAGACACTCTTCGGCATGGTTCACGTCTGGATCCGAGAGCATTGGGTTTTCGCCCATGATGTACATGGCGCGAATCTCCCCCCGCTCCGCTTTGTGGAGCATCTCCACCAGGGTAGTCCCCACCTGGTTGGAGAGAGGCACGCCCCACGCCTGCTCGAATTTCTTCCGCGCCGCCTCGTCGGCCACTTTCTGATAGCCAGGGTAGACGTTGACCAATGCGCCCATATCGCAGGCGCCCTGGACGTTGACCTGACCGCGCAACGGGTTGACGCCGCCACCGGGGACGCCCACGTTGCCCAGGAGCATCTGCAAGTTGGCGCAGGAGAGCACGTTCTGGTGGCCGGTGGTGTGCTGGGTGATGCCCATGGCGTAGAGCAGCGCCCCCGGACGATTCTCGGCCAGCAAGTGCGCCGCCTCAATGATTTCCTCCGGGGTGATACCGCATATCTCTGCCGCCCGCTCAGGCGGGTACTCTATCACCTTGGCCTTCAGTTCCTCAAAGCCCTCGGTGCGCTCCTCAACGAACTTTTTATCGTACAGTTCCTCGGCGATGAGGACGTGCATAATGCCATTGAGCAGGGCGATGTCGCTGCCCGGCTTCTGGCGGATGTGCAACGTGGCAAAGTCGGTGATGGGAATGGAACGCGGGTCGCAGACGATGAGTTTGGCGCCGCGTCGCTTGACCGCCTGCCGGATGCGCATACCCAACACCGGATGGTTCTCCGTGATGTTGGAACCGATGATGAAGTAGACCTGCGCGTCGTCGGCGATGTCGTCGAAGGAATTGGTCATGGCACCGGAGCCATAAGCTGTGACCAGACCGGTCACGGTGACGCTGTGTCAGAGACGCGCGCAGTGGTCCACATTATTCGTCCCCATCACCGCCCGGGCGAACTTTTGCATCACATAGTTCTCCTCGTTGGTGCACTTGGCGGATGATAGGGCGCCGAACGCATCAGGCCCGTATTGCTCCTTGACCTCCCCGAACCTGGACGCCACGAAGTCGAGCGCCTCATCCCACTCGACCTCCTCGAACTCGGCCCCTTTCTGCCGGCGGATCAACGGCCTGGTCAGCCGGTCGGGGTGATGAACGAAATCCCAGCCGAAACGCCCTTTTACACACAGCCAACCGTGGTTGGCCGGGGCATCCCATTTGGATGTCACCTGCACGATCCGCCCATCCTTGACGTTGAGGTAGAATTGGCATCCCACCCCGCAGTAGGGGCAAATAGCCGCCACCTTCTCGAACTCCCAGGAGCGTCCCTGCCACTTGCTCTGCTGGGGCGACAAGGCCCCGGTGGGACAAACCTCCACGCACATCCCACAGAACTCGCACACACTATCCTGCATCGGGCCATCGAAGGCAGCGCCGATCTTGGTGTCGAACCCGCGCTGGATGACGCCGATAGCCTCCACCCCATTGATCTCCTCGCAGGCGCGCACACAGCGCCGGCAGAGGATACACTTGTTATAGTCGCGCTCGTAGAAGGGGTTAGACTCGTCAATAGGATACTCGTGCTGCACACCCGGAAAGCGCGTCTGCTTGATACCATACTGATAGGCCAGGTCCTGCAGTTCACAGTTCCCCGCCCGTTCACAGGTCATACAATCCAGCGGGTGGTCAGAGAGGATCAATTCCAGCACGAAGCGCCGTGCCTCCTCCACTTTCGGCGAATGGGTCCAAATCTCCATCCCCTCTGTCACCTTGAAGGTGCAGGCCGGCTGCAAAGTCCTCTGCCTTTTCACTTCCACCAGGCAAACACGACATGCGCCAATAGGCTCCAGAGCCGGATGGTGACACAGCGTGGGGATCTTGATACCGGCCGACGCGGCTGCTTCCAAAACCGTCTGCCCGGCCTGAGCCTGGATATTCTGATCGTTGATGGTGACGTTCACCGTATTCATCGCCCGTTTCGTCTCCTTTTTTTGATCTGGAGGGAACCTCTTCCGGGGGCTACCCCCGGTAAGGTGCTTGTCACGAATTCCACTCGCCTACTGGGATAGGTTCTTCTGGGACCTGAACACTCTCCCCTGAGACCTTTGCCACGGCGCCGAAGCGCGATGGGCATACATCAAGACAGTTTCCACACTTGATGCACTTGCTTTGGTCAATAACGTGGATCATTTTCTTGCCACCCGATATCGCTTGAGCAGGACAGGCTCTCAAGCAGATGCCACAACCCCGACACTTGTCAGGAAGGATGTAGAAGGAGATGAGGGCCTTACACTTTAGCGCTGGGCAGCGATTATCCACGATGTGGGCGCGGAACTCGTCCTCAAAGTAGCGCAACGCCGACATTACTGGCCCCGGGGTCAGTTGCCCAAGGGCACACAACGACCCCGTTTCCATCCCGACAGCAATCTCGCGGATGGTGTCCAGGTCCTCCAACTTGCCCTGGCCCTCGGTGATGCGGGTCAGTACCTCCAGCATGCGCTTCCCACCTATCCGGCAAGGAACGCACTTGCCGCAACTCTCGGCGGTGGCGAAAGTGAGGAAAAACTTGGCCAGTTCCACCATGCAGGTGTTCTCGTCCACGACGATCATCCCGCCAGAGCCCATCACCGCGCCGAGGTCTTTCAGTGAGTCAAAATCCACCGGAACGTTCAAGTGCTCAACAGAAAGACACCCGCCCAGCGGCCCCCCTGTCTGCACGGCCTTAAACTTCTTCCCATTGGGAATCCCACCGCCAATGTCAAAGATGATCTTGCCCAGGGTGATGCCCATCGGCACCTCCACCAGGCCGGTGTTGTTCACATTGCCGGTGAGGGCAAAGATGGCCGTGCCCGTAGAGCGCCGGGTGCCGATACTGGCGAACCAGTCGGCCCCCTTGACGATGATCTGGGGAACGTTGGCGTAGGATTTGACGTTGTTGATGTTGGTCGGCTTATCCCACAGCCCGCGCACAGCCGGGAAGGGCGGGCGGGGACGTGGCTCACCGCGTCGCCCCTCGATAGAGGCGAGTAGCGCCGTCTCCTCGCCACACACAAAAGCGCCAGCCCCCTCCTTTATGCGCAAGTGAAAGGAGAAGTCGCTACCGAGAATGTGGTCGCCCAACAGCCCGTATTCTTCGGCCTGGGCGATGGCGACCTTGAGACGCCTGATGGCCAGGGGGTATTCGGCTCGGCAGTAGATGTACCCCTCCTTCGCACCGATAGCGCGGCCGCAGATCACCATCCCCTCCAACACACTATGGGGATCACCCTCGATGACAGAGCGATCCATGAACGCGCCAGGATCACCCTCGTCGGCGTTACAGACCACGTACTTGACGTCGCCACGGGCGCGGGCGGTGAACTCCCACTTCATGCCGGTGAGGAAACCTGCTCCTCCCCGCCCCCGGAGGCCCGATCGTTTCACCTCATCAATGACCTCATCAGTCGTCATCTCGGTGAGAGACTTGGCCAGGGCGGCGTAGCCGTCGCGTGCAATGTACTCCCCGATGATCTCCGGGTCAATGAAGCCGCAGTTGTGCAGGACAAGACGCCGTTGCGAACCGAAAAAGGGTATCTCTCCCCAGGCCGGAATGCCTTCATACGAGTTTTCACCAATCACTGCCAAGGCCAGATCGGGACGGGGATCGTCTCTTATTACGTAATCGTTGACCAGTTCCAGGGCTGTTTGGGGTGTGACATTCTTGTAACTAATGCGCGGACGGTCCGGCTTGACGATGTCCACCAGCGGTTCACTGCTGCACATGCCGATGCATCCCACGGCAGTTACATCCGCCTCTACGTCGCGCCTGGCCAGTTCGTCGAGAATGGCTTGTAGCACTTCACCGGCCCCGGCGGCGATACCGCAGGTCCCCATACCGACGATGATTCTGGTGGTCACCTCATCGTGGCTCTCGATGGCTCTGCGTGCTTCCTCCCGGAAGCATCTCAAGTCTTCTATGGTCTCTAGTTTTGGCATCTGCAATAACTCTCTTCCGATGAGGATTAGATGACACTAATCGAGGTTCTCAATGAGGCTCAACGTCTTTTCCGGCGTCAGCCGCCCCGCCACCTGGTCGTCAACTATGGCCGTGGGCGCCAGGGCGCAGGAGCCAATGCAGTAGACCACTTCGTAGGTACACTTGAGGTCAGGAGTCGTCTCGCCCGCCTTTATCCCCAATCCCCGCTCTACGGCCTCGATTATCCGGGCAGCCCCGCGCACATGGCAGGCGGTGCCATCGCACTGCTGGATGATGTGCCGACCGCGGGGGATCAGGTGGAACTGAGAGTAGAAGGTCACCACGCCGAAGACGCGGCTGAGGGGAATGGACAACCTCTCGGCCATGACCTCCAGGACCTCCTTCGGCAGATAGCCATAAGCATGTTGCGCCTTCTGGAGGATGGGGATCAAGCCCCCCCTCTCCTCCCCTACTTCCTGCACAATTTTGTCGAGATCGGTAAGATCAGGAGCTTCTTCTGCCATAATCGAGGTTCCTCCTTAAAAGATGACTTAGCACTCCAAAGCAGGGGGATAGAAAGCGTGGGGTGCTGTCAGCGGATTTTTGGAACGGATTGAACGGAAAAAGCCACGTGCGGAGGCCCAATCCGCTCAATCCGTTCCCGCAATCCGTTGACAGTTTCCCTCACCCCCCGCTCTGACGTGCTATAAAAGATGACAACTATCCACCTGCCTGGCAAACCGCGTGCCATTCTACCACACCCACCGTGCTCTGTCAAGGGCTAGAATGTCACTATGTCAGCAGATGCGCGGCAGTTGCTCGCCGCTGAGCATGTCCACCACCCGCTTCCCCCCCACCCGGCTGCGCAGGATTACGCTGCCGGGATGCGCCTCCACCACCTGCCCGATGATGGCCGCCTCCCTGCCCAGGGGATGGGAGCGCATCGCCTCCAGAACCGCCTCGGCCACCTCCGGAGCCACGATGGCCAGACACTTCCCCTCGTTAGCCACGTAGAGGGGATCCAGCCCCAGGATCTCACACGCCCCTTTCACCTCGTCCCATAAGGGGATTCTGGCCTCCTCCAGCTTGATCCCCACGCCTGCGCTGGAGGCGATCTCGTTGAGGGCGCTGGCCACCCCGCCCCGGGTGGGATCCCGCAGCACATGCACCTCCGCCCCGGCGGCCCGAAGCAGCGCGCCCACCAGCCCGTTGAGGGAGGCGGTATCGCTCTCCAGAGTCGTCTCGAACTCCAGCCCCTCCCGCACCGAGAGGATGGCGATGCCGTGGACGGCGATGGCCCCACTGATCAGCACCACGTCGCCGGGTCTGGCCCGCAGGGGGGAGATGTGGATGCCAGGCGGGACGAGGCCCAGCCCCGTGGTGTTGATGAAGACGCCGTCCCCTTTTCCCCGATCCACCACCTTCGTATCCCCGGTCGCCACCTCCACCCCTGCCTCCTGCGCCGCCCCCTGGATGGAGCGCACCACCCGCCACAAGTCCTCCATCGGGAAGCCCTCCTCCAGAATGAGGCCCAGGGAGAGGTACAGAGGACGGGCGCCGCACATGGCCAGGTCGTTGACCGTGCCGTTGACGGCCAGTCCGCCGATGTCGCCGCCGGGGAAAAAGAGGGGGCTGACGACGAAGGAGTCGGTAGTGAAAGCCAGGCGGACGCCCTCCACCTCTAGCACCGCCCCGTCGTGAAGAGTCTCCAGGGCCGGATTGCGAAAGGTGGGCCAGAACATCCGCTCGATGAGCATCTGGGTCAGCCGCCCCCCTCCCCCGTGGGCCAGGAGGATGGTCGGGTACTCTTGGATGGGGATGGGGCATTGAAATGCAAGTTGGTTTAGTCGTTCCGTCATAACGATCTCCGTGAAACGTGATTTTAACCCGTTGTTCTCTGCCCGTACCGATAGTAGGCGGCGCAGGCCCCCTCGCTGGAGACCATCGGCGCGCCCAGGGGATGATCCGGGGTGCAGCGGGCGCCGAAGGCGGGACACTCCGGCGGCTTCTTTCGCCCCTGCAAGATGAAGCCAGCGATGCACTCCGGCGACTCCTCCACCGCCATCTCCGCCACGTCAAACCGCCGCTCGGCGTCGAAGTCGGCGTATTCCCCTCGCAGCCGCAGGCCGCTTTGGGAGATCACGCCGATCCCCCGCCAGGCCCGGTCGGTCACCTCGAAGATTTGTTGGATGAGCCGCTGGGCCTGGACGTTTCCCCCCCGCCGCACGGAACGGGCATACTGATTCTCCACCCCCCACCGTCCCTCCTCCAGCGCGCGCAGCGTTATGTAGAGGCCCCGCAGGATGTCCAGCGGCTCGAAGCCGGTGACGACGATGGGCGCCCGATACCTCTCGGCGATAGGCTCGTACTCCCAATACCCCATCACGGTACAGACGTGGCCGGGAGCCAGTAACCCCTGCACCTCGTTGCCGGGGGCGCTGAGGATGGTCTCGATGGCCGGGGGGACCAGGACGTGCGCGGAGAGGATGGAAAAGTTCCGCAACCCCATCTGCTTGGCCTGCCAGACGGCCATGGCGTTGGCTGGAGCGGTGGTCTCGAACCCCACGGCGAAGAACACCACCTCCCGCTCCGGGTTTCGTTGGGCCAGCTTCAAGGCATCCAACGGGGAGTAGACTATCCGCACGTCCCCGCCCTCCGCCTTGGTCATCAACAGATTCTTGTGGGAACCGGGCACCCGCAGCATGTCGCCGAAGGAACAAAAGATCGCCTCCGGACGGGAGGCGATGGCGATGGCCTTGTCCAGAAGTTCCACCGGGGTCACGCAGACGGGGCAGCCGGGGCCGTGCACCAAGGTCACGTCGTCCGGCAGCATCTGGCCCAGCCCGAACTTGAGGATAGTGTGGGTCTGCCCGCCGCAGATCTCCATCAGCGTCCAGGGTCGGCTGACCGTTCGTCGGATGGCCTCGATGTATCTTTGTGCTGCTGCTTCATCTCGGTATTCGTCTATGTATTTCATAGTGAACCTACTGAAGGGTATAGGTGGGAGGCTCGCCTTGTTCCGCCGCTATCTCCTCCAGTTCGGCCAGAAGCTCCAGTGTCTGCCGGGCCTCCTCTTCGTCCAGGCGGCTGAGGGCGAAGCCGACGTGGACGATGACGTAATCCCCCACCTGCGCCTCAGGGGTAAAGGCCAGACAGACCTCCTTGGCGATCCCCCCGAAGCTCACCTTACCCATAGGGATGTCAAGTTCGTTCTCTTCTATGCTAATGATTTTTCCGGGAATTCCCAGGCACATAGTTCCTCCAAAAACTGAACAGGGTCTCCTTGACAGTTCATGTCGCCTGTGGTATAATATTCTCAAGCGGGAGGCCGCACGCGCTCCTATCCTTAACCGGACGGTATGCTCGACGGCTGCAGGCGGCACACCGAAGGCCGCTCTCCCGTGGTCTTATCGGCCGATGATCTGTCTCAGCAGGTCATCGGCCTTTAACGTCCTATCGGCTTTGGTCTGTCCGCAATACACGGCCAAGGCCTTTTTGTGCGCAGACGACCTCTTCCCCACGTGGCCGAAGGCGATGTTCTCGGCGTCAAAGCCGGGGTCGTCTCGCCACAACAGAGGCAGTAATGTGTTCTTGACGTCGTCTTCGTGGCCTGTGTACTCCACGTCAATCGTAACCTGTTCCCCCGGCGGCAACTCGCGGATCAAGTAATATAGTGCTACAGCGAACAGTTGCAGGATAATCCACTTACGTCGCCTGCCCTTGCGGCGCTGAACCAGAACGCCGATGGCCTCTCGCTTCTCCCTGGCAGGGATGCGGATCGTGTACTTTATCGTTACTCAATGCCAGGGCAGTATCGCCCGACTTCTCAATCTTGTTGCTTTGGTCTACTTGGTAGGGCAAGGGTTCCGCCTCAAATGCAATCTGCGACTCTGCTACAGCAAGCTAGCGGCAACGGCCACCTGCCCCAGAGCGATGCCCCCGTCGTTGGGGGGGATGCGCTGGTGGACATAGACGCGGAGACCAGCTTCGCTCAGGCGACGATAGGCTCGCTCCAGGAGGATGCGGTTCTGGAAGCAACCCCCGCTCAGGGCGGCACGTTCCACCCCTAGCGCCTGGGCCACGGCGACGATCCCCTCCACCAAAGCATTGTGAAACCGCGCCGCCATCACCCCCACCGAAACCCCCCGCCGCAAATCCACAAGCAGCACCTCCAACATCTCCCCCCAATCCAACACCAGGAGTTGGGACTTTGGATTTTGGACTTTGGACTTTGGATTTTGGATTTGAGATTTGGTCATTGACAACGGATAGGCATCTGTCACCGTCTCATCCACCGCGTACTCCAGCATCATCGCAGCCTGGGCCTCGAAGCGGATCTTCTGACGCAGGCCCACCAGGGCGGCCACGGCATCGAAGAGACGGCCCGCGCTGCTGGTGAGGGGTGAATTCACTCCCCGCTCCAGCATCCGCCGCAGCAGGCGGCGCTCCGAAGGGGAGAAGTCGACCACCGGGGCCAGGTGCTCCCATTCGAAGACCTCCGGGCCAAAGTGCTCCCACAGCACTCCCAGTGCCGCCCGCCGTGGCTCCCTCACCGCCGCCTCCCCGCCCGGCAGTCGGAAGGGGCGCAGATGGGCCACCCGCTCGAAGCCCGAGGCATCCCCCCACAAAAACTCTCCGCCCCACACTGTCCCGTCAGAGCCGTAGCCGGTGCCGTCCCAGATCACCCCCAGCACCGGCCCCTCTACCTCATTCTCGGCCAGGCAGGCAGCTAGATGCGCGTGGTGGTGCTGGACGGGGATCCGTAGGGGCAGGGCTTGCCCCTGTCCTTGCTCTGGCAGGACATCCGCGAGGGATGCCCCTACGTGCCCATCGGCAACCTTGCGGGCCCACTGAGTGGAGAAGTAATCGGGATGCAGGTCGTGGGCGATGGCGAGAGGCTCCACCTCGTAGAGGCGGAGGAAGTCGGCAATGACCCGCTCGAAGGCAGCGCAGGCCTCCGGCGTGTCCAGGTCGCCGATGTGCTGGCTCAGGAAGACCTGCTGCCCCACGCTCAGGGCGATGGTGTTTTTCAGGTGCGCCCCCACGGCCAGGATGGGAGAAGGTCCAGACTTCCGAATTCTCACCGGCAGGGGGGCGTAACCCCGCGCCCGTCGCAGCACCAGCTCTTGCCTCAGCACTACCCGCACCACCGAGTCGTCGCAGTGGCGGACGATGGGGCGGTTGTGAACCAGGAAGAGGTCGGCGATGCCGCCCAGCCGCTCTCGGGCCTCGTTCTCGTCAATGCAGATGGGCTCGTCGGAGCGGTTGCCGCTGGTGGCCACGACGGGGAAGCCCAACTCCTGCATCAGCAAGTCGTGGAGGGGGGTGTAGGGCAGCATCACTCCCAGGTACGGGTTGCCTGGAGCCACTGCTTCGCAGACTTCCGAAGACTTCGGCGAGCTCAGTCGAGCCGTCTGGCAGACTTCGGAAGTCTTCCGTCGGCGCAGCAGCACGATGGGCGATTCGGGGGAGGTCAGCACCCGCTCCTCCAGGGGGGAGACGAAACAGTGCTCCTTGATCACCTCCAGGGAGGGGTAGAGGAGGGCGAAGGGCTTTTCCTCCCGCTGCTTGCGCTCCCGCAGCCGCCGCACCGCCGCCTCGTTCCGGGCGTCAACTATCAGGAGAAAACCGCCCAACCCCTTCACCGCCAAGATGCGCCCTTCCCGCACTGCCTGAGCTGCCTCCTGGATGGCCTGGTCGCCAGTGAGGTGAGGAGCACTTTGAAACTGCTCCTCACCTGAATATAGAGCCACCTGGGGGCCGCAGACGGGGCAGGCCACCGGCTGGGCGTGGAAGCGCCGGTCCAGGGGATCCTCGTACTCCCGGCGGCAGTCGGGGCAGAGGGGGAAGTGGGCCATGGAGGTGTTGGGCCGGTCGTAGGGCAGCGCGCGGATGATGGTGAAGCGAGGGCCGCAGTGGGTGCAGTTGGTGAAGGGATAGCGGTAGCGGTGATCGCTGGGATCCCCCACCTCGCGTCGGCACTCCGGGCAAGTGGCGATGTCGGGGAGGATGAGGACGGTCTTCTCCCCTGCTTCCTCGCTGTGGCGGATGACAAAGTCGGGGTAGCCGACGGGGTCGAGGAAGGAGAACTCCAGGCTCTGGATGATGGCCAGGGGGGGCTTCTCCCGCTCCAGGCGCAGCAGGAACTCCTCCAGCACCGGGCGCTTCCCCTCGACCTCAATGAACACCCCCTGGGAGGAGTTGAGCACCCAGCCCCGCAGGCCCGACTCCGTGGCCAGCCGATAAACAAAGGGGCGGAAGCCCACCCCCTGCACCGCCCCGTGAATGGTCACTTTCAAGCGTTCTATCACACTCTTCGTTCCTCGTCCATCACTACTCCTCAAAGTGTACCGTTCCTGACTCGATGGCGATTACAGCTTTGTAACGTAGCAGAAAATCCATGCCCAGCAAACCGTCCACAAATGTGCCCGGTGGCAGTGTGTAAGCAGTGACAGGGAAATCCTCCATCTGCTGCCCCAGACAGTGAAACCAAGACACGCGCACCACGGGAGCTACAATGACCCCGCTAGCAGTGATCACCCTCGTCCTTCGCAAGGGATGGTGAGTGTCATAACCGAGCACTTCCAATACCTCCGTAGCATAGTGTAGCTGGAGCCTGTGTCAAGTAGCAATCGAAGCACCGATGCTTGGCCATTGCTTCCCCCAACCGCTGCCCTCAACAGCAACAACCGGCTCCGTCTTTCCAAGCGATAGGTCTTCCTCCTGACGCTCACAACACCACCGCCAAGTCTTCCGGGATTTCCCCGAGGTATTCTATCGCTATCCTCTTCTCTTTCAGAGACAGGAGCCGCTGGTAGATCTCATCTCTGTGCACTGAATGGGCCAGCACTTCGCCTCCAAGGACATTCAGATCATCGTCCAGGTCCTCGTAGCCGATCAGCACCCATTCTCCTGCAAACCTGTCTCTTATCTCTTGCATACTCATCACCTGACCCATGTTCTTACCCCTTTCGCCGCAGTTCCTTCACCCCGGGCGAAATTATTGACCCTATTATACTCCACTTCGCCTATCCTGACAAGAAACCCGACAGCCCCCGATTCACGTCTATTCAACAAAGCAACAGGCCAGGGGATCTTTGTCCCCTCGCCTGTGTTCCTCTTAGCTTGACTTTCGTGGCTACTCTTGGCCGCTGCCGCCACAGCACGCCGGGGCAGCCTTCGGGGGGCGACCTACTTCACAAAAGTCAGCACCAGCGTGCGGACGTTGAGCAGGATAAGCAGAGCGCCGATCAGGATACCCATCACGCGGTGGGGGAGCTTCTTGCACAGCCAGGCGGCGATGGGCGCGGCGATCACTCCGCCGACCAGTAGAGCCGCCACGATGTCCCAGCGGAAGGCCTTCAGCCCAATGGTCAGAGCAAAGGTGATCGTCTCGGCCAGGGTGACGAAGAACTCCACCACGTTCACCGAGCCTACCACCTCATGCGGTTCGCTGTTCTCGGCCAGGATGAGGCTGGGCGTGGCCACCGGCCCCCACCCCCCGCCTCCCACGGCGTCGAGGAAGCCAGCCACCAGGCCGAGGATGGTCATCCTGGGCCTGGACAACTGCTTGCCAGCCATGCCCCATTCCTTCCGAGTGAAGAAGCGGTAGACAATGAGGCAACCCATGACCAGCAGCAGCCCGGCCATCCAGGGCTTGATCGTCTGGCCGGGGATCAAGGACAGGAAATAGGCTCCCAGCACCCCGCCGATGACGCCGGGAATGACCAGAGGAAGGACTATCTCCCTTTTGACGTTACCGAACTGATGGTGTGCGATCCCGGAAACCAGGGTGGTCACGATCTCCGCGGTGTGCACCGAGGCGCTGGCGATGGCCGGAGCCAGACCAATGGCCACCAGCAGCGAGGTCGAGGACACGCCGTAGCCCATGCCCAACGTCCCATCAATGAACTGGGCAGCGAAGCCTGTCAGGAGCATGCCGATCAAGAAGGTAATATTGAACATAGAGCATCAGCCATTTGCGATACAGCCTCTACGCAAATAGAGGTAGCCGTCGCCATTGACGACTCCCTCCAACAAGACGTACCCTCATCATCGTCAACCAGCACAGCCCACTGATTCCAGCTCCTGCAAAACCATGTCCACGGCTGTGCTGATGGTAGCCTGCACCACTGGGGTGCACTCCTCACCAAAGGTCAGCACGTCCTCGACCTCGATGGCGATGATGGAGATGGACTCATCGTTGGGCAACGTCATGCCCATACCCCGCCCCAGAGCCAGCGCGCCGGGCAAGGAAAGGTCGTGCGTCGAGCCCGAATGTAACGAGGCCCGCAGGTCGTTGGGATGCAGACGGTGAATGTCACCCGGCTTGCCATCGCGGGCTTGGATCGCATCCACCATGATGATCCGTTCGTAGCCAGCGATGACATCCAGCAATCGCAGCCCACCGACACTCGCTTCGGCGAAGGTTACGTCATCCCGTTGGCATTGCGCTGCCACTGCTCGCACCACATAAATGCCCACCCCGTCGTCGGTCAGGATGGGGTTGCCCAGGCCAACTACCAGCATCTTCAAGACAATGGTCCTCTCAAAAAAGTAGATTGGTAAATTGGGAAACTGGTAGACTGGTAAATTGGTCTCTCCGACCAATCTACCAACTACCAATCTACCAATGTACCAATCTACCGACTACCAATCTGCCAGCCCGCTGGCTACCCAACGAACTGTGTCAGCCGCTCCACGATGTTCTCCTCAGCGTCACGCACCAGCACCTCCAGCGGCATTTGGCCGGGCAGGGTGTGCGTAGCGCAGCCCAAGCAGGGGTCGTAAGAGCGGAAGGCCATCTCCACCCTGTTCAACAGCCCCTCGCTGATCTGGCCCGCTTTGATAAACGCCTGCGCCGCTTTCTTGATGGAGATTGACATGGGCGCGTAGTTGTTAGTCGTGCCGACGATGAGGTTACACTTCTGGACGATGCCCTTCTCGTCGGTGATGTAGTGATGGGTCAGCGTGCCGCGCGGCGCTTCCACGATGCCCACCCCCTCGTCCGGCGTCTCGGTGGGGACGTTGCGCACGTGCGGGTTGGTGATCTCGGGGTCGGTCGCCAGCTCGACGATGCGCTCGGCAGCGTAGAGCAACTCGATCAGGCGCGCCCAGTGCGTGGCCAGAGTGCCGTGCACCGGCTTGCCGCCCAGCGTCGCGTAGAACTGCTCGTAGGCTTCCTGCGCCAGCGGTGTGGTCATGCCGTCGGCGGCGTTGAGCCGTGAAAGAGGCGTGGCCTGGTAGATGCCGCTGTCCATGCCGGTCACGAACCCCTTCCAACCCACTTTCTTGAGGTAGGGGAACTTGAGATAGGTCCAGGGCTCGACGCGCTCGGCGATCACGTCCAGGTACTCCTCCGGGCTGTACTTGACGAACTCGTTGCCCTCTGGATCCACGACGCGCACCCTGCCATCGTAGAAGTTGACCTTGTTGTTCTCGTCCACCAGGCCCATGTAATACATTGGCGTGGTGAAGGTGTCGGAGAGGATCATGTCCAGGTAGGTCTTGTTCCCCAGCACCACGTCGTGGAACAGTTGCAGGCTGAACTGACCAAACTCGACCAGCTCGTGCCCCCAGGCCTCGATCTGCGCCCGCTCCTCCTCGTTGATGGCCTTGCTCACCCCACCGGGGAGGGCGCCGACCGGGTGCACCGTCTTGCCGCCCAGCATGCCCACGATGTCCATGCCCATGCCTCGGCTGCGGATGACTTTGCCACCGATCTCCAGGCCAACCTTGTGGATCAGCCCTAAGATGTTGCGCTCGGCGGGTGGCGCGTCTGGCCCCAGGACGAAATCGGGTGCAGCCAGGATGTAGAAGTGGACGGTGTGGTCGGCGACGTAGAAGGCGGAATAGAGCAGTTCACGCAGTTTCTTGCCCGTCGGGGGCACCTCTACGTGGTAGACCGCGTCGCAGGCCTTGGCCGAGGCCATGTGGTGCGCCTCCGGGCAGACGCCGCAGATGCGCGGCGTGATGCGGGGCATCTCCTCCACGGGCCGGCCTTCGGCAAACTTCTCAAACCCTCGCAGTTCGGGGATCACCAGGTAAGCGTTGGCGACGTTCCCCTCCTCGTCGAGGAAGATGTCAATCCGCCCGTGGCCTTCCAGGCGGGTGATAGGGTCAATGCTGATTTTCCTCATAGATTCTTCTCCTTGTTTGGAAGTTGGACGTTGGATGTTAGACGTTGGATATCCTACCTCTAACCTCCAACCTCTAACCTCTAACCTCCAATCTCGTCCGGTGCAGCAGCGACGCCGGCAAGCCGAAGCGGTAGAAGGTGCCCACCGGGTCCACGATCTCGCCCACGATGCGGGCCGCCTCCTCCTCGGTGTCGGCGTCTACCACCGAAGCGACGGCCGAGAGGAGCGCCGCCCCCTGGTCAATCACGTTCGGCGCCGGCCCGTAGCAGCCCCGGCAGGGCATGCTCACGGTGGGGCAGAGCGCACCGCAGCCACCCCGCGTCGCCGGCCCCGCGCAGATGATGCCCTGGTCAAAGAGGCAACGCCCAGGCTCAGGGATGATCTCGTGGGGACGGTAGAACTTCTCGATGCGCTTCTCCTCCCGCTTGTGCTCGCACTCGTCGCAGACCGTCTTGTCGGTTGCTCCCACCACGCTCCCTTTGGGCGGGAGTTGGCCGCTCAGGATGGCCTCGATCACGGCCCAGATCTGGGGAGCCTGCGGCGGGCAGCCCGGCACGAAGTAGTCCACGTCCTCCACCTGCGCCAGCGTCTTGACCGTGTTGTAGAACTGCGGAATGGTCACCTCTCCCTCGGGCATCTGGTAGGAGGTCTGCGGCAAGATGCCCTCAGGGTTGTCCACTGAAGGTATTTCCAGGTAGACCCGCTCGAAGATGGACTTCCGGTCGAAGAGGTTGCCCAGGCCGGGGATGCCGCCCAGGTGAGCGCACGACCCAAAGGCGACCAACACTTTCGACTTCTGCCGCAGCAGATGAGCGATGTGCTCGTTCTCGCCGGTGCGGATAGCGCCGTTGAAGAGGCAGACGTCCATGTGGCCGTCGGGCATGGCCTCCACGTCTTTGTACTTAAAGTCCATGGCGACAGGCCAGAAGAGGATGTCGGCCGCCGCATCCAGGTCGAGGACCTTTTCTCGCAACTCCAGAATGGCGATGTCGCAGCCGCCGCAGGAAGCGGCCCAGTACAGTCCTAGTTTCAGCTTATCAGCCATCAACCTAATCCTCCTTGCTTTCGAGTTCACGCTTCCAGTTGAGCGCCCCCAGGTCACGCACCTGCGCGGTGAAATCGCGCACCAGTTGCGCCCACTTAGGAGCCTCTGCGCCGGAGATCCAGCCCCAGTGGAAGCGTTCCTGCTCGATGCCATACTGCGCCAGCAGTGCCTCCACCAGCGGCATGCGGCGGAAGGTCTTGTAGTTGCCATTGTTGTAGTGGCAGTCTCCGGGCGGGTGGCAGCCGGAGACGATCACCCCATCGGCTCCCTCACGGAAGGCCTTGAGGATAAACACCGGATCCACGCGCCCTGTGCACATCACGCGGATGACGTCCACGTTGGGCGGCTGCTCCATGCGAGAGATGCCAGCCGTGTCGGCCGCGGCGTAGGTACACCAGTTGCACAGGAAGCCGACGATTCTCGGTTCAAAGTCCGTACCGTTCATGAGCGTACTCCTTCCACTTCAACAAGTTGTTCTACCGGCATACGGAAGAGCCCCTCAATCTGGGCCATGATCTGCTCGGTGGTGAAGTGCCGTCCCGCGATGGCTCCGGCCGGGCAGGCAGCCACGCACGTGCCGCAGCCCTTGCACAATACCTCGTTCACGCGGGCCACGTTGTCCTCCTCGATGAAACTGATGGCAGTGTAGGGGCAGAGCTCAATGCAAGTCTTGCAGGCCGAGCAGAGTTTCTCGTCCACCACAGCGACCTGCGGTGAGATAGTCACTTCCCCCTTGTCCAGCATCGCCAGGGCCATAGAGGCCGCCGCGCCGGCATGACTCACCGTATCCGGCACGTCCTTGGGCCCCTGGGCATTCCCGGCCAGGAAAACGCCATCGGTGTTCGTCTCCACCGGGCGCAGCTTGGGGTGCGCCTCGGCGAAGAAACCGTCCTCGCTGCGGCCCAGGCCGAAGAGTGAGGCCACCCGGTCGGCGTCGTGCGGGGCCTCGATGGCCGTGCTGAGCACCACCATATCCACGTCCGCCGCCACCAGCCGCCCCAGGTCAGCATCCTCGGCCTTGACGCGCAGCTTGCCATCGGGGAGCACCTCCACCTCGGCGCCGCGGCCACGCACGAAGGTCACGCCCTCCTCCTGCACCCGCTCGTAGAACTCTTCGTAGCCCTTGCCGAAGGTGCGCATGTCCATGTAGAACTCGTACACCTCGGCCCCGGTCTTGTCGCGCACCAGGTGGGCCTGCTTCAGCGAGTACATACAGCAGAAGCGGGAACAGTACTTGTGCGCGTTGTGGTCCCGGCTGCCCACGCAGTGGATGATGGCCACGCGCTCAGGCTTGCGCCCGTCGGCCAGCAGGATATCGCCGCCGGTGACCCCGCCGGCGTTGGAGAGCCGCTCAAACTCCATAGCGGTGATGATATTGGGCGACTCGCCGTAGGAATACTGGACAAGTTGGGCGGGGTCCCACATCTCGAAGCCGGTAGCGACGATGATAGCCCCCACATCCAGTTCCAGAATCTCGTCTTGCTGGTCAAAGTTGATCGCGCCGGCCTCGCACACCGTCTGGCAGGCCTCGCAGGCGTCCGCGATCTCGCCCTCGGTGAGGTCGTTCTGGCGGAAGCGGATACAGGCGTCGGTGTCAATCACCGGCACCAGCGGCATTGCTTGCAGCGAGGGCACCCAGATGGCGCTGGTGGGACCCAGTGGCTTTGCCTCGTAGACCGCCGCTTTCTCTAGCACGATCTCAATAGCACCGGTGGGGCACATGATGGTGCAGGCCCCGCAGCCGATGCACAGGCGGGTCTTTTCCAGGAAAGGTGGCCCCACCCGCCGCTCAATGCCCCGCTCGGAGAAGTTCAGCACATCGGCCTTGACCAGTTCGTGGCACGTGCGCACGCAGTGGCCGCAGAGAATGCAGTTCTCGTCGGGGGTGTCGGTGGGGAAGGGCGGCTCCGTGATACCGTACTCCCGCGCCAGGTCCTGGATGACCAGCACGTTGGGGCAGCGAGAGAGCAGCAGCCCCAGGACCAGTTTGCGGGCCTCCAGCACGGCCAGTGAATGGGTCTGCACCACCAACCCATCCACCGCCGGATAGGTGCAGGAGGTCTCCAGCGAGGTGCGTCCTCGTTGCATCACCTCCACCGTGCAGAGGCGGCAGGCGCCATAAGGTGAGAGGAGTGGGTGGTAACAGAGAGTGGGAATCTCGATGGCGTTCGCCTTGGCGATCTCGAGAACAGTCTGCCCCTCATCGGCCTGGATTTCTTGTCCGTCAATGGTAAGTGTGACCATATGGCTCTCCTATCGTTTTATATGATCGAAACTGACACAAGGTGTTTGGAAGTTGGAAGTTGGAAGTTGGAAGTTGGAAGTTGACCTCCAGCCTCCGACCTCTAATTTCTAATTTCTAATTCCCATCTGCGACCAGAACCCGCTCGGCGGCCGGGACGAGTTCTAACTCCATCGTCTCCAGCCACTCCAGATCGCAGCGGATGCAGCGCTTGCACTCCTCCTGGATCGTCCTCTCGTCGAAGGGGAACTCGACCTCGTTGAAGTTGCCCCGTCGCCCCTCGATGGCGAGTTCTCGCGCACTGGGTCGCACAGCCTTGTAGTACTGTTCCATATCGAAACGCTGCTCAATGACCTCGTAGCCGGGCCTGACCACGAGTTTCTCCACGCGGCCGGTGAGCAGGTAATGATCCACCTCGTCGGCCACCTGGTTGCCCTGGGCCACGGCCTGGATCACTGTGGCCGGGCCAAGCACTGCATCGCCGGCGGCGAAGACCCCGCGCCGGGTCGTGGCCAGCCCCTCACTCACAGCGAAGGTCGCACCACGTCCGGTCTCAATGGCGCTGTCGCCGTCCATCCAGAAGAGATCCGGCTCCTGGCCGATGGCCGGGATGAGGACATCCACGTCCAGCGTGAACTCCGAACCGGGGATGGGGCTGGGCCGTCGCCGGCCACTGGCGTCAAACTCGCCCAACCCCTGGCGCAGCAGTTCGACGCTGGTCACTTTGCCGTTACCTATCACGCGGCTGGGGTTGGTCAGGAAGTGGAACTGAATGCCTTCTTGCTCGGCTGCTTCCACCTCGTCGTCGCGGGCGGGCATGTCGGGCCGGCTGCGGCGGTAGACCAGGTGCACCTCGCTGGCACCCAACCGCCAGGCCGAGCGCACGGCGTCAATGGCCACGTCGCCGCCGCCGACGACGGCCACCCGCTTGCCGCCTAGATCGGGGGCCTTGCCCAGCGCGATGTCGCGCAGGAACTGCGTGCCGTGGTAGACCCCCTCCATCTCCTCACCCTCGATGCGCAGCTCACGGCTCTTGTGCGCGCCGATGGCCAGGATCACCGCTTTGTAGCCATCTCTATCCAGCAGATCATCCAGGGTGAAGTCCTTGCCCAGAGCGGTGTTCAGCCTGATCTCGACCCCGGCCCGCTTGATGTTCTCGATCTCCACGTTGAGCACGTCGTGGGGCAGGCGGTACTCAGGGATACCAACGGCCATCATGCCGCCCGCCACGGGCAGCGCCTCGAACACGGTGACCGGGTAGCCCTTCTGGGCCAGTCGCAATGCCGCCGTCAGGCCCGCTGGCCCGGCGCCGATGACCGCCACTTTCTCCGCCTTGGCCTCCTCCAGCCGCCGGGGCTTCCAGGGCCGCTTCAGTTCGTGGTCGGCCATGAAGCGCTTGATCTGGCGGATGGCGACCGGCTGGTCCAGTTCGCTACGGCGGCACTTGTCCTCGCAGAAAGCCGGGCAGACGCGGCCACAGGCCAGGGCGAAGGGATTGCGCCGGCGATGAACTTCCAGCGCGTCGGCGTAGCGGCCCTGGGCGACGAGCGCCACGTAACTGGGCACGTCCACCTCGGCCGGGCAGGCGTTGGTGCATTTGGCCCGCACCAGTCCCTTGCAGACGCCAGCGGGACACCTCTGCTCCCTGATGTGGGCTTCGTACTCCTCGCGGAAGTAGCGCAGGCCGCTGAGAACGGGGTTGGGCGCTGTCTGGCCCAGACCACACAGGGAAGTCTCCATGATGATCCGCCCCATGCTTTCCAGCAGGGCCAGGTCGCTTTCCTTCCCCCTGCCCTCGCTGATGCCCGTCAGGATCTGGATCATGCGCCTGATCCCCTCGCGACACGTGGTGCATCGCCCACAAGATTCATCGCTGAGGAAGTCGAGGAAGTACCTGGCGATGTCTACCATGCAGGTGTCCTCGTCCATGACGACCATCTCGCCGGAGCCCATCATCGAGCCCACCTCGGCCAACTCCTCGTAGCCCACCAGCACGTCCAGGTGTTGAGCGGGGACGCAACCCCCTGAGGGGCCGCCGATCATCACCGCCTTGAACTGTTTGCCGCCGGGAATGCCGCCGCCCAGTTCGTAGATCACTTCCCGCAGGCTGATGCCCATGGGCACTTCCACCAGCCCGGTGTTGTTGATGGCGCCGGCCAGCGAAAAGAGCTTGGTCCCCTTGCTCTTCTCGGTGCCGATGCTGGCGTACCACTCGGCTCCGTTGACGACGATCTGCGGGACGATGGCCAGGGTCTTGACGTTGTTGACGTTGGTCGGCTTGCCCCACAGTCCGCTCTGTGCGGGGTAGGGCGGTCGGGGCCGCGGCTCGCCGATGCGGCCTTCGATGGAATTCAACGCCGCTGTCTCCTCACCGCAGACGAAGGCCCCGCCCCCCCGGGAGATCTTGACGTCGAAATCGAACCCGCTTCCCAGGATGTCCTGGCCCAGCAGGCCGTACCCCCGCGCTTGCTCGACGGCCAGGTCGAGATTCTTCAGCGCCAGGGGGAATTCGTTGCATACGTAGAGATACCCCTCGTGGGCACCGATAGCATAGGCACAGATGATCATCCCCTCTAGCACACTGTGCGGATCGGCTTCCATCAGACTGCGATCAGTGAAAGAGCCGGGGTCACCTTCGTTGCCGTTGGCCACGACGTACTTGACGTCGCCCGGGGCTTTGCGGGCGAACCCCCACTTGAGGCCAGTGGGGAAGCCAGCCCCGCCACGACCCCGCAGCCCTGATTTTTTCACCTCCTCAATGACCTCCTCGGGGGTCATCGAGGTGAGCGCTTTGCCCAGCGCCTGGTAGCCTCCGACGGCAATGTACTCCTCAATAGACTGAGGATCGATCAGCCCGCAGTTGCGCAGCACGATACGCATCTGCTTGCCATAAAAAGGAATGTCCTTGTAGTAGGGCACGGCTTGGTGGGTGGCTGGCTCCTTGTAGGTCAGCCGTTCAACGATACGCCCTTTGACCAGCGTCTCCTCCACCAGTTCCGGCACGTCAGCGGACTGCACCTGGCAGTAGAGGATGCCCTCGGGCTGGACGATGACGATGGGTCCCATGAAGCAGAAGCCACGGCTGCCCGTTTCGACCACCCGTATCTCATCTGCCAGTCCGCGCCGGGTTACCTCTTCCTCAAGAGCCGGCCTTAATTCTAGAGCGCCAGCCTTTGTGCAGGCTGGGCAGCCACAAACCAGTACGTCGGCTCGATATTGTTGCGTCATTCGTCTACCTCCTCATCCTGGGACGCGCCCCACGATCCATTCATCCACCACTTGGCCCCCGATCAAATGCTCCTTGATGATACGGGGCACCATGGCTGAGGTGACGTCACCATAGGTCACGCGGGGCTCATCACCCTGCTGGATATCCACCAGGGGCTCCTTGGAGCACATGCCGATACAGCCGACAGTGGTCACGTGGGCGTCAATGTTGCGCACTTCTAACTCGGCCAGAATAGCGTGCATCACCTCCCGCGCACCGGCTGCGATGCCACAGGTGCCCATGCCCACAGTGATGGTCGTGCTTGTCTCGGTGCGCGCCTTGATATCTCTCTGAAGGCTCTCCCGTAGCGTTCGGAGTTCCTCGAGACTCTTTAACTTTGGCATCATACTACCTCCTGCCTCCACCCGCTTCGTCAGCCCCCGGACTCACTTCACCGGCGGCCAGTCGGTCAATCAACTCCTCAGCCTTAACGGACGACATTTTGGGGTAGACCTGGTCGTTGACCAGTATGACGTGACCCTGTGCGCAGGCTCCCACACAGCGGACCGCTTCCAGTGAGAACTTGTTGTCGGGAGTTGTGTTGCCGGCTTTGACACCTATTTTCTTCTCGACCGTGTCCAGAATCCGCGGCCCTCCACCCACGTAACAGGAGGTGCCCAGGCAGACCTTGATGATGTAGTCCCCCTTGGGCGTGAGGCTGAAGGCCTTGAAGAAAGTGGCAATCTGGTAAACCTCGCCCAGGGGCATCCTCAGTCTCTCGGCCGTCGCCTCCAGGGCCTCGCGGGGCAGGTACTTGTACTCCACCTGGATGTCCTGCAGGGCGGCCAGACTGGAAGTTCTTTCCGCCGGATAGCGGTCGAGAATCTCGCTTACCTGAATCTCACTCATCGTTCTCCAGGCCTCCTTTCTCCGACGCTGATCTCGCCCATCTTGATCAGTTTCAAGCGCGGGATGCGCCGTGTCAGGCACTCGGTCCAGCACAGACCGCAGCCGGTACACTTATCCTCGTCCACGTAGCGGGCCTTCTTGCGCACTTTGACCTTGAAGTTGCCCACGTAGCCCGAAACTTCCTCGACCTCACTGTAACTCAGGAGCGTAATGTTGGGATGCCGACCGGCATCCATCATCTTGGGCCCCAGAATTCAGGTGCTACAGTCGAGGGTGGGGAAGGTCTTGTCCAGTTGCGCCATGTGCCCGCCGATGGAAGGCTCCCGCTCGACCAGGTAGACCGGGTAGCCGGCGTCGGCCATCGTGAGGGCCGCCTGGATGCCGGCGATGCCCCCGCCGACGACGAGCGCGGCTTTGGTGACCGGTTCCACGCGCGGCTGTAACGGTTCCTGTAGCGCCACTCGCCACACGGCCGAACTGACCAGCCGCTTCGCCTTGGCCGTGGCTAGCGCGATGTCCTTGGTGATCCAAGAGCAATGCTCGCGGATGTTGGCCATGGCGAAGTAGTAGGGGTTGAGGCCGGCCTCGGCGACGGCGGTCTGGAAGGTGGTCTCGTGCATGCGCGGGGTGCAGGAAGCGACCACCACGCGGTCGAGGCCCAACTCCCGGATGTCGTCCTTGATCGCGTTCTGACCAGGCTCAGAGCACGTGTACTTGGACTGACGGGCGACGGTCACGTTGGGCAGCCGGCTAGCGAAGGTGACTACCTCGCGCACGTTGACCGTAGCGGCGATGTTGATGCCACATTCGCAGATGTATACGCCGATTTTAGGTTGCTCCATAGTCGTCCTCCTCCTTTCATTGTAGATTGGTAAGGCTATCAACGGATTTCTGGAACGGATTGAACGGAATCTGTCACACGCGAATCGCCTAATCCGTTCAATCAGTTCCCCGAATCCGTTGACAGCTCTGCTTTGAGCCAGTCGGGGACGAAGAGCCACTGGCGGTTGACGTGGTGTTCGGTGATGTTCTTCGGCGGGAAGATGCGCCGCCACTGCAGGCTGCGTGTGCCAAAGTTGAGCAACAACCCGACGGGACAACCGGTCACGGCCATGTAGCCGATGACCTGCGCGATGTGGCTGTTGTCCAGACCACCCGATAGGGCTTTGATTTCCACGATCACGATGTCCTCAACGATGAAATCTGGAATGTAGTAGCCGATCAGCACGTCCCCATTTGCGCTGTCGTAGACCTCAATGTTCTTCTAGGCAACGTAGGCCAGATCACTCTCGGTGAAGTGCACTCCCAGGTCGCGCTGGTAGGTATCCTCGCGATACCCTGGCCCCCGCTTGCGGTGCACCGCCATCCCATCGCCTACGATCTTGTAGGTTAGAGTGTCGTAGGGTGTTTTCACAAGTTTGCTGGGCATTGTCTTGCTTCCTGGTCAGTGGGTCGCTGTCAACGGATTTGCTGTCAACGGATTTCTGGAGCGGATTGAACGGATACTAGCCGCCTCCAATCCGTTTAATCCGTTCAATCAGTTCCCCGAATCCGTTGACAGCACCCTCGTCGGACACAGCCATGTCTCCTTGCCACAGACCTGCAATCACATTCACAAGTACTCAATCGACACCAATCTGCCCCGTGCCTTCAGGTCGTGCACCAGTTCCTCCACCACCGCCTGCCGCAGCGGGACGGTGTGGACCGCGTCGGCGGCCTGGACCAGGTTGACCGCCAGGCCGACGATGAACTGGATTTTGTCGGCCGCCAGCAGCGCGCGGGCCAGGCGCGTGGCACCGTCCTCCGTCCGGGGAAGGTCACGGGCGTCCCTGGCATCCGCCAGCCGCTCCCGCGCTTTGCCCAGCGTCACCAACCCTTCCGTGACCAGGTGCACCCCTTCCAGGCACAAGACGGGCGGCACCTCAGCCCAGCCGTCTTCGGGGCGAGGCTCCAACTCCAATTCTGCCCCCAGCAGCCGCGCGGCGATCTGGGCGGTGGTGTCGCCGCAGATGATGCGCACTCCCGGCTCGGCCATCAACTTCTCCAGCGCCACCCTGTCCAACGCCGGGTCGGCTGGCGGGCCGCTCCACACCGTCGCCGAACGCCGCGGCCGGACGTGCATGGCGATGACGGTGACGTCCCGATCAGGCTCTTCCTCGGCGAGCCGGCGGTACGTGCGGATCAACGCCCCGAGCAGTTGCTCGGCATCACACCCGGTGTCCGTCCAACGTCGGGTGGAGATGGCGATGTCCCTCCACCCCCAGCGCCGGCTCCATCCCTTCACGTGGATGTACCCCTCGCTGACCATCGCTATATGATCGCCATCCTGCAGGAGGAAGCGGCACTCACGGACCAGACGCCCATGGGAGATGTCTTCCAGCACGGGCAGCAAGACCAGTCGGCCGCCTCGGGTCAGAAACAGGGGAGGGGCGTCACATTCCACCAGGTGAGCCTGACATCCCCCCAGGACTTGCAGGATGGAAAAGGGCACGTGCTCGCCGTTGGGCAGGGCGGCGAGTATGCTCTCCACCACCGTGTCAAGCGATGCCCCTCGTTCCAGCATGGAAGCCGCCCTGTCTGCTATCGGCGTCGCCTTCGCCTTTCCCTCCACACCGCCCTGCGGGCCGCTGGCAAGAATGACGAGAAACTGCTCTTCAGTTTGAAAAGTTCTCACCACATCGCCGCACACCTCCTTGCCCGCTTTGACCAGGCTTTGGTGTGCGTTCTCAATCCAGAGACTCAAGAGCACCTCACTGACCGAATTCCATCCACCCACACGCCCCTGCCTCCCTCACCCACGAGGGCCAGGGAGAGCTCAGCTACCGTCGCTTCCGCCATCTGCAACGTCGTGCGCTGAGCCATATCCTTCAACCGATGAGCGTCACCGCTCGCCACCAAGCCGTAGCGCTCCAATTGCGGGAAGCGGGCACGGGCTTCCTTCGGGCCGACGAGGTGAGAGATCTCTACCCCCACGATCTCCAGGTCAGGTGGGATGAACCCCAGGTTGGCGATGATGCTGTAAGCGGGCCGGTCCACATGGGCAGGGACACACAAACCGTTCAGGTGAGAAACTCGTTGGACGACTTCTTCCACCGAAAAGGAGGTCGAGGTCAAAAGCAGGCGATCGTTGTGACCCACGATGTCCCCTTCAGCATTGAGCACCACCTGAATTCCAAACACGTCCTCCCTATTCTTCAGGGGAGGGAGATGGGCATAGACCTCTTCCTGCCAGAGGGCGGCTTGTTCCAGGGTGTCGAACAGACAGAGCATGTGCACCTCCTCCCGCGTCTGCACCTCCATCCCTGGCCATACCGTGATGCCTGTCCCTTCAGCGGCAGTGAGCATCGCTGCTGCGTTCTCAGAGGAGTTGTGATCGGTGATGGCAATCAACCCCAGGCCCAACTCCTGCGCCCGCTTCACGATGAGTTCTGGAAGCATCTCCGCCTCTGCGCAGGCAGAAAGTACAGTGTGAATGTGCAGATCGGCGAGAAAGAAGCTCAACGCAACATTCCAATCCTTGAAAATGGAAAGGGGAAGGTGGAGAAGGGAAAATGGAAAGGGGAAAATGGATCTTCCATCTTCCATTCTCCATCTTCCATCTTCCATCTTCCATTCTCCATCATCCCAGCTCTTCTTCCCCCTCGGCGATGAACTCCCGCAGCCACTTCCGCACCGCCGGGTGCGCCAGCGGCACGTCCCCTAACTCAGCCCGTATCTCCGCCGTATCGAACTCGAACTCTCGTTCGCCTACCCGGTGAACGTAGTGCAAATCACACTGCCCGGCCAGAATGAACGCCAGCAGCGTGCCGGTTATGTCACCCAGGGGGACACGGTCAATGTGGCTGTGCTGGAAGGTGGCCTGAAGGGTGGCGCCCTTCCCCAACTGCGAAGTGACGGTCAAACTCCCATTGCAGAGTTCGGCGGCGGCCTTGAAAAGAGGAAGGCCTAATCCAACGTGACGCGTGCTGCGCGTGGTGAAGAAGGGGTCAAAAATGCGAGCCAGTTGCGCCTCGCTCATCCCCCGACCGTTGTCTCGAATGGTAATGATCAGCCGATCCGCAACCAGGTGCTCTTCAATGATCAACTCGACGGAAGTAGCTCCTGCCTCCAACGAGTTCTCCAGGGCGTCCAGGATGTGCAAACTCAGCTCGCGCATTTGAGTGGTTCACTATGAGCCGGAAGCCGCTACTCCACCCCTGGCACGCCCAGCTCAAACAATCTGCCGACCACTGTGAACGTCGTGAGTTCCGTCGTCAGGATGGGGATGCCTTCCTCCTCTGCCTTCTCCATAGTAACGGCGTCAGGAATCATCCCTTCGGTAACGATGATGCCGACCAGGTCGAGCAAACTGGCCACGGCCACGATGTTGGGATGGCTCTGCAGAGTGACCCAGACATTGCCCGCCTGCGCTTTGGCCATCGCGCAACTCAGCAAATCAGCGGCGTAACCGCCTGTAACCTCCGCACCCAGTTTCTCTGCAGCCGTGCGTACTTCCAATGAGAGTTGACGGCAGAGTTCTTCTAACTTCATTTCAAGCTCCCCGGCCTTCGCTGCGCAGGCCTTGCCGATCCAAATAGATCACGATTTCTAAAGAGGTCCACTTGCCGAAGGAAGATTCCAATCGCATCTCGTCAGCGCATCTCTGAATGTTGGTCAGACCCATGCCCGCCCCAAAACCAAGCTCCCGGATCCACTCTGGCGCTGTCGAAAAGCCGGCCTGCATGGCCTGCTTGACGTCGGGAATGCCCGGCCCCGTGTCCACCACCCGGATGACGATCTGTCCGGGCTGGACCTCGGCTAAAATCTCTCCCCCTTCGTCGGTGTGGAGGATGACGTTCATCTCCGCCTCGTAGGTCGCGATAGCCACCCGGCGGACGATTTGTGGCGAGGCTCCCAGACGGCTCAAAGCACTCTTGATCTTGCTGGAAGCCTCTCCGGCGTGATCTAAATCACGGGCCACCACGTCGTAGCGCAGAAAGATGCTGGTGCGGTCGGAGACGATGTCTTCGAAGATGTGACTGGCCCGATAGCGGTGTATCTCCTCTTCGTGATACTCAACCTCCAGCTTCTTGAGCAACCCCTGTATGATATCGCCCCGGGTGAGGATGCCTACCAGGCTTCCCTTCTTGTCAACAACAGGAAAACGGCCAAAGCCATAGTGGGTGAAGCGGTTGACAGCCAGGATAACAGGTTCATCGGCGCGGAGAGTCACGGGGCCTCGGATCATCTTTTCACCTACTGGGACCCCCATTTCCCCCCCTGCCAGGGCTTTGATCAAATCCTCAATGGTAATGATGCCCACCAGTTTGCCGTTCTCCACCACCGGCGCTCCGGAGATGCGGTGTTCCCGCAAGACCTCCCTGAGCTCAGCCATGGAAGTTTGTGGAGTAACGGTGACCACCTCCCCGGTCATCACCTCCCCGATCTTCAGCTCATAAACTAGCTCCTGAAGCCTGGTGATCTCTGGCATTTCGATTACCGGACCGCCGTGTGTCTCCTACGGGTCCTTCGGCCTCCCTCTCACGCAATGCGACAAGAGATGTCGCAGCCCCTCATGCCAGCCTGGTAGAGGCGACCGCACATCTCGAACATAGTGTAGGAGGTGGCCACCAGGGGGATGCCTTTCTCTTTCGCCAGGGCGATAGTTTCCGGTGGAGGACGCTTGCCGCGCACGAAGACGATGGCCGCGATGTCGGCCATCTCCGCCGTGCGCACCGCATGGGGGTTGACCAAGCCGGTGAGCAGCAAGGAGCCAGGCTCGGCGAAGGCCAGGACGTCACTCATGAGATCCGCCGCACCAGCGCACACGATCTCCATGTCGAGGTCGGCCTTCTCGGAGACCAGCTCCCCTTCCAAAATTAAGATTATCTCGCGGAGTTTCATTAAACACCTACCTGCGCAGCCAAACATATCAGGGCGCAATCGGCTGCGCGTGAGTGTGCGCCACTAAGAACACGTCAGGGAAACCCGGAGGGCCAACGCAAACTGCTTGACTACGATTCCGGTAGCTGGGCCAGCACCGGGCTCACCGGCACAACGTGCCGTCGGAGCATCAGCGCGCTCTCCGGAAGCCCAAAGGCCAGTCCCATCAACTGGGGCAGGAACAGCACCGGGATGTGCAACGGCCGGCCCACCAGTTGGGAGACCTTGTCCTGGTAACTATCCAGGTTCATGTGGCACATCGGGCAGACGGTGACGATGCAGTCGGCCGGTTCACACGCCTCCAAGATCGCCCCCACCATCTGGAGGCCCACGTCCGGCTTGGTCGTCAGCAGAGATGTGCCGCAGCAGAGGGCCTCGTAGTTGTGGCGGTGAACAGTGGCTCCCAGCGCCTCCAGGATGCTGATCATCGAGGTGGGCCGCTGGTCGTCGTCGAAGGGGCTGTAGGGACGCACGGTCTGACAGCCATAATAGGGGGCAACGGTCAGCCCAGCCAGTGGCCGCTGCACGCGGGCAGCGATGGCCTCCGGATCAAAGTCGTTGGCCAGAACGTCCAGCAGGTGCCGCGTCTGGACTGTGCCGTGGTAGGTCAGACCCTCTACCTCCAGCGCCTGGTTGATGGTATCGAGCAATCGGGGCTGCGAAGCGATGGCGGCGGCCGTGCGTCGGAAATTGGTGTAGCAGGCGCTGCAGACAGCCAGCATCTCTCGCCCGTTGCCGGCCTGCTCGGCCAGGGCCAGGTTGCGGGCCGGCAGTACCACTCCCAGCAAGTCGCTCATCGTCGAGGCGACGCTGGCCCCACAGCAAGTCCAGTCTTGCAGCTCTTCCACCTCCGCCCCCAGGGCCTCCAACACCGCCAGCGTTGAGGTCCCATACTCCAGAGCGGAGCCTTCCGCCGAACAGCCGGAGTAGTATAGATATTTCATTGCTGCGCCTCCAGTTCCGCCACTCGCTCAAACAATCGGTCCAGCCGGCCCTCGCCGCCCAGGCGGGGTACCTCCAGGTGAGCTTTTCCTCGGGCTAGCAGCGTGAGCCCTAATTTAGCGTAGCCCAGTGCAGCCAGGGGGTTGGTCGCCAGGAAGTAACGGACCATGAACTCTATTTCCTTCATGCGCCCATACCGACGCATCACGTCGCCGAAGGCCCGATAGAAGGCGGTGCTTTCCCGCCACTCCGCGATCCTCTCCTGAAGCGCCAATTGCTTGAGTTTGACGATGGTCTCAGTGAGGGGGATGCCTCGGGGGCAGCGGACGTGACAGGTGTAGCAGAGGCTGCACAGCCATATCGCCTTGCTATGAAGCACCTGGTCCCGAAAGCCCAGTTGGGCCAGCCGCCACATCTGGCGAGGGGTGAGGTCCATCGCGGGGGCGGACGGACAAGAGGCGGTACAAGTGCCGCACTGGATGCAGCGACTAAGTAGCCGCCCCGCTGGGGTGAGACTGTCCACAAAGGTGGGGTCTCGTTTCACTGTGGTTAGATTGATAACTTCGGAAGTTGCCAAATGACACCTCCTGATTCTCTAAAACCCGTCGAGTAAGTAAAGAACGATCCGAAAAGCCCTTATGCTCAATCTGCCGTTCCAGTCGTTGGCGTAGTATATCACAAACCGTAATCCTTGTCAATTGCTAATCAGGTAATACCCTACAGATTCTAGTCGGGGAAAACCCTACACTCCCTACAGGAAGCACTCCAGTATTATATAGAATTCTCAATCCATGTCAAATCAACTTTTTGTCAATTTGACAAACAGACGCAATCATGATAAACTGAACGCCGCTGTTCCCCAAGAACCATTCCGCCACCTGGCCCGCCAAGCGCGCGGCACATTCAATCTGGAGAGGAACTCAATTGCATGCCCCTTGACTACCTCCCTATCTTGATCCTCGTCATAGTCGCCACCGCCTTTGCCTGTCTAGCTCTCATCGTGCCCGCCCTCTTAGGTCCCCGTAAGCCCACCGAAACCAAGCTCCTCCCTTATGAGTCCGGCAAGATTCCCTTCGGCGACGCCCGGCGGCGTTTTCCGGTCAAATATTACCTAACTGCTATGTTGTTCATCGTGCTCGATATAGCGGTGATTTACCTGTATCCCTGGGCGACGGTGTTTAGAGACCTCAAGGTCTTCGGTTTGATAGCCATGGCTATCTTCGTGATCATCCTCCTGGTGGGATACGTCTACATTTGGAAGAAAGGGGCTCTGGAGTGGGATTAGAGACCAAGCTGGGAGATACGATCCTCACCACCACCCTGGAGAAGCTGGTCAACTGGGCCCGCAAGTCCTCGCCCTGGCCGCTCACCTTTGGGTTGGCCTGCTGCGCCATCGAGATGATGCACAGCGGGGTCTCCCGCCACGACATCGCCCGCTTCGGCGGAGAGGCGTTCCGAGCCTCGCCCCGCCAGTCCGACATCATGATCATATCTGGCCGGGTCTCGCAGAAGATGGCCCCGGTGGTCAAGCGCCTCTACGAACAGATGTTGGAGCCCAAGTGGGTCATCGCCATGGGAGCCTGCGCCTCCTCTGGGGGAATGTTCAACAACTACGCCATCATCCAGGGGGTGGACAAGATCATCCCCGTGGACGTTTACGTGCCGGGCTGTCCACCTCGCCCCGAGGCCCTGTTCTATGCCATCATCAAGCTGCAAGAGAAGATAGAGCAAGAGAAGTTCACAGATTATGAGTGATGAGATCGAGAAACTCAGAGCCCAATTCCCGGAGGCTGTTTTAGGGATACAGGAGTTCCGCGGCGAGATTACGATCACAGTTCGGGCCGAGGAGCTGGTGGATGTTTGCGCTTTCCTCCGCGACGACCCTGAGCTGCGGTACACCATCCTCCTCTTCGTGACCGGGCTGGATCGTTCGGACCTGGGGATGGAACCGCGCTTCGCCACCGTCTACCAGCTCTATTCCACCCCACACCGTCGCCACCTGCGCCTGAAAACACCCACCTCTGGAAATCCACCCAAAGCCCCAACCGTCAGCGGCGTCTGGCCGGCGGCTAACTGGCACGAGCGGGAGGCCTACGACTTGATGGGCATCGTCTTCGAGGGACATCCCGACCTGCGGCGCATCCTGCTGCCCGACGACTGGGTCAGCCATCCCCTGCGCAAGGATTACCCGCTGGGGGGCGAGCCGGTGGTCTTCTCCGCCAATCGAGAGACCCCAGAACTCGAATCCCTGGGGCGGCAGATCATGCCAGCTGAGTCCGAGCCGCCCACGCTCCCGCCCGGCGTTGACGCCGAGAAGTACATGATCCTCAACATGGGGCCACAGCACCCGGCTACTCACGGCGTGCTGCGGGTGGTCCTGGAGCTGGACGGCGAGACGATGATCAGCGCGCACCCCGACATCGGCCACCTCCACTCTGGCATCGAGAAGACGGCCGAGCACAAGCTCTACCAGTTAGTCATCCCCTACACCGACCGCATGGACTACGTGGCGGGGATGAACAACAACCTGCCCTACATCCTGGCCGTGGAGAAGTTGCTCGACGTCGAGATACCACCGCGCGCTCAATACCTGCGCGTCATCTGCTGCGAGCTGCAGCGGCTGGCCTCCCACCTCATCTGGCTGGGCACCAGCGTGCTTGACCTGGCGGGCATGCTCATAGGCCTGCTGATGTATTGCTTCCGCGACCGGGAGGACATCTACAACCTCTTCGAGATGATCTGCGGCGCGCGCCAGACCCCCACCTATTTTACCATCGGAGGGGTGCGCTGGGACGCTCCTGAGGGCTGGCCCGACGCGGTGCGGGCTTTCGTCGCCGGGCTGCCCCAACATCTGAAAGAATACGACACCATGCTCATTGATAACCCCATCTTCAAATCCCGAACGGTGGGCATCGGAGTGCTGCCCCAGGAGGACGCTATCGCCTACGGTGTGACCGGGCCCTGCCTGCGGGGAAGCGGGGTGGAGTACGACGTGCGCCAGGCCATGCCCTATTCCAGCTACCAGGACTTCGAGTTCGACATCCCCACCCAGCCCGAGGGCGACGCCTACGCCCGCTATCTGGTGCGCATGGAGGAGATGCGCCAGAGCATCCGCATCATCGAACAGGCGTTGGACAAACTGCCCGATGGCCCGGTGAAGTGCGCCGACCGCAAGATCGCCCTGCCGCCGCGAGACGAGCTGGACACCAGCATGGAGGCCCTGATCCACCAGTTCAAGCTGGTGACCGAGGGCTTCAGCACCCCGCCGGGGGAGGTCTACGTCAGTTGTGAGAATCCCAAAGGCGAGTTGGGATTCTACATCGTCAGCGACGGCGGCCCCAGGCCCTATCGCTGCAAGATTCGAGGCCCATCGTTCTCCAACCTCAACGCGGCCGGGATCATGGCCAAGGGGCAGATGCTGTCGGACATGGTGGCCATCATCAGCTCGATTGACATCACGTTGGGAGAAGTGGATAGATAGTATGCTGTCTGAGAAGGCTAGAGCGGAGATAACCGAGCTCAAAGGCAAGTACCCCGACCCCAGGTCCGCGCTGTTGCCCGCGTTGGAGATCGCCCAGCAGGAGCATGGCTGGTTGAGCGAGAAGATCATGCGGGAAGTGGGCCAGGCCATGGATCTGCCGCCGACCGAGGTGGCTTCGGTAGCCAGCTTCTACACCATGTTCTACACGCAGCCGGTGGGTGAGCATATTATCCAGGTTTGTACCAACATCTCCTGTTCGCTGTTGGGCGCGGAGCACATCGTTGATTATATCAGACGCAAGCTGGGCATAGAGGTAGGCGACACCACCCCCGACGGCAAATTCACCCTGCTCACCGTCGAGTGCCTGGGCTCCTGCGGCACAGCCCCGATGATGCAGGTGGATGAGACGTATTACGAGAATCTAACTGAGGAGAAGATAGACCGGATTTTGACAGAGTTGGCGTAAGGGAGGATGAACATGCAAAACATCACCTATTCGCAGGTTCAAGAACTGGTCATGCGGTTGCCCATCAAGAAGCTGTCCACCGCATACCGCTTGTTGGTTGATTTAAGTGCGAGCGATACAGACTCGCCTTCACTTCAGGAGGAGTTCATGCTGTTGCCCCTGGCAGAGCGCCGACGCCTCATGGCAGAGGCCGCGACGCGCGGGGCTAAACAAATGGCAGCTCACTACGAGCAAACGGCTTCAGAGCGTCAAGCATGGCAGGCGGGGGATTTCGTTGACTATTAGTCGCGGAGAGATTTGGCTGGTCACTCTTGACCCGACAGTCGGGGCAGAGATTCGGAAAACTCGCCCAGTCGTTGTCGTCAGTTCGGATGCAATCGGTGCGCTACCAATCAAGTTAGTCGCGCCACTGACCGAGTGGAAAGACTACTTTGCGGGGAATGTCTGGCATGTGAAAGCCACGCCAGACAGCATGAACGGATTGGCAAAGACCTCAGCGGTGGACACGCTGCAACTACGCGGTGTTGATACACAACGGTTTGTCCAGAAACTGGGTAGGGTGTCCCCTGAGGTTATGCGGTCAATCGTTGCGGCGATTGCGGCGGTCATCGAGTATTAGCAACTGGCGACAGTGTTTACCTTGCTCACCGTCGAGTGCCTCGGCTTCTGCGGCGCCGCGCCGATGATGCAGATAGATGAGATGTACTACGAGAATCTGACTGAGGAGAAGATAGAGCGGATTCTGGCGGAGTTGGCGTAGGGAGTACATGCCACTTGGCACTACATGAAACTAGGTGGCCTGACTAACAACAGCTTCGCCAGTCAACAAGTTTGGCAACGTTCATTGTCCAATGCTTGAAATCAGCATCCAGGAGCGGAAAAGAAAGGGGTGATTCATGAACCATTGAGACCGAGATTGGTTTGAGAGGGAACCACATTCTATTGGCATACGCAACGGTTGACCTGGAAACACAGGTCACCCACCTACCTAAAGGAGGTAATCTCATGAAACTCAGCATCCTATTTATAATCAACACCATCGTCGCAGGCGTCTTCGGCCTCGCCTTTGTGTTGGCAGCGCCGACATTTATGTCACTCTACGGCATCACGCTAAGTCCGGGCGGGGTAATCGTCGCGCGACTCTTTGGAGCAGCGCTGCTCGGCTATGCTGTGCTCACCTGGTTCGCCAGAAATGCCAGAGAATCCGAGGCGCGGCAGGCCATCGTCCTTGCCCTCTTCATCGGCGACGTCATAGGCTTCATTATGGGTCTGCTGGGCCAGCTTTCTGGCGCGGTGAACACTCTTGGCTGGTCCACCGTCGTAATCTACCTGTTGTTGGCGTTGGGCTTTGGGTATTTCCAGTTTCTGAAGCCAAGTTCTTAACGAACGACCTTCGCTCAACAAGGTCGGCGTTTAGCCAACCGGGTGACAGCTAGATCAAAAGGGGGCAGAGCGCCAGACGAACAGTGATCACAAGACGATGACAAGAGTTCAACGTTGCCAAACAAGCGCCCGCCGCTCACGCCGCGCTCTGCCCCCGACCGTTCATCTCAGGCGAATGGAGGAATCATGCCAACACAAAGAAAACGTCGCACCACTGCGGAGGATCTGTATCGTTTTCGACTGATTACTGACTGCCGAATTTCGCCGGACGGCCGACACGTCGTCTTTTGTGTCCAGCGAGTAGACAAGAAGACCGAGAAGAAGTATTCCAACTTGTGGATTGCTCCCACCGACAGAGGGCGGGCTCGGCAGTTTACCTATGGCGATCAAGCGGACGGCCAGCCCAGATGGTCGCCCGATGGCAGTGAGATCGCCTTTATCTCCAATCGAGGCGATGAAAAGCAACCGCAAGTTTGCATCATCCCCTTTCACGGTGGGGAAGCACGACCGCTCACCGACCTGAAAGGCGAAATCGCTGCCTTTGAATGGTCACCCAATGGCAAGCAACTCGTCTGCCAGTTCCGCAAAAAGGACAAAGAGGCCATCAAGCGGGAAAAAGACGAGCAAAAGAAGAAGCTGGGCGTTGTTTCGCGCCACATCACGCGGATCTTTTACAAACTGGATGGGAGCGGGTTCTTGCCCCAGGATCGCTGGCATATCTGGACGATAAACGCCCGCACGGGCAGAGCCAGGCAATTGACCGACAGCGACGTTTACGACGAGTGGGAGCCGCGGTGGTCGCCAGACGGGAAGCAAATCGTCTTCTGTTCCAACCACAGCGAAGACCCAGATCTCGATCCGGACGCCATAGACCTGTTCGTCATTCCGGCCGAGGGTGGGGATCTCCGCAAGATCGAGACACCTGTGGGATCGAAGGGAAATCCCACTTTTTCGCCGGACGGAAAATGGCTGGCCTATCTGGGGCAAGAGGGACGGGGGCAGTGGTGGAAGAACACTGGCCTGTGGGTTGTCCCAGCCCTTCGACAACCCTTCGACGGAGCTCAGGACAAGGCTCAGGACAGCGCGGACGGCAGCGGAGAGGCGAAGAACCTGACGGAGAAGTTTGATTTCGACGTGTCTAGCGTGACCATTAACGATCTTCCGGGCCACCTGCCGATGACGCCGCCCACCTGGTCGAAAGATGGGAGCAGGCTCTACTTTCAGGTATCGCAGCACGGGAACACCGTCCTCAAATCGGTGGCGCTGGATGGGGATGAGCGCAGTCTGCAAACGGTGATCGGGGACAAGGGGGGCGTGGGGTCGTTTAGTTTTGACCAAGAGCAGTCGAGGCTCGCCTATTTCCATGCCAACATGACCGACCTGGGCCAGGTCTGGGTGCGAGACCTGGCCACCGGACGCTCACGCAAACTGACGCGCGTCAACGAGAATCTGCTGCGGGCTCGGGATCTTGGAGAAATCGAGGAAGTTTGGTTCAAAGGCGCGGCCGACAACGATTTGCAGGGTTGGATTCTCAAACCGCCGGGTTTTGACGAATCGAAAAAATACCCCTCGATTCTGGAGATCCACGGCGGCCCCCAGGCGCAGTACGGCAACTTCTTCATGCACGAGTTTTACTATTTGGCCGCCCACGGCTACGTCGTTCATTTCTGCAACCCGCGCGGTGGGCAGGGATACGGCGAGGAACACACCAGGGCCATCTGGAACAACTGGGGCACGGCAGACTACGACGATTTGATGGCCTGGGTTGATTTCATCCAGCAGAAGCCGTACATTGACCCCGAAAGGATGGGCGTCACCGGCGGCAGTTACGGCGGTTACATGACCAACTGGATCATTGGACAAACGGACCGCTTCCAGGCGGCGGTGACGCAGCGGAGTGTCAGCAACCTGATCAGCATGTACGGCTCCAGTGACTTCAACTGGGCCTTTCAAATAGAGCTTGGAGACGAGCCGCCCTGGGAGAATCTTGAAAACTACTGGCGACAGTCCCCGATGAAATACATCGGCAACGCCAAAACACCCACCCTCGTCATCCACAGCGAACGGGACTTGCGGTGCGACATGGAGCAGGGCGAGCAGATCTTCGTGGCACTCAAGAAGTTGGGTGTAGATACCGAGATGGTCCGTTTCCCAGACGAGCCGCACGGCCTTTCGCGCGGGGGGCGCACAGACCGGCGCATTGAAAGGCTGAATCACATCCTGCGCTGGTTTGACCACTATTTGGGGGAGGGTGACGGATAAACATAAAGGATTCGATGAGAGAGAAAATTCGAGCACGTCTCCAGGATATCGCAATCAGGGAAAGGGTGCGAATCCTCTACGCCTGTGAGTCGGGAAGCAGAGCGTGGGGCTTCCCATCGGCCGACAGCGACTACGACGTGAGATTCATCTACCTGCATCCCAGGGATTGGTACCTGTCCATTGACCTGGAGCGAAAGCGCGACGTCATCGAATGTCCTATTGATGACCAGCTCGACATCACCGGCTGGGATTTGCGCAAGGCACTCCAACTCTTGCGGAAGTTCAACCCGCCCCTCATGGAATGGCTGGGGTCGCCAATCGTCTATGGGGAAGAATTCACGATTGCTGCCAAGATGCGGGAGTTGATGTCGAAGTACTATTCCCCTGTGGCCTGTTTGTACCACTATCTGCACATGGCCCAAGGCAACTATCGAGATTACCTCAAAGGCCCGACCGTCTGGATCAAGAAATACTTCTACGTGCTGCGCCCGATCCTGGCCATCAACTGGATTGAAAGAGACCTGGGCGTCGTGCCGACAGAGTTTCGGGTTTTGGTTGAGCAAGTAATTGACATCCCCGAACTGAAGGAAGAGATTGGTAAACTCATCAAAGCCAAGCGCCGGGGCGAAGAATTGGATCGTGGCCCGCGCATTGCGCCAATCAGCGATTTCATCGAGAGTGAACTGGCGCGTCTTGAAGGCAAGCAATTCGAGCACGAGTATGATAAGCCCGCAGCGCCAGTAAGCGAATTCAACGACCTGTTCAGATCGGCTCTTGACGAGGTGTGGTCATAGGCTCATACTTCTTGAAGGCCGATGATGCAGATAGATGAGATGTATTACGAGAAATCTATTCGCTTGCTCACCACAAGGAGGTTTTACCAATGAAAAGAACCAAACTATGGCTCTTGCTAATAACACTGGGGATGATCCTGCTCCCAACAGCCTGTGCGCCTGAGGCCACACCAGCGGCCCCGACCCCCGCGGAAGCTACCCCAACATTGAAAGCTGTAGAGGCGACTCCTACGCCCGTCCCACCAACAGCTACGCCTATGCCACCGACGCCAACACCAGTCCCACCAACTGCTACGCCTATGCCGCCGACGCCAACACCAGTCCCATCAACTGTTACACCTATGCCGCCGACGCCAACACCAGTCCAACCAACTGCTACGCCTGTGCCGCCGACGCCAACACCAGTCCCACCAACTGCTACACCTATGCCGCCGACGCCAACACCGGTCCCACCAACTGCTACACCTATGCCGCCGACTCCTACGCCCGTCCCACCAACTGCTACGCCTGTGCCGCCGACGCCAACACCAGTCCCACCAACTGCTACATCTACACCCAAAACGCCAGGCTCTCCCAAAACTGATGGCTTCTACACTGTGGGAGAGGAAATTGCACCAGGGAAATGGCATTCCACAGGTACCGGTACAAATTGCTATTGGGCACGCTTGGAAGCCAATCAGAATATTCTGAGTAATCACTTTGGCATGGCAGGTGGTACGGTTACGCTTCTGGAGACCGATTATGAGGCGCAATTCGAGGGTTGCGGTACGTGGGAGTACGTCGAAAATGCAGAGCAAGCACTTCAGCCTGACGCTACTGATCTGAAAGGTGATGGTTTCTACACCGTGGGTGTTGAAATAGCACCAGGCAAATGGGAGTCCACTGGCACCGGTGCTAACTGCTATTGGGCACGCCTGGATGAATACCAAGAGACCCTACTCAACCATTTTGGTATGGCCGGTGGCACAGTTACAATTCTCGATACCGACTATGAAGTGCACTTCGAGGAGTGTGGTATGTGGAAGTATGTTGAAGGTGTAGAGCGCACGCTTCAGCCAGATGCCACTGAGCCCAAAGGTGATGGTTTCTACACCGTGGGTGTTGAAATAGCACCAGGCAAATGGGAGTCCACTGGCACCGGCGCTAACTGCTATTGGGCACGCCTGGATGAATACCAAGAGACCCTACTCAACCATTTTGGTATGGCCGGTGGCACAGTTACAATTCTCGATATCGACTATGAAGTGCACTTCGAGGAGTGTGGCACGTGGGAGTATGTGGGGCCATGAACCTAGGCTTTGAATAGCTCATTGAAGGTGCGGTGGAGAAACAGAGCTTGGTGGGGAAGATACCTAGCGGAAGTGCAAGGCTTGTGCTGGCGGAAGGTTCGACAAGGCTGCGAACAGAGCCTGTTGAGGCAGGCGAAAAGGAAAGAAAATGAGCCCACTTCCCAAAAGATGCTGTGCTAGCATGACCTTTGACCGCCGTTGAATAAATCGCTTAATTGAACTTCGGACATGCTCTACCCCCAATATATAGTGGTGCGGCAAGGAGTTGCTACTACATGTTGGATAACACTCTTGGATTATTGGGGTTCAGTTATGCGGTTATCGGCAGACGGTCAAACCTCATGCTAACAACGAGTTAAGTACCAACACAGCAGCAATGCGTAAGGGGTTGAAAATGACAGAGGTAAAAGTTCCCACTTTTGATGCCTTTATGAATCCTGTGATTCAAGCTCTCAAAAGTCTCGGTGGATCAGGCACAATCGAAGAAATCAACCACAAAGCCTCAGAAATCGAGGGCCTCTCTGATGAGCAACTTGAACTCTTGCATAACCCAGAGAAAGGTGGACAGACCGAGGTTGAATACAGGCTCGGCTGGACAAGAACCTACTTGAAGAAGTATGGAGTACTTGAGAACTCCAGCAGAGGTGTCTGGGCACTAACACCCAAGGGCAGGCAACTCGACCGTGTAAATCACAGAGCGGTAACGCGGTTTGCGCGGGAGCAAATGAGGAAGGCTCGTGTAACTTCAGCAGAAGACGAGCTTGACGAAACCGAGGAAGAAACAACTTGGCGAGATGAACTACTGGACGCGCTTATGGAAATGGAACCATCTGCATTTGAGCGGCTTGTGCAAAGATTGCTCCGTGAGTCGGGCTTCATTCAGGTTGAAGTGACTGGGCAGAGCGGCGACGGTGGCATTGATGGTAAGGGGATTATGCGTTTAGGTGGGTTGCTCAGCTTTCACGTTATCTTTCAGTGCAAACGCTATCGAGGCTCAGTTGCAGTCAGTCAAGTTCGAGACTTTCGAGGGGCAATGGTTGGGCGAGCAGATAAGGGTCTGCTGATCACAACGGGCAACTTTACCAAGGAGGCCACGAGAGAAGCAACCCGCGATGGTGCGCCAGCGATAGATTTGATAGATGGAGACCAGCTCATAGACAAGCTGAAGGAGCTTGAGCTGGGTGTGAAAACGGAAAAGGTAGAAGTCGAGAAAACCACGGTTGAGAGTGTATCGGATAATGTGATCTTATGGCAAGTTAACAATTGAATAGCACTTTGTTCTTTCCTCTCACGCTCGATTTCTTGCGCTCAACGTCAATTT
>SDBU01000614.1_pt1 | contig 50195 bp, 40 predicted proteins | sample 2277071 | NCBI WGS metagenome assembly SDBU01 (sample SAMN10397929, study PRJNA504765) | marine sediment metagenome | isolation source: marine sediment core GS08_GC12, 126 cmbsf | place: Arctic Ocean: Gakkel Ridge, Loki's castle | collected 2008
TCAGTGCCACTCCCACCAGCGACGCAATCTGTCGGCGATTCAATGTCACCAACTCCGGCAGTTCCGTCACCAGCATATGCGCAGTAGTTGACCCAATTCTCGGAACCGATTGCAGCTTCTCCGACCGCTGTTTCAACTACGGCATCTTTTGAATCCAGTCGTCGATTTGCCGGTCAATCTTATTTATCTTCGATTCAATCGCTTTACGGAGTTACTCAATCCATTGTTGCATTTTTCATTTTGATTTTTGATTTGTTTGTGCTATTCTGATCCCTTAACTTGATAAAGAATCCGGGGCAGGCCAGCAAAATCAGTTCTTTGCGCATCGTTCAAAGGCAACTTCTTATGCACTGTCTTCTGTAGATTAATTTTACTCTTCAGAGAGCATTGGTTCTTGACTATCCTGAATCATTATGAATCGACAGTTTTGTTTGCCCTTGAAACATATTAGCTTCCTTGCTTTTGTGGCGATATCCTTCTAATGTCATGACAGCAATTCTCGCAAATAGTATGGCAAAAACAAGAAGTAAAATTACTTTCACTATACCTGAAATCCTTAGAATTTCTCCACTGGCAATGATTATAATAAAACAATAACCACCGAAAGCCGCACAGATATACAGCAAAATAAAACCATAATCGAAGACAGGATGCACATGTAGACCAAGTATAATGAAAAAAGATCCGATAGAACCTGTGATTATCGTAGCTGTTATATAAAACGTAGACAGTGCAGTTTTCCCTTTTCGTGTTTTGACCAAGATAACAACAGCAGCTATGAAAAATACTGGACTAGCGACACCATAGAGTTCGTGTAAACTGGCGCCCAGAATCAAAAATATAGTTCCGCATAAAGAAAAGAGTACTGAGATACTGGTTAACAATTTCACTGTTTTCTGGTTTTTATACTGTGCAGACATGTTGAAACTCGGGATCGTGTTTGCTGATTGCGACACATGCCAGCCTACTTTGTTCGAGTCGTTCATAGAAAATCTCACTTTATGTCATTAATATCTACTGTTGTATTCTTGGATGCTTCCTTAAGCAATTGTAAAACGCATCCTCTGGCATATCATTTCCTTAAAATCTCAAAATCTTTCCCGCCACACAATAACCTAAAATTCAAATACCGTCAATATAAGAAGTTACGGCATAATTCTCGCTTTCGAGGGTGTTTGGCAGTTTTTTAATAAAAAAAGTTATATTATTATTGAACTTTTAGAGGAAGTATGATATAATACAAACAGCCATAGAAATGGCAGATTAGTGGAGAACCGCAAGCCGTAAGCCACAGCGTGGCAAGGACATCGAGCCAGCAGGCCAAGTCAAATACCAATAGTCAGTAAGAAAGGGCCCTATTCATGCACAAGCTTTTCGAGATTCCCTCTTTTACTCTGTTTCTTTGTGCTTTTTGTGCATTTTTGTGGCTAACAAGAACCGTTTTTAGCCAGCTTCTGAAAAAGGCCGTTTCAATGGCCTTGAGGTCGAAGGCAAGTCTCTGCGTCAAAAGCTCGCTTTTAGAGCAGAGTTTGCCAAGAACACCAAGCCGGCCAAAAACCTCTATGATCTCTGTTAATCCTGTTATCCTGTCTAATTTCTCTTCGTGCCCTAATGCCTTTGTGGCTAAAACTCCGCGAAATCAGCGTAATCCGCGATTAATAAACGATTTACGTGCTTGTAAAGCACTCTACATCTGTAGAGATTCCTCTACAGATATAGAGAGTCCTCTACAAATCAACCTTTTTATGCAAAACAAAGCCAATTTCCAAAAAGTCAAGTTGAACGTAAATAAAGTATTAACAAAGGATTACGAGCAAATTGACACTTGGTCAATTGGGAAAACAAAGCCAATTCAAAGCCAATTCAAAGCCAATCAAAGCCAATCAAAGCCAATTCAAAGCCAATTAAAGCCAATAAAATGCCAAAACAAAGCCAAACAAACCCAATCTCAGAACAGAATATTGTAAATTCATTGATGATTATTCTTTTATATTGTATACCGGCGTACTTTATAAGAAAAAGCCGAACATGGAAAAAAAGTGAATGAACACCGCGAATACTAAAAAATTCGACATCACAGCGACTTTCGCCTGCCTTGGTACGCTGTCCTTCTGGGCATTTGGCCCAATTTTCATAAAATACCTGACTGGCTATGTGGATTTGTGGACACAAAACCTGCTGCGGTATTCGGTGGCTTGCCTGTTTTGGCTGCCCTTTCTTCTGTTTGCCATCAGGAGAAAACGGTTTGAAACAAAAATCTGGCGGAAAGCACTCCTGCCGGCTGTGCCAAATATCGTTATGCAGTGTTTATGGGCCGCAGGTTTTTACTATATAGGCCCGGCCTTTATGGTATTGCTTACGAAAACGTCTATTCTCTGGGTAGCGGTCTTTTCTTTTATTCTCTTTGCCGATGAAAGAGCATTAGTCAAAAGCAAACGTTTCTGGCTGGGCCTTGCCCTTTCCGCAATCGGTGTGGTTGGGGTAATGTACTACAAAGAAGATTTCGCCGCGACCAGGACCTTAATCGGTATAATTATTGCCCTTACAGCGGCATTTGCGTGGGCGCTATACATCATTTCCGCAAAAATCGCCTTTAAGGACATCCCCTCTCACCACGGTTTCGCAGTGATAAGCATCTACACTACCGCCGGGCTTTTCGTCCTCGCACTACTATTCGGGAGAATAGGAGAGTGCGTGACAATGGGCTCCTGGCGGTGGGCATGTGTTGTGATTTCCGGTGTAACTGCTATCTCATTAGGCCATGTGCTGTACTATGTAGCGATAAAGCGTATCGGAGCAACTATTCCCGCGCTTGTGATATTGTCTCAGCCGTTTATCGTGCTTGCCATTTCAAATATTGTCTTTGGAGAATCGTTGAACACAACTCAATTGTTCTTCGGTGTGGCCCTGCTTATAGGTTCAGCCCTTGCGATTTGGGCACAGCAGCATTTGAAGCAAAATGAAACTAATAAATCATAAAGCGACTATTTCTATTGTTTCCTCACACAGCCAGCGTAGTGTCCGGTTCAGGTTCGAATACATCAAAACTGGGGTCATACTGACGCAAGTACAACAAAGAATACGAGCGGTGAAAGACCAGCACAGGCAGCATGAGAACAGTGCCGATATACGGTATGGCAAGGATACAGCCAAGACAGCAGCAAGTTATACAAACGCACGCCATAACAATTATGCCAATAGCCAACGCTATGACAATCTGGAACAGAATATAGATTGTGAACTTGCCTTTGTTACCGGTAAGCAGTTGCCAGAACTCGCGCCAGGCGGTCATACAGGTTCCCTGCCGTAGGAACATAATCGGCACGACGAAATCCAGTGTGAATTTGTTTATCAGCGCAAAGACAATGGCAGTTGGTACAATAAGACAAAACGCGAGTAAGACCATACCAATTATGCTGAGAGGATTTGGGTCGCCGCCGCCTGCGAATAAGAGGACACCGATAACCACCAACATGGCGATGAGCATCATAACAATAGCAAAACTGATAAGGCCTACAACGATACGAAAGAGGAAAAGGCTGTTGCCCTGCTTTCCGAATTTTCGCCAGGGTACTTTGACTTCGGCTTTGTTTAGGGCTACACAATGCAGGAACATAAAACGGCCCCGGCTGCTGAGCCAGGTGATGACAAGACCGATTATTATTATTACGACAGTGACGATTATAGCAGTGGGGAGAATCCAGAACAGGTTCTCGATGATAACTTCTTTTGCATTGTGAAAATCACCGGGATATCCATGTCGTTGTTGTCCGCCGGGTAAACGGAAGTTTGGTCCTCCGCCACTTCCCAGACAGGCCAGCCACGCACAGAAGCCGATTACGAACCATTTGCCAATGTCGAAGGGCCTGAAAAGGATCGTTTTGACCCTCTCGATGGCGGGACTTATAGGGTCAATTACGCTTATTTGGGTTTCCTGCGGAGTCATATTACAAGTCCTCCAAGATAAATGAGCCAGTTAACAAAAATCAATATCGAAATTGTCACCGCCAAACTTAAGTTTATTTTTATCAGTTTTTTGCCCATTCTTTTGGGATGAATGATTATCCCATAAATTCTATATGGAATCTGGAAACAAGCAAAGACAAAAATTAGCGGACCCAGGTTATGGAACCTTAGACCTGCGAGTAAATTACCGTGTGCCAGTGAGCAAAAGGAGCGTGTCAGGCCGCAAAGGGCACATTTTATGCCGACAATTTCGTATAACGGACAGCGATGAGGCCATTTGAAGCCAAACAGGTACAGTTCGCCCTCCTTTACATGCAAGAGCAGTGAAAAAACCAAAATAGCGGCGCAGAGCAGAAGTACCACTAAATGATACACTACCCGATGCTTGTTACTCGTGGACTGATTCACGATTCACACATCACGCTTCCGGCTTTTCTTGCTGCTGTCTCAGTTGGCGTACTTCCTTCTGAACCGGCCAATCTGCAAAAGCAAGGAAAAAAGGCATAATTATATTCGCTATCGGTACAAGCATTAACAAACCGAGGGTCCAACTATAGCCTGCCTTGGAAAAGATCTTGCAAAAGATAACTACCTTTATGACGACCACTATCAGCGCGACAAGAGCTCCAAATATGAGCAATGCTATATACACAGGAACCACATCCGGATTATGGTGGAAAACCATATCTTCCCCTTTCAGTTAGTTTGAAAAATTAAGTTAACAAACAGCTATTTTGTCTTGCTTGGCATAAGGACTTGCGGTCAGCCGGAAATATGATGCTACTGTTTAAGCTTTCGCAATTCCTTTTGGACCGGCCAGTCGGCAAATGCAATGTAAAAAGCCATAATTATATCTGCTATTGGCACGAGTATTAACAAGCCGAGCGCCCAACTATAGCCGGCCTTGGAGAATATCTTGCAAAAAATCAATGCCTTTACAGCGACAGCTATCAGACCAGCAAAAAAACCGAACATAATTAGCAGCAGTATGAGAAATCCCGGGGCCGCGTTGGTACCGTGCGAAACGTGGACTATACTTTCCATATCTTCCCCTTTCAGATATTTAAAAAATGAGCTAAGTAGCAGCTTTCATAGAAATAACAGTTCCGTAGTATAGCAAATATACATCCATCTGCAAGGGCAATCCACCGAAGACTAATTCAGCCCTTTTTTAAGTCTTGCGCCTGGGCTTTGTTGCTGAGCGTTTCTTTTTTCTATTAGCTCTTGGCACATCCGGGACATTGGTCTCTGGCAGCCATTTTGCCAATCGCTTCTTGATGTCGGCATACTTAGGGTCATTGGCAAGATTGTTCCACTCCAGCTCGTCCCTGTCGTGGTCATAGAGTTCTTCGGTGCCATCGCTGTAACGGATATATCGCCAGCGTTCGGAACGCAGCGAATGATTATTACGTCCGTGTGTCGTCAGGGCGGGACGCTGCCAACTTGCTTTGGGATTCTTCAGCAACGGTAATAGGCTTTTACCTTCAAGTTCCTTCTTCGGAGAAAGTTCACAGACCTCTATCAGCGTAGGATAAATGTCTATAAAGCTCACCGGCCGGGGACACCTCCCGCCCGAGTTGGTTATTCCCGGTGCTATTATCATAAGGGGAGCGTGTGTTGCCTCTTCCCACAACGCGAATTTACGCCAATGCAGCTTTTCACCAAGGTGCCATCCGTGGTCTCCCCATAGTATGATGATTGTGTTATCGGCATAGCTGCTTTTATCCAATGCATCGATTACCCTACCGACACAGGTATCTACAAAGCTGATACTCGCCAGGTAAGCCTGGACCGCCTTTCGCCATTGCTTGTGTTCGATTACCTTTTTATGGTCACCCTCAGGCCGTGCCATCCGTCTGCCTATTGGCGGGACATCATCAAGGTCGTTTTCATTAACATTCGGCAAAGTTACTTTATCCAAAGGATACATATCGAAGTACTTTTGTGGAACATACCAGGGCAAATGGGGACGGAAAAATCCGCAGCCAAGGAAGAACGGTTTACCGTGTTTTTTGCTCAGCTCGCCTATAGCCCAATCAGCGACTTTCCAGTCGCCCATTTTCTCGTCGCTGACATCTACCGGCCCCCAGTCGAAATGCGCGGTTTTAGGGATGCCGTTTAGCGGCTGGTTCGGGGGCATCGGGTCGTCAGGTTTGTTTTTCTTCTGGGATGGAAAATACTCGTGCCAGGACGGCGGATCTGGGAAACCTCCGTGGTAGATTTTGCCGCCTCCGACCACGTGGTAACCGTGAGCCATAAAATGCTGCGGCAGTGTAGTCGCATCACTGAGTGCCGGAGATTTCCGCCAGGGATGGGGATTAAGATAAACACCTGAAGTCGAGGGTGGAATTCCCGTCATAAGACTTGCTCGTGAAGGATTGCATGCCGGGGCCGAACAGTGGGCGTTCGTAAAGAGTACCCCTCTCTGCGCAAGCTTATCAAGGTTCGGCGTCTTTACATCCGGATGGCCGCCCAGACAGCCAATCCAATCGTTCAGGTCGTCTATAGCAATGAACAATATATTCAGCCGCTTAGCCTGTTTCGACCCCCGCTGTTGAGAAGCGCTTGCGCATCCCGGAAGCGTAAATGCCACTGCACCGGCGGCTGTCAGCTTTAGAAATGCACGCCGATTCATAAAGCCTGATATTTGATTCATCGGTTCTGTCTCCTGTTAGTTTGCATATTTTCAAATACCTCTTTTTAGGTGCCAATTTCAATATTTTCTATATAACTTGAGTGATGGCTGAATTATCCTCTCGAGAATAGTCTCGCTGTCGTTAATTTCAAACAAATTGGTTTTTATCAGCTTTCCTTGGAATTTAATATACGTGTCCTCGTAATCGATTTGCTCGGGATTCTTGAAAATTTTGTCGTCATTATATTCTATTATATTGCCCATTACACTTTCAAATTTTTTGATCCATTTAGGTAGCCTTTTTTTCTGGATGTTATACAATACTCCTGAATAGACAACTGGTTCATTAATGGTTTTATCACTAAGAAGGATTCTTAAGTATAAGACTTTTAAATTCTCATCCATTTGTGTTATGGTTTGGCCACGTTCGAGTTTTGTGTTGTCTTCCGGAACAAAAAATACAGCGAATTTTCTCAACAACCATAAATTGACATTAGTCGACTCTAATCCTGTTGAACTTCTTGCACTAATGCCATAGCCAGCAGGTCTTCCAATAATGAATTTCTCCTCTTCTTCATGTAAGATCCCTTCTATTTCTTTGATTAAATAGGAGACTTCAAGATACAATTTTTGAATGAAGTCGAACGCTAAATTTGTCTGCTCGATAATTTCACTTTTGTTAATCATGATTTCCGTCCTCCTTATAAAATATAGGAGTTTCAATGTACTTTAACTTCCCTAATTGCAATAGAGGTGTAAACATCTTTTTCTGACCACTTAGGAAGACTGTTTTCCTCAGCGGTGTGATTTTTTTGTCAAATGACAAACTGTGCATAAAACCAATGAAGTCGCCACGAAATTTAGCTGTCCTTGCCTCAAAAAAAACAGAAGCATAGCTTTTTAGAAAAGCACTTATGTTATAAAGGCTATTGAGACCTTGAAAATCCCGAAGATTTTTCTTGTCTAATAGATTGTATAGATCCAAGGCAAAATCCTTATCTTGTTTTTTAATATTTCTGCCATTTTCTAAGATGTTATAGAGAAATGACGAAACTGATTGCCAATTAGTCCATTTGAAATGAGGGATAAAATCTGACGGAATTATTTTAAATTTATTTTTCTTGTAATAATGGTCAGCCGTAATTGCAATCAACTTAAAGTCTTTGCCATAATTTTTTGCCTCCAAGTTGCCGCCCTCAATTTCACGTAGTAGTTGAGCCTTAGTCTTCTTAGTTTCCGCACCGAAACCTGAAAAATATTTAGCTTCTATCAGCAAATAGTAATCCCCAACGATTATAACCAAATCCGGTTCGGTATTTTTCTCAAAGCGTGGCCAAAATTTAAATTCTGCTTCAATAGCTTCTTGATTAGAAATACTAAAACCTAATTTATTCAAATATCCCTTCAAAAAAATTTCTCGGCTTGAATATTTAAAAAATGAAAAAACATTAGAAGTCAGAATATCTTCCATTCTTTCAATGCTTGAAGACAGTTTGCCATGTAATTCAGCTAAGTACATTTAATCACCACCTTATTCGGAACATAGATTCCTGATAAAGCTGCATGCCGAAATGCAAGCAAAACTTAAATCCTAAAAAATGAGCCGCCAAGGTCAATAAATTTTGGTAATGCCCGGACAAAACAGAGCCAGCAATTAACGACAATTATCCGACCGATGTGTTGGTTTGTCAAATAAGTAAGTCTTTTCGAGGCCAGATAAAATCCACATAAAACATGGGAGGAAATACGGGCTTCTGGTGTCATCGCAAAAAACTCTTGCGTAAACAAGCATTTGCGGTTATTTTATTCACTTCGTTTTGACAGCATAAGTGTTTCATAAATTACAGTTAGGAACTCAACAATGAAAGTATCTCCAAAAAATCAGGGTCTATCAGAACTTGATGAGCTATGTGTCCAGACAATTCGCTTTCTGTCCATGGAAGCTGTGCAGAAAGCCAATTCCGGCCACCCCGGTATGCCGATGGGAATGGCTCCAGCGGCATATGTGCTCTGGACCAGACATATGAACTATAACCCGGCTAATCCGAGATGGCATAACCGGGACAGGTTCGTTCTTTCCGCAGGCCACGGCAGCGTTCTGCTGTATTCGCTGCTGCATCTGACGGGCTTCAACATAAGTCTGGATGAATTGAAGAGCTTTCGACAGTGGTCAAGTAAAACGCCCGGACACCCTGAATATGATCCAGATTGCGGTGTCGAAGTTACTACCGGGCCTTTAGGACAAGGCATCTCCAACGCCGTCGGGATGGCAATAGCCGAAAAATACCTGGCAAGCTATTTCAATCGGGATGGCTTCCCCGTAATCGACTATAAAATCTACGTGATAGCCAGTGACGGCGATTTACAAGAAGGAATTGCTTCTGAGGCCAGCTCGTTAGCTGGTCATTTGGGCCTTGACAATTTGATTGTCGTTTACGATGACAATCATATCAGCATTGATGGAAACACCGCACTTTCCTTTACGGAAGATAGGGCCAAACGCTATAAAGCATATGACTGGAACGTACAGGAAGTTCGTGGTGACGGCAATAACATGGCTGCCTTTGAAAAGGCCCTGGAAAATGCAAAGAAGGAAAAGCAGAGGCCGACACTGATAAAACTTCGCACCCATATTGCCTATGGAAGCCCGAATCTACAGGATACTGCTAAATCACACGGTTCTCCTTTAGGAGAAGATGAAATCAGATTGATTAAGGAAAGGTTCGCTTGGGACCCGGACAAAAGCTTTCATATCCCTGAAAAAGTGCTGGCTTATATGCGAAAAGCTCTCGACAAAGGCAAATACGTGGAGACAACCTGGAATAAAATGTTTGATGAATACATCAGGGCCTATCCTGACCTTGCACAGCAGTTCCGTGGTGCAGAGGCAGAAAAGCTGCCGGTAAATCTCGATGAGATTTTGCCGAAATTTGAGACAGGCAGCTCTATTGCAACACGCAAGGCATCAGGAAAGGTCCTCGATGCCCTGATGCCGAAATTACCGATGGTTCTGGGCGGCTCGGCAGATTTGACGCCGTCGAATAATACAGAGTTTGCCGGTGCGAAGTCTTTCCAAAAGAATGCTCGGGACGGCAGGTATATACATTATGGCATCAGAGAACACGCAATGGGCGCGATTATGAATGGTATTTCCGTAAGTGGCCTGGCCAGGGCTTATGGCGGGACATTCCTAGTTTTCTCTGATTATATGCGGGCGTCAATTCGCGTGGCCGCTATGTCGAAGTACCCGACTATATTTGTGTTCACTCACGATAGTATCGGCCTGGGTGAAGATGGCCCGACACACCAGCCGGTAGAACAGCTTGCCGCCCTTCGCGCGATACCAAACCTGCTGGTGTTAAGACCTGCCGATGCCAACGAAACCGCACAGGCGTGGAAATTCATACTGGAACATCGAGATTGCCCCACAGCTCTACTTCTTACCCGGCAGGGTCTGCCTGTCATCGACCAAAATAAATATGGTTCCGCCACAAATCTAAGTAAAGGCGCTTATGTTCTTGCTGATGCTAATAAGCCGGACGTTTTGCTTTTGGCCAGCGGCTCAGAAGTTAGCGTTGCATTGGAGGCCGCAGAGAAACTGGCGGCTGCAAAGATAGCTGCCCAGGTGATCAGTATGCCATGCTGGAAGTTATTTGAAATGCAAGACAAAGAATATCAGGATTCTGTTCTCCCACCCGGCGTCAAGGCAAGAGTTGCTATTGAAGCCGGTGTCGAGCAAGGCTGGAGTAAGTGGCTCGGCGATAAAGGAATCTTTATTGGGATGTCGTCTTTTGGTGCATCTGCGCCCGGCAAGGCCTGCTTCGAGAAGTTCGGCATTACAATCGAAAAGACAGTAGAAGCTGCGAAAAAGGCGATGAGTTGATAAGTCTTTAAGCATACAAGGACGAAACTTTATGAAGACAAAAGGGATCAAAACCATAGCAGTAATGACAGGCGGGGGAGACTGCCCCGGCCTGAATGCCGTTATCAGGGCCGTTACCAAGACCGCAACAAATAAATTCAGCCTTGAGGTCTGGGGAATTGAAGATGGATTCCTTGGGCTAATTGAAGACCGGATGCGTGTGCTCAAATACAATGAAGTCAGCAATATCTTGACGGTTGGCGGAACGATTTTAGGTTCCTCCAACGTGGCCAATCCGCATAAGCATCGAGTTGCGGTCGGCAAACAAGTACGGACTAAAGACGTATCGGGTAACTGTATCAAGAACCTGAAAAAACGCGGTATCGACGCGCTTATCTGCATCGGCGGTGACGGTACGATGGCCTCGGCTTCACGATTTGCAAAAAAAGGCGTCAAAATAATAGGTGTTCCCAAGACAATTGACAACGACCTTTACGGAACAGATATCACCTTCGGCTTTAACACCGCTGTCAACACCGCGACTGAGGCGATTGATAAAATCCATACGACAGCCAGTTCTCATCATCGCGTTATGATTATCGAGGTAATGGGCAGATACGCCGGCTGGATAGCACTTCATGCAGGTGTGGCAAGCGGTTCGGATGTTATCCTTTTGCCGGAGATACCATATCGACTCGATAAAATCTGCGATTTCGTTATCGGCAGGTCAAAGCGGGGCAAGAGATTCAGCATAGTGGTAGCAGCAGAAGGAGCAAAGGAAAAAGGCGGTAAAATGGTCGTTGCCAAAAAGGTTGCCCACAGTCCCGATCCGATTCGACTTGGAGGAATCGCAAATCTACTGGCTGTTCAAATCAATGAGCTGACAGGGCTTGATTGCAGAGCGGTCGTGCTTGGCCATGTGCAGCGAGGCGGAACACCCACTCCATTTGACAGGACTCTTGCTACAAACTTTGGCTATATGGCTATCAAGATTTTAATGAAAGGCATCAAGGGCCACCTGGTGGTGCTCAAAAATGCCAAACTCTCGAGTATTCCGCTTTCACGTGTTGCCGGCAAAATTAAGACAGTACCTAAAAACAATCACCTAATAAAAGCAGCGCTGGCTGTTGGAACGAGCTTCGGTATCTGATAGGCTGCTCAATATATTGTTCGTTGCTGGTTGATTTTCCCCGCCGGTAACTGATAACCGGCGGTTATTAAATAATCAATGAATCTTGGCCGAGACAAGATTGTTGCGGAGATAATCTCCCGGCTTAAGACCGCAAAACCCGGTGAGGGGGCGGTTAGAGTCGAGGGGACATGGGGGTCCTTTGCGCACCTTCTAACAGCTTACATATCTGAAAAGCTAAGTCGACCGATTCTCTACGTCTGTCCGCATATCGACGACGCAGACAAGGCCGCCGACGATTTGCACGCTTTCGGTGGCAAAAAAATCGAGAACCTGGGTGCCTGGGAGGGTGAGGAGGATTTGGCGGACGCCACCGACGAGATTCGGGCTGAGAGACTAAAGCTCGTCTCTCGTATCTCACATCTCGCACCTCCTTCGGATGGGAACAAACTTGTCATACCAACATCAATACAGGCACTTTGTCAGCCCATCCCAAAGCCGCAGGCCCTGGAAGAAAGTTGTCTTAAATTGCATGTTGATGGACAGATAGCACCGGAACAGGCAGTCGAATGGCTCGTAGAAAAGGGGTTTGAGCGTGTGGAAAGAATTGATCTGCCCGGCCAGTTTGCCCGGCGAGGCGGTATCGTTGATATTTATGCACCTTTAACTGTCGAAAAAGTTCTATCGAATAAAGGACAGACAGACACGCCTTCACAGGACGCTCAGGCAATCAGGATTGAATTTTTCGGCGACACCATAGAGAGTATTCGTGAAATCAACCTGGATACGCATCTATCAACCGAACAAATAGAAAGCATCAATATCATTTCGGCGGTGTGTGGGGCTGTTCAGGAGGAAAGGGAGCTCTTTATAAACATCCTGCCTCAAGATTGCATAATAATTCTTGAGGAGCCGACTGACTGCGAAGAGGTTGCGAGGCTGTTCCGTGAACGGGCCGAAGATACGAGCCGGCTTTATAGCTGGGCCGATATTTATGAGGCCATAGCGAAATTCACTCAACTATATATATGCAGGTTTGCCACATCGGAGCCAGGTGATTTCCTCAAGGTAGATATAAAAAGTGTTCAGCGGTTCCAGCACAAGGCCACTTCTTTATGGGCTGGACACAAAGAGGCACTCGAGGAACTGGTCACAGAGGCAAAAAACGGCAAGCAAGTGCTGCTTTACTGTGAAGCTGAAGCTGAGATCAAACGCGTAGGTGAGATTGTAAAGGAGATTAACAAAAAAATTCCGACCAATTTTAAACTGCTGTTAGGTTTTATTCACCAGGGCTTTGTCATAAATTCGCTAAATACGATTGTAATAAGCCATCACGAGCTGTTCGGCCAATATGTGCTAAGAAGGAGACGCAGGCCGGCCAGGGCTACGTCGCCGGTGGATACTCTAAGTGATTTGCAGCCCGGTGATTATGTTGTTCACGCTTCCTATGGTATCGGCAAGTTCATTGAGGTGCAAACGATACAGGAAAAAGACGGCAAGAGTGAATACCTTACCATTGGATATGCGGATGGCGTAAAAATCCACGTCTCGGTCAGCAATATCGCTCTCGTACAAAAGTACATTGGGACAAGTCCGAAACGCCCGAAGCTGAGCAAAGTCGGTTCGAAAAGGTGGCAGAAGCAGAAAGAAAAAGTTGTGGCCTCCGTTCGAGACCTCGCCGTCGAGTTGCTTGAGGTGCAGGCGAAGCGCCAGGCAACCGGCGGAATTGCGTATGAGCAGGATTCAAGCTGGCAGGCCGAATTCGAGCAGTCTTTCCCTTATCAGGAGACACCGGACCAGACTACAGCCGCCGAGCAAATCAAGACCGATATGCAGGAAGCTGTGGCGATGGATAGACTATTGTGCGGTGACGTGGGCTACGGTAAGACCGAGCTTGCGATGCGTGCCGCGTTCAAGGCGGTCGAACACGGAAAGCAGGTGGCTATCTTAGTGCCGACCACGGTATTATGTGTGCAGCACGGCAGGACTTTCACCGAGCGGTTCGCAGACTTTCCAATTAGCATCGAGGTACTGAATCGCTTCAAAACGACAAAACAGGCAAAAGACATAATCGCACGAACAAAGGCAGGCAAAGTCGATATCCTGATAGGGACGCATCGGCTTTTGAGTCGTGATGTCGGTTTTAAAGACTTGGGACTTCTTATAATCGATGAAGAACAGCGGTTCGGGGTTGAACACAAAGAGAAGCTCAAAAAGCTGCGTGTCAATGTTGATGTCCTTACGATGACTGCCACGCCGATACCGCGGACACTACACATGTCGCTGTTGGGCCTGCGCGATATAAGTTCGCTGGCAACACCACCTTTGGACAGGCGAAGCATAGTAACAGCCGTTACCGCCTATAATAATGACCTTATCAGAAAAGCGATAATTCGCGAATTGAACCGACAGGGACAGGTATTCTTCCTGCACAACAGGGTCAGAACCATAGATAAAAAGGCCTGGGAAATTCAAAAGCTGGTCCCCGATGCAAAGGTTACTATCGCACATGGACAAATGCCGAAGAGTGCGCTTGAGAAAACGATGATAGACTTTGTGATGGGCCGGATTGACGTACTCGTATGCTCGACAATTATCGAATCGGGGCTGGATATTCCGAACGCGAATACGATTTTTATAAACGATGCCGACAGGTTCGGCCTGGCCGAACTTCATCAGCTTCGAGGCAGAGTCGGCAGATATAAACACCGGGCCTATGCTTATATGCTGCTGCCGGCCTCAAGGTCAATTACTCCACTGGCAGCCAGACGCTTAAAAGCCATCGAAGAGTATTCACATTTAGGCGCAGGTTTTAGAATTGCTCTAAGAGACCTGGAGATTCGCGGAGCGGGTAATATTTTAGGTTCTGAGCAATCAGGTCATATTCAAACGGTAGGCTATCAAATGTACTGCGAACTTTTGGCCGATGCCGTCCATAAATTAAAGAACGAACCGGTAGAGCCGATACCAACTGCGGTTATAGATTTGGGCTTTGCCACATATATACCGAAAAATTATATACCTGCCGACAGGCACCGGATGGACATGTACCGCAAAATTGCTGTCGCAAGAGGCGGTGAGGACTTAAAACAGATTGAGAATGAGTTGGCTGATGTATATGGCCCTGTGCCGGAGGAAGTCATGCTTTTGCTGGAATTGGCAGAGCTTCGCATTGCAGCAAGCAGGTTAGATATAAAAAGCATTGTCACAAGTGCCCACGATGTGGTATTTTCATTTACAAAAGAGGCATGCGTACAAACGGAGTCTTTATTTGCGAACGTATCTGGAAAAGTTAGAATCCCTGACCCAGGGAAAGTATATTTACGACTGCCAAAAAATTACTTTGAGCCCAGAACACTGATAACCATCCTGCGAAAAATCCTCACAGAGGAAAAACGATGAGCGAAACAAACAATATTACACAGGATACAAAGCCGAAATCACTCAGGCCATTAACCGTTTCTTTCGTTTTAGCTCTTACCACACTTTTGATGGGAGGCTTGGTATCAGTTTTTTTGGCTTTCGTACATCGCGCCGTGTATGCTGGGACTTTAGTTGAGATAGATATAAATAAGGCAAATACTCGCAGGCCGGCAAATGATGAGGAATTGGAGTATTGGTTGAAGAATATGGTGTGGTATCACCGCTTCACGAATGAAGAGGTAAGAGCCGCTACCGGTCTGACAGATAATAAAATAGCTGGTGTGCTGAAAAAGTTTAATATTCGGCAAGGCAATCGGCCGAAGCGAGCAGCGGATGCGCCGCTGCTGGTGATGCCCTATCCGGGCGGGCGCCATCCTCGAATTGGTTTTTTAGATGGGGCGATTGACCCACAGCGGGAAACGAAGTTCAGTGTATTTACACCGTGGGACGCGAATAGCTATGTCGTCGTTGATGTGCCGGAGGCCATCTGGTCGAACCTCGGCCTTACATACCTTGCTCATACACATATCGACACAATTTGGACAAAACAGGGACTTGACCTGCCAAAGCTGGAATGGAACCGGCATCCTGATGGAACGCTCGATATCGAAAGAAAGCTGCCGAATGGAATCGCCTTCGGCGTAAAGGTAAAGTCCACAAAAGAGGCTGTGCGGATGGAATTATGGCTGAAAAATGGTACAAACCAAAAACTCAGCGATTTACGGGTGCAGAACTGCGTTATGACAAAGATGGCGGTTGGCTTTGAACAGCAAACCAGCAACAATAAAGTACTTACGAATCCCTACGTTGCCTGTCGGAGTAGTGATAGCAAACGATGGATAATCACTGCATGGGAAAATTGCAACAATCCGTGGGCAAATGACAAGTGCCCGTGTTTTCATTCTGACCCGAAGTTTCCCGATTTAGAGCCGGGCCAGACACATCAACTGCACGGCTGGCTATCATTCTATGAGGGAACAAACATCAAAGCCGAATTTAACAGAATTGAATCAACCAGCTGGCGGAATAAATAATTCTCCGCAACCAAAAGACAATAGTATTAACTAAACAGGAGGTCCAAAATTGAATAAATGCAAGCAAAGCATCCTGGTAGCAGCAATAGTTCTGTTCACAGCAAGTTTGGGTGTATCAGCTGCTAAAATGCCCAAAACGCTGATAACAGCTTTGCAAAAAACCTTTAGCTCTTCTTAACAATAGAGTATGGCAAGAGACAAATGAATAAGGATTGATTCAAAATGAGTGAAAGAAGAAATAACTGGCATCTGAAAGTAGTTTTGTTGCTGTCTCTATTCGTTTTACTCCCCGCTGGTGGCTGTGCGGATGAGCCTGAAAGGGCCTCTGACGGGCCGGACGACCAAAAGGTCTTAGCTGAATTCAAAATTGCAAAAGGCGGAGACCCAATACTTCTTCCTGTTACGTTCAAGGGTAAAGAATATTTGTTCGTGCTCGACACCGGATGTTCTCACACGGTATTTGATACTTCATTAAGACATGAATTGGGAGAGGTTAAGAAAATCGAAAAAGGATTAACACTTGGAAGTCCAATTAAAGCCGAACTTTTTGATGCACCCGAGGCTTTTCTCGGTCCTCTCAATCTGAAAGATTCCGGCATGGTAAGCTGTTTTGACCTTAAAATGCTCAGCCTGATTGGCGGTAAGACAGTAAGCGGAATTGTAGGTATGAATTTCTTAAAGAGGTACTTAATCCAGATAGATTTTGATAAAGGCACACTTTCATTTCTTCAGCTGCTACAGAAGCGACATTCTGGTTGGGGCAACGAGTTGTCGATAAGTTATAATCCACTTGGGATCCCAACGATTACAGGTAACATTTATGATAGTATCAAAGTGGACTTTTGGATTGATACCGGAGCAAATAGCACAGGAGGATTAAGCAGCGACATATTTGATCAAATTCTCTCAGAAAAGAAACTAAAAACTTCTGAAATGCTATTCACAACAGCTTCTGGTGTGATACGAAAAAGAGAATGCCGCTTCAATAGTCTTTCCGTCGGACCATTTGAATACGAGCAGCTTATCTTCAGTGAAGCCAATTGGTCTTATCTGGGCTTGCTGTTCTTGTCTCGCCATATAGTCACCTTTGATTTCCCCAATAGCAGGATATATCTCAAAAAAAGCAAAGAGTTCACAAAGGTTGATGAAACCGATATGAGCGGCCTACACCTTCTCCGTATTTCCGGAAATATCGTGGTCTATTCAGTTGATGAAGGAAGCCCCGCGCAAAAAGCAGGGATTAGTTCCAAAGATATCATACTTAAAGTCGGCGAAAAGGATGTAAGTAAATACGACATGTGGGAGCTTAGACGTCTTCTAATGTCCGGGGATAAACGAAATATTATGATGACAATTAAGCATGGTGATGACGTAAAAGATGTATCATTTTTGCTTAAGAAGAAGATATGATATATTTTCACGTAAACTAACCTCCTGTCGCTCGCTTGTTTTATCGGACAGCATATAATGTAAGGGACGAAACTTTGACTCAAATGTTCATAAGTCTCTTAATTGAGGGTGGTTAGATTCAATCAAAAATCAGACCCTGCTGCCGCGTTGTGCCGGGAGAGAGAACCGTCGTTGCTCGCCGCATTGAAAATCATTTGATTTATCAAAACTCCTCTTGACATGGAGCAAAAAAAATGTTATAATACTTCTTCATTAGTGGGGAAAATTTATAAGGTGCGGATTGCACCATATCTGAATCAGTGGGGGTATAAATTAGTTTTAGTTAGGTGGGCTCCTGCAACGTTATAATTTTTGCAGTGCTGTTCCGCGTTTCTTTCATACTTTACAAAAGGGGGTGGGATTATATGATTTTCAGTCATCACAAATACAGGCAAATATATTGCAGTGGAATATCTGCACAATTCCTGGGCCGTAAAATCACTGCATCTTTTAACATGTATGGCAGCAAATTAATACAAATTGGCGTAATTTTGGTTTTATTTGTTTTGCTTACACCTTCAGCCCTGTTTTCCTATACCGTTTTGTGGGACACTTCGCATGGGGTTTATGTCTCCGGCCAATATGGTGGTGATGGTTACCAGCCGAGTCAAAATGGATACTATCGGACACTGGCCGAACACCTCGTCAACAACAGTGACTTTACCACCATAGATATTACCTCTCAAGGTTTTCTTACTGATGATCCCGCCGGTTACGATGTGATAGTCGTATGCCTTACGAGCGCTTTTTATAGCAGCTACACATCCGCAGAGGTTGACCGTATAGTTGATTTTGTCAACGATGGCGGCGGCCTGCTTATTATGGGAGACCAGCAGCGTCTTCATCCTAATCCTAATGAAAACATCCAACCTGTAGCTTCTCAATTCGGTATTACATTTGGCCCCTCTGATTTGGACCCTTTAAGCATTTATACGTCAGACCTCACTGACCATCCTATTTTTGACGGGGTCGACGAGATGTTTATGTACGCGGCAAGGGAATTGTCTGTTTCCGGGCCGGCTTTCCCGGTAGCTTGGCAGGAAGGAACCACAATAACCATAGCCGCAGTAGCACATTATGGCCAAGGCAGGGTAGTAGCCCTTGGGGACAGCAGTTTGTGGTCATGGGTTGACATATACGAAGAACGTTTCTACACGGCGGATAATCCCCAGTTTGCTGTCAGTACATTCAATTATCTTGCTGTACCAGAGCCGGCGACGCTTGTAATTCTTGGTCTCGGCGCAGCGTTTTTAATAAGAAAAAGAGGCTAAGAAAACTATAAGCTATATAAGCCTCTCAAAATAAGCGGCCTGTCGTAACTTCTTCCACCGTTACACACCGAGAAAACCGTTGCATCGCCTTGAATCCAAAAATTTCTCGCCTTACACAATCTCACGCCACGTCTTTCTGCAAATTATATTGTAATTTTCGGTCTAAGACCTTATTATTGGCACAGAAAATACCAGGATTGTTTAGTATTGAGTTGGTAAGTTGGAGATTAGGCTGTGCGTAAGTTTGCTTTTTTAACAGCGTTAGTGCTTTTTCTGTACGGCTGCCAAACCGGCGGCAAATCAGATTCTATTGAAAAACCTGCACAGAAGGCGAGTCTTCAAAAATCCTCGGATGGTCTTGTCCTAACCGTAGCCGATGAGGCCATAACCAGCGACGAGATAGTTATGGCTGCAACAGGACTATTGAGGCCGATTGCGCAAAGCGGCGATTTTGAACGCTTCAAGTTACAGGCTGAGCCGCAGCTTAAAGAAATTATCACCGCCAGAATATTAAATATTTTGCTTTATCAGCAGGCAAAAAAGAATACCCGAGAAGACATCGACCAGGTTTTGGAAAGACCGGCAGAAGCCGAGATTAGAAAATTTATTATGGCCTTCGGGGGCGATTATGCCAAGGCCGAAGAGGCTCTAAAGCAGCAGGGAATGGACTGGGCCAGCTTTAAGGTATATCAGAAAAAGATGATTCTCACAGAATATTACTTAGGCTCGCTATTGCCGAAGCCCGCGCCAATCACTTACAGCGAACTGTTAGCGCGTTACAACCGGATGAAAGAGGAATCCTTCGTTATCCTCGCAGCGATAAAGTTTCAACTGATTGACATTGAACCCGCACAGTTACGGATAACAGACCCTAATCAGGACCGGCTCGAACAAGCGGGAAAGCTGGCTTATGAATTGCTTCGACAAGTAAAGGCGGGCAAAGATTTTCACGAAGTAGCAAAAGAATACCACGGGGTAACGTTTGCCGCACACAGCAAGCCGGTACAGCCGGAGAGTCTAACATACCAGATTCTGGCAGACGAAGCTGAAAAGCTTGAGCCGGGAGATATCTCAGGCTTGATTGAGACACCACAGCAAAGGCATATCTTCATAATGAAGCTGGAAGAAAAACATTCAAAGGGCTATGAGCCATTGGAGAAGGTACAAAGAAAAGTGAAAGCCAAAATTATCTCTGACCGCCGCAAGCAGGCTCAGGACAAGATTCTGGCCAAACTTCGCCGGCAGGCAGAACATGAACTAAGCAACGAATTTACAGAGTTCTGCCTGCAAAAAATTTACCGGATGAGCAAAGAATAAACGACCAGAGACCGATGTCTTGAGTCCAACAGGATTGACGGATGGAAATTATAGCACATGGTATAGACCTTGTAGATTGTCCGCGAATAGAAGAGATGATAAAGCAACACGGCCGGCGTTTTGTCAACAGGGTCTTTACCGCCGCCGAACAGGCTTATGCCGATGCGAATAAGGACAGGGTAGAAAAATTAGCCGGGCGTTTTGCAGCGAAGGAAGCTATTCTCAAACTGATGGGGACAGGCTGGCGGGGCAAGATCGCCTGGACCGATATTGAGGTAGTAAACAATGCTGCGGGTCAGCCGGAGGTTACTCTGGACGGCGAGGTCAAAAAACTTGCTGACAAGTTTGGGATTAAACATATAAGCGTTAGTATCACGCATACTGCAAATTTTGCAATTGCATCGGCGGTCGCGCTGACACAAAAAACTTCGTAAAGTTGTTGAGCAATGTGACAAATTCCGATTAAGGAGGATTTGGGCATGAGATGGTGTTCCCGATTGTTACCAAGAACAATAATCCTAACGATATGCGCTTGGGGCATCTGCTTTGTGGCCTGGGCAGAGGCTGGAGATGATAAACCGCTGTGGAACGTGGCCTGGATTACCGATACCCAGACGCCGGACTGTGAGTGGATCACTACGTTGCTTGCTCGGCTCAGCGCCAACAAACCAAAAATAGTTATTCATACGGGCGATACGAGGTTCGAATGGGCTAATCGCTGTGCATGGAAAGATACCGTTGATTTGCTGCGTGTCGAGACGCCACCTGTCGAATTTCATCTGGCGCCCGGCAACCACGACTTACAAAATGGCGTGCTAAAATACCACTTGCGCAAGGCTGCCACGCAAGGCATATACCGATTAGATACTGGTCTGAAAGCTCAAGATCTTGGATACTATCACTCCCGTGTACCTGAAGATGTCAGTGGCCCCCTCTGGCCAGTCTGGAATCCTGAGGTGGTCAACCATCCCGCATGGCAAACCACTGCCAATAAGAAACCTGCACATTGGCAGCATCCCGAGCCACCTTATCATTATGTCTTCAAAAGGGGTGGAATTCGCTTTATCGTTTGCGACGCTTACTACACAAAAGAGCAGAAAGAATGGATTCGCAACCTTATTGTACAGCCGGACGATAGCTCCGTTTCCATTGTTCTGCATCACAAGCATGAAGTGAACGACCTGGCCAAGTACTTCGATGGACTGAAAGGACGCCATAATGTCAAGCTGGTACTGTCGGGTGACCACCATCACTATTGTTATGAGCAGCGCGAAGGAATTACTTATATCACTGCTGCCGGTATATATCCCGGTCATTACGGCGATTGTGACGCTATGACGCTGTGGGTTTATAAAGACCAATTGCGTCTTGACCGATACCTGCTGCCCAAAGGACTGCCAATGAAGCCTATCCAGGGCCCTACGACTATCTGGACCTGTGAAGGTGATTTTCATGAATACCAAAGACCTGGATTTCCGGAAAAGCCTGCCCAACTGGCTGTGCAATCTGAAAAGTCCGGCACGATAGGCCCCAATCTGCTAAAAAACGGCAATTTTGAAAACGGCATATGGTATGAGCGCTTTCGGGGCTGGTCCCCCAGCCACTGGTATCAATGGTTCACACGTGGCGGTCATGTACCGGAACACGCTGTGGGTAAACGACTGCCGCACTCGGGCAAAGAATACGTACGTCTGCATATGTGGGCTTATGCCTGGCAGGCGGGGATTTTGCAAAATATACGGGGAGTCGAGCCGGGTCACATGTACCGACTGACAGCCTATGGATTCTTTCAGCCTGCCGGAGCACCACAGCCGAAAGCCAGAATCGGTATCGACCCAAGCGGTACGCTGGCACAGCAATTCTCCGTCGATGTCAGCAAACACCCAGCCCCCAAGTATGATGAAGGAGTGGGAGACGACTTGAAGACCGACAAAAATGAAGGGCCGGATATTGCCGAAACCACCGTCTGGTCTGATTACCATGATTATTATAGTTGGGGCAAGTTTGAGGTAACAGCCGAGGCCAAATCAGACACAATTACCACCCTCCTGTACTGTTCACCCCAGCAGAGACCGGCAGAAAAACCAATATACGAGATGAACTGGGACAGCGTAACACTTTACGAGGTTCCCTGGCCCACAAAACGTCTGGTTGCCGATGATACCGTGCTTGTACCGGATTCAGGCTTCAAGAAGGTAATTGTAACTGTCCAGCCTGAATTTAATACAGCTCAGGTTACGTGGAAAACTACAACTCCTTCAGGCACTTCTCAAGTGCTATATCGGTTTAAGGGCTGGGAAGATACCTCTCAAGAGAAAGACAATAAAACAGTTCGTAATAAAGATTTTCTCTTTGAGACGCCGGTTCTGTATGAACAATCCGACAAGTTTCACCGGATTGAGATTAAGCATCCCGAGATAAGCTCGGCTTCAAAATTGGAACTCGCAGCCTTGTCGCGGGCGCTCGTAGACGGGCAGTGTGTTACGCTTTGTTCACCTGTGGTAAGCATCAGTTTGGCCAATACGATTTCCATAACCTCTGGCGATGAGGCCGACATCTGGCGGGACAATATTGTGCCCGGTGCGTCTATGAGCCATCACCCATATTTGCCCAGAGGTACTTTATTCAAGATGCAGTTTGCCGATTCTGACCCGTGGTGTTATCCCATATTACAACTAAAAGACAGCGAGATTCCGGACAGCACATTTAGTGGGCTGGCTTTAACCGTTCAATTGCTCGAAGGCGAGGGTACTGTCCGCGTCCAGTTCGTGGAGAAAAATGACACACGTTACGCAGTTGAAACCAATTTTAAGGCCGGTGTGCCTCAACCACAGCGAATTTGGGCCATGTTCAACAACAGACTATGGCAACCCTCATCACCTCGAGACCCGGATGGTCGGTTGACTCCGGAGAATATTAAGGCAGTCATGGTTGGCATCAATTCAAAGAGGCAATCCACCGTCAAAATGGTCGTTAGCGACTTAGAATGGATAAAATAATATAATCACTATTTATCGACCCCTGATTAGAAATTACAGGTAACTTTAAAATCTGCATGCCCCTCGTCTGAATAAGTCCACCCATTAAGAAATAGAGGCAAGCTTTGGCCATTCCGGGTAAGAACAACGCGAACAACCGGCCAATACTATTGTATTTATGGAGCAAATATGGTATGTTAATTAAAGAAAAAAACTCATACATATACACAGACTAATCCCGTTCATTGAAAGAATTTAGACTTATCAGCAAAAAACTGAGAAGAGTATAGATTGTGACAGATACACCACATATCCCTGATTCAGAACCGACCTCTTCTGTACAACGAGCCAGGCAATCCGAACTGCAGATAACCGGATTCGTATTCGACATCAAGAAGTATGCCATACACGATGGCCCGGGCATCCGCACGACGGTGTTCTTCAAGGGCTGTCCATTGCAATGTCAGTGGTGCCAGAATCCCGAAAGCTGGAAGAAATATCCGGAACTCGGTTTCCGAACAGGCAGATGTATTAGGTGCGGTCAATGCGTAGAGATATGCACTCATAAGGCAATTACATCCGCTGATGACCAACCTGTGACCGATGTAAAAATATGCAACCTGTGTGGCGAATGCGTTGATGCTTGTATGGCCGGTGCGAGGGAAATCATCGGGCAGGAAATGACTGTTGGAGAGGTCATGGCCGAAGTTGAAAAAGATGTTGTTTTCTACGACCAGTCCGGCGGTGGCGTCACGTTCTCCGGAGGCGAACCGCTGATGCAGCCGGAGTTCCTGCTTGCACTGCTGAATCAGTGTCAAACACAGGGAATACACACCGCCGTGGATACAAGCTGCTGCGCTGAGCCGCAGATTCTCGAAAGGGTCGGTGAAAAAACCAATTTGTTCCTTTGCGACATTAAACACATGGACAGCGACATTCACAAACGTTTTACCGGCGTAGAAAATAATCTGATACTGGATAATATCAAGCGTCTCTCGGAGGCCGGCAAAGAAATCATAATCAGAATCCCGGTCATCCCCGGCTTTAACGACAACCAGGCAAATATTGAAGCAACAGGCAAATTTGCTGCGTCTCTGCCATGTCTTAGCGGTATAGATATCTTACCCTACAATCGCGGCGGAAGGGAGAAATCGGCTCGACTCTCAGCCGGCTTCAAACTCATGCAAACCGAAACTCCCGACGAGGAGAAAATGAACTCGATTGCCAAGTCCCTTAACAATTACGGATTCGAAGTCAAGATAAACGGTTAGGAACTATGAACGAAAGAGTGGCAAAACTGCGTAAACAAAGTGTTGAGACAAAACCTTACATCTCCACCGAGAGGGCGGAACTACTGACCGATTTTTACAAGAGTGATGTTCCTGCCAATAAATCTGTCCCTCTCTGCCGTGCCCTCTCGTTCAAGTACCTTATGGAGAACAAATCCATTTGTATCAACGATGGCGAACTGATAGTTGGAGAGCGCGGCCCAGCCCCCAAGGCCACACCTACTTACCCCGAGTTATGCTGCCATAGCCTGGAGGACCTGCGCATACTCACCACCCGGGAAAGAACAACCTATATAGTCTCAGAAGACGTAAGAAAAATTTACAAAGAGAAAATTATCCCCTTCTGGACCGGCAAAACCATACGGGAAAAACTCTTTAGTGCGATGGACAAAAATTGGCATCAGGCATTCAACGCAGGAGTATTCACCGAGTTTATGGAGCAGCGTACCCCCGGTCATGCCATCCTTGACGACAAGATTTATCACAAGGGTATGCTTGACTTCAAGCGTGACATCGCAGAAAACCGCAGGAAGCTCGACTATTCCAATGATCCGCACGCCAACGAAAAAGACCAGGAATACCAGGCAATGGATATTTGCGCCGATGCTGTCATTACCTTTGCCAGGCGGTACGCCGATAAAGCAATGGAACTGGCAAAACAGGAAACCGATCCTGTTCGTCGGAAGGAACTAAAAAAAATCGCAGAGATATGCTTACATGTACCGGCTAATGCACCTCGAAACTTATGGGAAGCATTGCAGGCATACTGGTTCGTGCACTTGTCCGTTATTACAGAGCTGAATACCTGGGACTCGTTTAATCCGGGCCGTCTTGACCAGCACCTGATGCCGTTCTATAAAAAGGGCCTGCAAGAGCAAATCTTAACGCCCGAAAAGGCCAAAGAGCTGTTGCAGTGTTTCTGGATAAAGTTCAATAATCAGCCGGCCCCGCCCAAAGTCGGAATCACCGAAGAGCAAAGCGGAACCTACACCGACTTCGCACTTATCAACGTCGGCGGCCTCACACCAACCGACGGAGCCGATGCCGTCAACGATGTTTCGTATCTGATACTGGACGTAGTCGAAGAGATGCGTCTGCCCCAGCCGAGCTCCTGCATTCAAATCAGCAAAAAGAATCCGGACAGGTTCGTTAAGCGGGCCTGCGAGGTTATTCGCTCCGGTTTTGGCCAGCCTTCTGTTTTTAACACCGACGTTATCATCAGGGAAATGCTTGCGGACGGCAAGAGCCTGATAGACGCCCACACCGGCGGTCCGAGCGGCTGTGTAACGGTCAGCTCGTTCGGCAAGGAAAGCTGCACCCTCACCGGCTACATTAATTGGCCCAAGATTTTCGAGCTGGCCTGCAACAACGGCCTTGACCCCAGCTCAGGCGCACAGCTTGGCCCTCAAACCGGTGATGCTCATGGATTTACCTCTTATCAGCAATTGTTCGATGCTTACAAGGAGCAGCTCCGTTATTTCATCGACCTGAAAATAAAGGCCAACAATGTCATCGAACGGCTCTTCGCCGATTATATGCCGGCCCCGTTTATGTCAATTATAATGGATGACTGCATCGCCCGCGGATTGGATTATCACAACGGCGGCCCAAGGTATAACCCGACCTATATCCAGGGCGTCGGTATCGGCACGGTTACCGATGCGCTGGCGGCAGTGAAATACAATGTTTTCGACCGGCAGGACATTGCTATGGATGAATTGCTGACTGCGATGCAGACTGATTTTGAGGGGTACGAACGCCTGCAGCACACGCTGCTCAATCACACACCAAAGTACGGCAACGACGAGGATTACGCAGACAGTATCGCCGAAGATGTATTCAACGCCTACTACGAGCTGCTCAATGGCCGTCCTAACACAAAGGGTGGAAAGTATCGGGTAAACCTCCTGCCAACAACGGTACATATTTATTTCGGCTCGGTAGTGGGCGCGCTGCCCAACGGCAGAAAGGCCGGTGAGCCGGTCTCCGAGGGCATTTCACCCAGCCAGGGCTGCGATACAAAAGGCCCCACCGCCGTTATAAAGTCGGCAGCCAGAATTGACCACGTCCGCACGGGTGGAACACTACTGAATATGAAATTCAATCCACAGGTGCTCGCAGGTGAAGGTCTCGACAAGCTCGTTCCTCTGATTAGAGCCTACTTCAAGCTCGATGGCCATCATGTCCAGTTCAACGTTATTAATGCCGAAAGCCTGCGTAAGGCCCAACAAAATCCGCAGCAACACCGCGACCTTATCGTCAGGGTGGCTGGTTATAGCGACTACTTTGTAGATGTTGGCCGGGACCTGCAGAACGAAATCATCGCCCGAACCGAACAAAAATCGTTTTAAGGCATCCGAACCGCCGCAAAGCTAAAAAAATACCTCGACTTGCTACAATATCGGAAATCAAAACAGGAAAAATAGTTTTCTAATTACTCTTCAGTAACCTTTTCAAAAATCAGAGTCTTTGAGACGCCGCGATTCGGGTCCTCAGTTATAGGAAAATTAGGATATTCGGCTGTGTGTGCTACATAATCAAAATAACTCGTCCAGTCAACCTGCCACAATTTTCCGTCCTGCGAAATTGGCCCGTTGAATATATCCGTGCTTTTACCTTCCAGGACATTTTCACCCAATTCGACGTAAAAATTCTTTAACGAAATCTTTACCATCAACTCCCGACCGACTGGAGCATAGTAAACCATCCATTCGCCCGGCTCATAAACTCCTTTACCCCCCATTTTCATCGGCACAGTGGTTACCTCGCCGGGCTTCATTCTTACCCTGCCCAGACTGATTACCGCTGAGGAAATTGTCCCATCCGGCTCAAAAACGAACTCCCACCCGCCTTTATCCGCCCTCCATACGCCAGCAAGGGATTCCGGAAACTCGCCGCCCCCTTCAATAATCACGTCGATGCCGCTTTTATTACCAGAAGGGCTCTGACAGCCACCAAGCTGAAAAACAGACAAGCCGCAAACCAATAGTACTAACAGTCGCTGCATTACGTTAAATCCCATTTAATGAAAAAGATGAAGCATATTTTAGCAAATCTTACCACAAACTGCAAATTAAAAAAAGAGGCAAGCCAAAAGACTTGCCTCTTCATCACCTAATTCTCTTAGGTTTGGCTTCGTCTTATTTGCGACGACGCAGCAAAAAGAGGCTGCCAAGACCGAGCAATGCAATCGTCATCGGCTCAGGGACGACCGTGAAATCAATGCTGGAAACCACCGGCTCCATATACGGACCAATGTCAACAGTGAAAACCGAGCCAAGAATTCCAAGAGTTGTCAAATCCATAGACCACTGCTGACCTGGCGTTGGAAAGTCTGGGTCCGTGCCGCCTGTAGATAGCTCATAGATCCATAAAGTTCCATCTGACCAATCGCTGTAGCCCGCCATACCACCGGCCGCTGGCGTGAAAGCAGGAATCCCGAGATCAACGTCCGCCACTAATACGGTGAGTTCCATCATCCAATTAGCGGCATCGTCTGAGAGCACAGAGAGTGTAATCGTGGAGCCTTCCAGGATGTCCACTGCGGGAGCAGATGGATTTACACCATCTATAGACAGACTGACCGCTGCGTTTGCAGCCGAGGCCAAACCAAGAACCAACATTAAAACTAACAATTTTTTCATCGTCTCACTCCTTTCAAATTAGAGTTTTCTTAAAAGTCATAGTTTTCTAACTCACTAAAATACTTTACTTGCCAAATACTAATACTCTACAAAATAATACTCTTTGAAGCCAAATTACGGACAGTCAGCATCCGGTGACTCCGGCTGATTCCAGTTCGCTACAAAGATATTCAGGTCGTTGACCGAAACCCGGTAGTCATATCTACCTTGTGGCAGATGGTCACAATCTGCACAAATCAACGGCGTGCCGTTCACGTCCAATCCTTCAATGTCGGCAAAGGGCTTGTTCCAGGCAGCAACGAAAACGTCCAAATCATTGGTTCCGACCCAGTAGTTATACCTACCCTGAGCGTCGCCAACGGAATCGCCGTGGCACTGCCTCGGGTTAACACTGCGACACCAGCACGGGGGCGAACCTACAGCTTCCCATTCTATGGATTCCATACCAGTGTAGCATCCCTCATCTACACATACTTCCACTAAGAAAGCCGCAGGTAAATTCACGATAACAACTTCGTCCGGATTTTCCATAACCACACCTGTGGGGCCGGCACGGGATACGTTCGCGGTAATTGTGACATTACAGGTCTTGTCAACTTTGAATGTCAGCAGTGGACCGAAGACATCCGGTGCGTTAGGAGAGCCGGGACCAACAGGAGCATACAGCGAAGCCAGCTCGATAGTGACACCATTGCCGTCAGGCGGCCCTGGCAGTGTATCGCTCGGCAAGTCGCCATACTCAGCCGCAGGCGTGCCGACGTCCGTCACGTTGCCCTGCGCATCAATTATGATGGTGCCGGGGAAAATACCATAGCCCTGTTCGAGCTCAGTGCACGCACCGACCATTATCGGAGTAACTTCAATAATGTTGGCGTCGTTATCACACTGAATATTCAGACCAAAAGCACGGACCAGATTTGCCTCTGTCCCTGCCTCGAAGCTGACAGTAACCACAGTATTCGCTTCGCATTCACCTACTTCAACCGTAATGTTCACGTCCGCCCACGCCGGAGCTGCAAACATAAGCACCACCAACGCAAATACAATCTTTTTCATAACTCAACCTTCCTTTCTTTTCTTCTTCCTTTTGCGGAGCTACACACTCCGCTGTATCTTGGTCTCTTCTACAAATTAAAATCTTCTCCTGCCAAACAAAAAACCGCCGTCTAATTACGTTTGTTCAGCGTCCTCGTACTTAAAACGTTGAATTTGAACAAAACATGCCGGCTGGCAGGAACAACCGCCAGAAAAAATACTCTCTATTTTTTCTCTTGCACCCTCCTTTCTCGCCTATTGGCGAAAAATGTGTGCTATTTACTATACGCACAGGTTATTATTGGTGAAGATTAACTGTAAATTACCATAACCCCCTGGACAAATCAAGGAAAAAATGAAAAAAAACAAAAAATTTAATTTAAGAAAAAGTGTTAAATTCAGGATAAAAAATGACCGCTGAATGCCTTTAACTGCTAATTTAGGCGAAAAACGCCCGTTTGGACTGTTTTTTGGGCTAATCCTGCCCCGGAACGGCATTTTGATGTGAAAAATATTTTTCCCGATTTCGCAGTTCATATATGCAATTGGGGCCGTCTTCTGTTATTTTTGCCATTATGTACAACTTTCTAAAAGGACACCTTAAAGTTGTAAGATTATGCCTGGTGGCCGCCACTTTAGCCCTGATTGCCATCGGGATTGCCTCTATTTACTCGGTAGGCTACCCAGCAGATCCCAGCCCGGCAAGCCAAACTGCTGATTTGACCAATTTCTGGAAAAAACAGGTTATTTTCGCTGTGATTGCGGTTGCTGCCTTTATAGCTGCCAACCTGGTAAATTACCGTCGGTTTGGTGCGGTTAGCTACTGGATATACGCCTTTGTGCTGGTGCTATTGGTCCTCTTACTGCTTAATAAATTTGTTGATATTCGAATCGGCAATATACTAACTATGCCGCTTAGAAGGGGTACGCGGAGATGGATACAACTTACAATAGCAGGACAGTCTATATCGCTGCAGCCGTCTGAAATTTGCAAACTGGCGTATATCCTGGCACTGGCCTGGTACCTGCGATATCGCAGCAATTATCGTAACTTCACTGCTCTTGTAGGGCCATTTGCCCTTACGCTGCTGCCTATGGTGCTAATCCTCCTCGAGCCGGACCTGGGCACCGTGATGTTGATGATGCCGGTCTTGTTCACAATGCTGTTTGTAGCGGGAGCAAAGATTAAGCATTTACTGATTGTGGTACTTATGGCAATACTGGTTAGCCCACTTTTGTGGTTCAAGATGCAGGATTACCAGCGAACCAGAATAAGCAGCGTTCTGCTGCAAAGCAACTGGGTTCGCCAAAAGGCAGAGCAGCACCCGACGCTGGGCCGGATTCTTGTGGGTACGAAATTCAGCGAAAAGCTATGGAAGAGTGATTGGGGTTATCAACTGATTCGCTCAAAATATGCCGTCGCATCCGGTGGCGCCAAAGGGTACGGTTTTCGGCGGGGACCCTTTGTCAAATACAACTTTCTTGACGCAAGGCACAACGACTTCATTTTTGCCATCATTGCACAGCAATGGGGTTTTTGGGGCTGTTTGGCCTTGCTGGGACTTTATGTGGTTATTATTGGTTGCGGACTGGAAATAGCAGTGCACAATACAGACCCCTTCGGCAGGTTGCTCGCGGTCGGCATTGTTGCAATGTTTTTGGTTGAGGTTATCGTCAATGTGAGTATGACAATCGGATTGATGCCGATAACGGGCTTGACTTTACCATTCGTAAGCTATGGCGGGTCAAGCCTGCTCGTCAGTATGGCTGCTATCGGATTGTTAAATAATGTCGGGCGGTGCCGACCTTACAGCTTAGCAAGAAAAACGTAATGCGTTTCTGCAACGAGATAACAACAGCAGGCAGCGAAAAATGATTAAAGGCTTTAGACAAATTGCCTCTCTCACGGCAATCAGCAGAGTATTTGGATTTGCCCGCGATATGGCATACAGTCATTTTTTCGGTGCCACCGCCCTGCTGGATGCATGGATTATCGCCTTCAAAATCCCTAATCTCGCCAGGAGATTATTTGGTGAAGGAGCGGCCTCGGCTTCGTTGATTCCCATATACAGCGAAGAAATTCACAAGGACCCACAGCAGGCAAAACAACTGGTCAACACAGTAGTAACCGTGCTGTTTGTGATACTGGCGGCGATGGTCTTGATTGGTCAAGGCATAATTTGGGGTTATTATAAATTCTTCAGTTCCACCAGTGACACAAGAATGGTTCTGTCCCTAAGCTCAATTATGCTGCCATATATGCTTCTTGTCTGTATGGTCGCGATACTGGCCGGTATCCTCCAGGTGCACAGGCACTTTGCCGCACCGGCTGCCGCGCCGATAGTACTCAACATTTGCATCATCGGCAGCGTCCTTCTAACCGGCTGGGTCTTCAAAATCAAGGCCGAGCAGCAGGTCTTTTTCGTCGCCGTCGCGGTGCTTGTAGCAGGCGTATTACAGATAGCGATACAGGTTCCGCCCTTGCGCTCTGCCGGTGTTTCCATAAGGCCCGGCTGGCAAATTCACTCGGACGCATTTAGAAAAATCATAATCCTGATGGGGCCGATGATAATCGGGCTGACCGTAACGCAGATAAATACTCTGGCGGACGACCTTATTGCTTGGTGGCTTTCAAGCTCAACGGAAAAAGGACTCTCTTTCATCTTGTTAGGTAGAGACATTCAATACCCCCTGCAGCGAGGTTCCGTATCTCATCTTTATTACGCCCAGCGACTATATCAACTGCCGTTAGGGATATTCGGCATATCTTTAGCTACTGCAATTTTCCCGGTGATGAGCTCCTACGCGGCAAGGAAGGATTTTTCAGGGTTGTGCAGAACGGTTTCACAGGGCCTTCGCAGCACTATTTTCATCGCAATACCCGCCACAATAGGACTTGTAGTGATAGCCAGGCCGTTAATTTCGCTGGCTTTTGAGCATGGTGAATTCGGCGCCAACGACACCAGTATGGTGGCCTGGACACTGCTGTTTTATGCACTGGGATTGTCCGGCTATTTTGCCCAGCAGATTCTAACTCGTGCTTTTTACTCAATGCAGGACTCCAAAACTCCGATGAGAAGCGCCCTGATAGCAGTTATTGCCAACATTTTCCTGAATCTGACCCTTATATGGTTCTTAGGGACAGGAGGATTGGCACTTTCAACGGCTATCTGTTCGTATGTGCAGGTTGTGATTCTTGTTGTGTTCCTTCGCCGCTCTCTGCGAAAGCGGGATTCAGACGCTTCCATATTGGATGGCTTCGCCCGGACATTAGTGAAAACGCTTGCAGCCACACTGTGTATGATAGCTGTGATTTTAGCGACAAGATGGGTATCTGAAAGCTGGCCTAATATCTTCAAATTGCTCCTGATTGTTCCCTCGGCGGCGGCAGCATATTTGTTAGCTGCGAAATTCCTGCGTATCGAGATGCTTTCCCTGCTGTTCGGCGGCAAACGGAGCAACAGTGAATCTACGAACAGTTCTGTTAATGATTGATTAGTCATTTCCTTATCATTGGCCCCTAAAATTGGCTTTGTTTTGGGTTCGTTTTGGCATTTTATTGGCTTTAATTGGCTTTAATTGGCTTTAATTGGCTTTAATTGGCTTTAATTGGCTTTGATTGGCTTTAATTGGCTTTGTTTTCCCGTGTTGACCAAGTGTCTTATTGTCGTAACTCATTGTAATGACAGGGCATACGTTTATTTGACTTTTTCGGAAATTGGGTTCGTTTTGCATAAAAAGGTTAATTTGTAGAGACTCCTCTACAGTTGTAGAGATGCCGATACCGGCAAAATACGAAATACGAAGCACGAAATTCGAAACAATATCAAAATATAAATGACCTAAATTCAAAAGTTTGCCTTTCTTGCCTTGCTTGGCAAATGATGATTTTTGGGGTGTATCTGCTGATACTAAGACTTGGGCGGCTTGCCCTACTCGTGCGGTTCTCCGCTATATCCGGCGCCTACTGGCGGTTTACGTTTGCCTGCTGGCAAACATACAGGTATTTTAACAGATTTCCAAACAATAGTAAAAGAAAAAATGGGATTTTTTAAAAAAATCCTTGTTTAGCCACGTTCTCTCGGCGGGGTTACCCTACCTGTCCCCAAAAACCGAAATCTGTCAATGTGAACTAGGCGGCTAGTTTGAGGAGAGCGTCAGTCTCGTAGGATAAGGCAAGGGAGAAATTCTTCCCACCAAGTGCCACAACGGCTTTATCCAATCTTGGATCCACAACTTGGAGCCCAGCGATCCGCTCCCTCAGAGATTTCATCCTGGCGAGGTCTTCTTGCTGTGTGGCGGAATGTAACTTCAAAACCAAAGATAGATACTTTGCGTGGCAATCGTATAGCTCGGGGATCTCTGACAAAATACCATCGGCTTCGGGAATCTGGCCCTCTCTGAGAAGCGATAGGGTGGACGCCATGCGCAGAATGGCTTTTTCTTGCTCTGAAGCAATGGCTTTTGAGAGTTCTTCTACAAGATTCTTCTGCGCATCTTCATACCGTTCGAGCTTGAAAAGAAGAAGGCCACGATAGTAACGACGTAACCACTCTCGCCAAGAACGGGAAACGCTGCTTTCGGGCAAGTCCTTCAGTCCCTCCAGTTCCCGACCAAGCAAGCCAAGAATCGATCCCCGGATGAATCGGGCTTGCATTGCGAAGGGGTACTGCTGGATGACTTCGTCCACGACCGCATACGCATCGTCGAATTTCTCCATGAGTTTGAGAACGTTGCAGAGCGCCAGTTTGTAAATACATACATCTCGCTCTTCTACATCTTGACGTTCAAGGATTTTTCGGTAGATCTCCAAGGCATCCGTGAGTCTTCCTTGTCCCTTTGCTATTTCGGCAATTCCTGCTTGAGCTCGGACGTCGTTATCAGCGAAGTCCGGCAACCCTTGTTGGGCCAGGCGGAGCAGTTCCATATAAGCAGCTTCAGAGTCTTGCATACGCCCCATTCTTCGTAAATTGTCCGCAATGGCTGTGAGCACCTTGGGATCGTGGCTCCAGTTAGGTATGGCCTTATAGGTAAGAATGGCCCTTGCATAGTCACCTTGCTGGGAAAACACGTCTGCTACAGATGATTTAGCGACGACGCTTTCTCCTAATTGTTCTGCTTTTTCAAAAGTTCTCAGTGCCCCATCGTAGTTGCCCACCCGTTTTAGGTGGTCTCCATACTGGATAAGAGCCCACGCGTCTAAGGGATCCAGCTGGAGAGCCTCATCAAGACAAAAGACCTCGAAATCGATTCTGAACATGTCGGCACAACATTGGGCTATTTTGCAAAGTGACTTCACCGCATAACTCTCTCCACCCACTGGTGAGGTCTGATCTTGTATAAGTTGTCTGAGAAACAACTTTGCCTTTGCATCTTGGCCTTGAGAGACGGCTTGCAAGATGCCGTCGATTTGCTTTGTAACTCTCTCGAAAGTCTCGTGATCCTTAACCACCGGGTCTTCTTCATAGCAAGAAATAAGTTCGGCCTCTTCTGTCGAAGGAACTGTTATTATTTCCTCTTGTCCCCCATGGGGGAACAATCGACGTGAGAGTTCTTGTCCTATTATGCTTACTCCAGCCCGAGACTGAGGTGTGGGAAAGTTATACATCAGAAGATTCCATTTAGTTATGAACTCGTGTACGCTACCTGCTTTGAGGAGCTGTTTCACCCCACACTTGTCCACCAATGTTACCCATATCATCTCCCTCGACTCTGGGAAGTTGCTGAAAGCCGTTTCCGCCAGACCCAGCCAGATATCGGTCAATCTATGGAGAAGTGGCTGCAGTTCCGCTAACTCATCAAGAATGTCTGCTACTGCCGAGAAACCGTAGGATAGAGCAGACTCAGCAGGCGCGAGAGGAGAAAGGGGATCTGATAAAGGTGCGACGAGGAGGAGATCAAGGACTGTCTCAGAAGACACACGGGAGCCAAGAATCTCCTCAACATGTTCCAAAACTTCCTTCTCAAGGGATTCTTCAAGCCCGACGATTGCCAATCGAAGAAGAGAAACAGTCTGGGCGAGCCAATATTCACGAGAAGCTGTTTTCAGAAGAGAGTCGGCATCGGGACCCACGATTTCCTCCCAGTCCTGCACGGCTGAATAGAGGTACTTGGCCTCGAACGGGTCTTGCTCCTCCCCACCGACTACATCGAGAACAGAGTACTCGTCTGTTCCGGGTTTCGGAAGAAGAAGAACTCCCGCGCTTCTTGACGAGATCCCAATCATTTCGTTGTTCCTCCAAGACGTTTGAACTCGGAAATAGCTAATTTAAAGAACATTTTATCAGCTTTTTTCAATGTCTTACCGGTGGTTGATACCATAGACTCGATAGCGTTTCTATCGAAACCCTCATAAATTTGAGCTTCAACGAAATCATCATTCTGTCGATACTTGCCGTCCGACTGAATGAGGAGCGCCTGCCAACCAGATTCGGTCTGTCCAGTTGAAAGTCGGTCCGCCAATTTCGCAAGAACAAGACAGTGACGGTTTTGCCAGCATGCCATGTAACCAGCCGGTAACTTGTCCCCGGGAACGATACTATAATCCCGGACGAATCTGTAACTATTCGTTACAAGGAAAGAAGTGCGCTTATCAATAGTGACAGAGCGCAATCGACAGTGGACGTCACCATAAGTGGATAAACCTTCCTTTGTCAGGGATAATGCACCATACGCTATGTGTTTCGCATAGCTTCCGAATAGTACTCCCACTGTTCCACATCGCTGCCGATCATTGTCGAAATCTGCAGGCTTTCGGACGTTGGCACCTACCAACTGTTCGTAGTTCGTATATAAAAGGTTGGGGTCCTGCAATAGTGCCATCGCCACGTTTGCTGGCATAGCGACTACAACACCAGATTTTTTCTTTACGACAGCCTCTAAATCGCTGAACTCCTTCGAACAGTCGCTTGCAGTAGCTCTCGCTTGTGCATCATCGAACCTTGCAGCCAGGGATTTCAGATTCTCATCAGTGCGGCAGTGCCGAACATTCGGGGCACCGGCATCGGTCCTACATGTGGGACAGTGCCGCATAGTGGCTGAGAGAAGAGCACCACATACGGAGCAGGTATCCTGAGAGCTTAGGACTGGTGATGTCATCGTAAGTGTCCCTTTCGCACCTTAACCAAGAGGGCCCTCTTGAACTCGACTGATTCCGATTCCTCACCAGAGATCAGTTACAGAATCCTTTCCTGATTCAACACGGTCATGTTCTATTATACCATTCGAACAATAATTATACAGTATGTATAACCTGACAAACAACCTCATATCATTATCACCCATTTAGTCACAGAAAATAACAGAAAAGAAGGGAGAAGGGAAAGAAAAAAGGGGAAAAAGAATATCGAATATCGAACAAGGAATTTCGAATGATGAAGTGATAATATGGCTGCACAGAGGACAAAAACGTTCGTATAGATACCGCTGACCGCTAAAAACGCACTTAGAACCAACGAAAATAGCCAATTTAAGCCGGCCTTTTGTCTGAATACCTAAAGCAGGGGGGTAAATTGCCCGAAATACCGTTTACGGACGTTTTTGTGGTTTTACTCCGTCAGAAGCCACCGATATTAGTAGGCTAAACGTATCCGGCTTCTTGTAACGGGGTTTACTGGAGATTATAGATGTTCAAGAATAAGGCTTTATTGGTTTTCTCGGCCTTTATTTTTTGCTGCTTACCTGCCCGGACCCAAGGTTCTTCGGATTCTGAGCGTTTATATTCATCGTCCGTTGGCAATATCTTTTATGAAATAGCTTATGAGCTGGCAAATTCGGCCGACATTACCGCTGCACAGGCCGAACAGGCGATTATATTATTAACCGCCACGATGAATCTGGACAGAAATGCGAACTACGCTATTCCCACATTGATTAAACTCATCTGTCAATATTCGGAGCGCGACTATTCGGAGACCGTCTATCTTTTACTTACCAACTATGTAGATCAATCCGCCGACGCCGACCTTGAGCCTGCGCGAACGGCCATTCGGTATCTGCTTGATGAGTTGAACTCTCGTGAGGAGCGAGAGAAACTACTTGAAAAGCTGCTAAAGAAACTGGGCGGCGAAAACGCTTTCCTTGATTCCGAATTGGCTACCTCGCTTGGCCTGTTGATGGCTGAAACGCCCGATTTGCAATCCGCCCAATCCTACCTGATACAGGCCTATTACAATAACAAGTACAATAAGCAGGCATTTGCAAAGTTAGCTGAACTTATACCAGAACAGATTGCCCCTGCAATGTATCTCGAGCATCTAAGATTAGTATTAGGGCAAAATCCAGCTCAGCTGGAAGCAGCACTTGGCTTTGCACAATATGCCGAGCAACTACAGCTTTACGAAACAGCCGAAGACGCCTACGAATACTGCGCCGGCTTGTTCAGGTTTCAGTATCCTTCCCAACCTCTGCCGGCTTCAATTTATCTTCCCCTGGCGATTAGCAGCTATAATACCCAACGAAATCAACACAAATGCCTGCAAATTGCCGAACGCATGCGCCAAGACGGTCGATTTGACCTGCTCCTGGAAGCCATTGCCGCCAAAGCAGCGGCGAAAACCGGCAATCCTGAGCTTGCAAAACAGATATTGAAGGCCGCTGAAGAGAAAGCACATTCGTATCTGGTCAATAGTAAAACCAATCACAAGACAAAAGCCACAAAATACGAGCAATTAGCCTGGTTCTATTGCTTTGCCTCACCGGACCCGAATAAAGCAGTTGACTGGGCTAATAAGGCTTACTCTATTGGCCCCAACTCAGCCACAGCAGCATCTCTTTTGGCATATTCACTCGTGATGAATGGCGAAACCGAATGGGCCAAGCTGCTTACCGGCAGTTATGAGCGTAATCAAATCGCAGATTTAACGCTGGCTCTGATTCAACTGGCACAGGGACAAAAAGATTCAGCAATTCCGATGCTAAAATCTGCAATCGAAAAAGACCCGGGGTCATTAGCCGCAGAACGAGCTAAAGAGATTCTCACCCGGCAAGGCGGAGAGTATATCCCGCCGGTCGATCCTGGTACCACCCTGGCCGCGCTGAAAAGCACCTTCGGAGAAACGGTCGTTCCGACATTTATTAGTCCGGAGAAGATGTTTTCAGTTCGGCTTAACCTGCGGGGCAGTAAGTTTTCCTACGGCAGCAAACTCGGCGGAATTGTTGCAATAACAAATAATTCATCTGAGCCGCTTGTCGTCTCTGATGACGGCGTATTTAAGGGTTATATCAGAATTGACGCCGACATTAACGGCGACCTTAAAAAACAGATACAAAACCTTGTATCCCTCAAGATTGGTCCTGGCTTACCCATCAAGCCGGACCGCAGTATCGTTGTTCCTGTACGTCTGCTTACAGGCGAACTCAGGCAGATACTGCTTACTTATCCCCAGGCATCTCTGGATATAGAGTTTACGGTTTATCTCGACCCTGTAATCACTGCAGGCGGCAAGGTAACTAACAGGCTCTATGGTATAAAACCAGCTAAGGTCCTCGTAAATCGCCAGGGTATCGAACTTACCGGCAAATTCCTGCAAAATCGGCTTGACTCACTCACAAAGGGGAAGCTGGGCCAAAAAATCAAAACAACCCAGCTTTTTACCGGCCTATTGAGGGAGCAGCATGCGATGGCCGGCCGTGAGCCGCTCTATAAATTGACGTCTGCCGACTGGATGCCGGCTCTGTTACAATCCGCGCTGGTACACAATCTCACCCGTGACGACGACTGGGTCGCCAAGATACATACTATGGCTGGAATACTTTCTTTGCCGCTGGATTACGAACTAACAAACGCAGTGGCAGGAAATTTGAACGACAAGCATTGGCCGGCCCGTATGATGGCTTTGTATCTGCTGGCCGAATGTCAGGACAGCGATTTCGCCAAGGTCCTGGACTGGACAGCCAAATACGACTCCAGCAAGCTCGTTCGCAACATGGCGATCGCATTAGGTGCTGCCGCGCCGGAAAAAACCACTGCTGAACCAGTTAAGTAGAGTTCACATAAAATTTACAGCGTTTGGCCTTTCTTTTTTTACTACCCGGTTTTTACCGTAAGATTTACAAATTTTCGCATCCATTAAGCCCCTGCGAGAGTAGTCTTCACCGTATGCAGCCGGACACCTGAGGGCTTTAAGGGCAAAAAATATCGTTTAATCGACTGTCTCTGCGGCCTGATTCGACGTGCATTGACGCAGCTGCGGAAGAAAAGATTGTCGAACAATTCTTACTGCATGTCCGTATGAAATTTCTTCAAAAACTCGTTGTAATATAGCTATAATTTTGTAACATTCTGTCTTTCGCTGGTGATTTATTGTTTTTTTGAAAGGATTGTGTAAATGGCGACTACAGTTGATGTGGAAAAATGCAACGGTTGTGAATCTTGTGTGGAAGAATGTCCGAGCGAGGCCATCAACATGGCTGACGACAAGGCGAATATTAACATCGAGACCTGTGTCGATTGCGGTGCTTGCGTCGACGCCTGTCCTTCCGAAGCAATTAGTATGGAGTAAGTATCCGGTTGGCCCCATCGTCTAGGTAGGTCTAGGACACCGGGTTTTCAACCCGGCAACAGGGGTTCGAATCCCCTTGGGGCTATTTGACTTGTCCGCCTCTGGCGGATTTGTGGTATCTAATTAGCATCCTTCTATGGTGACCGTTTACGTATTACAGGGAACAAAAAAGCGGTATATCGGCATAACCAACAACTTAGGCAGGCGGTTAGCCGAACACAGGTCATGACGCACCAAAGGAGCGCAAGTCATAGGTAAATTCAGACTTCTGCATACCGAAAAACTGCCTGATTACAGTTCTGCACGAAAAAGGGAAAAGTTTTTGAAAAGTGGGCAAGGCAGAGAGTTTCTCAATGGCTTATATCCAGACACAGGGTCCGCCTACGGCGGATAAAGTTCGAACTTGCCCGCCGAAAAGGCGGGTCCCCTTGGGGCTATTTGATAATGGCGGTGGGGGGGTTTCATAGCATACGGCTATATATCGCAAGGCCCTTGTAGATTGATGTGATACTCTGCGGTCTAAACTACCCTGATTAAAGGTTCAAACCTGATACGACCACTTCAAATACCATAGTACCGTCAACAACACCCTGGATACTGCAAGTGTACTTCCTGCGTCTGAATTTTGTGATGTGGCAGAGCAGATATAATCTTTTTCCCGGCTCTATGATAGAACGGAACTTCGCTTGCTCTATGCCGGCAAAGCCGACAAAGCCCTCCACTTCATAAATATGTTTTACGATAAAACTGGAAAGCTGAGCTGCCGCCTCGACCATTATTACCGCGGGCATCAACGGCCGACCCGGAATATGACCGCGAACCCAGAATTCATCCTCTGTTACATCCTTATAGCCCAAAACCAGGCGTTTTTCCTTATCACACCAGAGGATGCCGTCAAGCTGCTGCATCTCGAATCGTTGGGGATTTAGTCTGCAAATCGCCTCCTTGTCAAAGACAGGGTCCTTTGTCAGGTCTATTCGCGATAAATCAAACAATAAAGGCGGCGGCATTTACTACCCTCGAAACAGAAACAATCTGCGCGATGATTATGCGTCCGCGCCCGCACAACGTTGACAAAGCTTACCCTGCGCAGTCTGCGGCATCACACACAACAGCGTTGACAAATACTGTGATAACCTATTCGGTTGATCTGATCTCAAGGATGCGGCTGCGAACAACCTGAGCAGCCTGCTTTACCCTCTGCATCTGCTTGCGAACCCGCGTCCCTGCTGCCTTATTTCCGCCTTCGGCTTTGCTGATGTCAGCCTCAATTTCAGCGATCAATACTTTCAGATCTTCATACTCTTGCATCAAAGTAATCCTCCACTTTGCGCGTTAAAATTGATTAAAATGGCTTAGAATTGCACAAAACTTAACTGCCTGCAAAAGCTTTGTCAAAGAAAAATGCTTTTTTTGCAAAAAAAACGACACTTTTTATTTTTGCTCCAAAGATAAAAAGCCACAGCTCATAAGAGCACTTGTGACTTATATCCTTATGACTTATGCACTTACGTGCCCCTTCCGGCTGGTCTTTCCCCTGTGGCTTTGTGTCCTCGTGACTGTCTATTTTTTTGCCTTTAACCCAACATTTTTTTGGTTAATTCTGCGATTCTTCGGCCTCGACGCTCACACTGCTGCCTGACCCTGTCATCGGGTTTGCCGATGGAAACCGGCCCATAGTGGTCTCCCTTTGGGTCGCCCTGGACGACCATCCCGCTGATGAGCATTGCCTCTATTATGCCCATAATGGTCGTTTCGTTTCCGCCGCCGATATTTGCCGCACTGGAAAACGCCGCTCCTACTTTACCGTCGAGTTTGCCGTGAAAGCTTACCGTCTCATCGAACAATTCTTTGAGCGGCCCAGCCATATGGCCGTAATACGTCGGTGAGCCGACAACTATCGCATCGTAGGCGAGCAAATCATTGGCTTTTACCTTGTCGACTGATTTGCACTCCGTCGACAAGCCTCCGTCATTCATCGCCTTAGCTATAATCTCCGCCATCTCTTTCGTATTGCCACTCCGCGAATAATAAACAACTATTCCCTTTGCCATTTTAATCCTTTCTACTTCATTTGTGATTTAGCGATTTTTGCAAGACCATCAAGGACTCTGAAAAACCGATTATCGGCTGGTTTGTTGCACGGGCCAGAAGACCTGGTCGCCGCCCTTTTCTCCAGTGCCCCAGTTGCTCCTGGTTCCGCTATCGTCGTCGCAATCTTCGCCAAAGCTGTATAACATAAAATCGTCTCCGATTCGTTTATAGACAAATGGGCCACCGCTGAAAGGGTCGGTCGTCAGGGTCTTGAGATAGCCGGCTGAAACAGGTTCATCAAGTTTCTCAGGCAATTGCCCTTTATTAGCTTTGTATCGCAAAAGCGCCAGCGTTGTAATTAGAGCATCGGTCTCAGCCCTGCACCGAGCGAATATCTGCGCAACTCTAACGAACGCCGGGCAAAATATTTGAACGAAAGCATTTCCTTCCATTATTTTTTCGATCTCTTGATCAGGGTTAATTTGTTCGTTCTTCCACTGCCACGGAGTTTTTTGAGCTATGAAGTCGAAGTATTCATACAATTTCTCTACTGTTTCGGTCGTCTGGCGTCGTTGAAGCTTCTCCAAAGATTGTGTTTGCCGGCTCTGCATAGTCAGCATCGGCTTAACGGATTCCATATGTATCTGGCCGCCGCCCTTTCCATCATCAGTAAACATCCTCTGAATAATATCTAACATAGAAAACTTTCCGGCCCGCATATCTTGTATGTAACTTTCATCTGTAGAAAGCTGCTCTATCTGACTTTGCAGGGACTTCATTGAGGCTTGCCCCATTTCTGTTCTGTCAAGAATCTTAAATGTGTTTTCTAAAGCGAGGGCCCTGATAGCTATTCCCACCAACTGCTTAATCAATAGCGGCTCGCTGCTCATGTGTAAACCAAAACGATAGCAAGTTACGATATCCGCTACGGCTTTATCAACGTTGCCCTGTGCTGCAGTTAGTTTTGCACGCCATGTAATTGCGCGGCCGAGTTGCCTAAACTTAGCCAATTCCGGTATTTGAACTGCCATAACAGTGCCGTCTGGAGAAGACTTCTGGAGCCAATAATACGGTTTTTTCGCTCCGAGCTCCAATTGCGACAGAGCTTGCGAGTTCGACTGCACCCATTCCTTTAATAGCGATTGTTCCCTCGCAGAAAGCTCAGCAGGCCAAGCCGGCCGCCGCCTGCGGTTGAGGGCCCTTTGTAATTCTTGCCCTCTTTCAACACATAGGTCGATGGCCTTTTGATAAAAAGGTGCAGCGTTAAGGTTTTCATCTCGACCCGCCTTGCCAAGCTCGTTTATTTTCGCAACGTAATCGACCTTAGGATTGGGCACTCCTTCTATCTGCGGTTTTACCTTCGGCGGGGGCCGCAAATCGCTATCGCCAACCTCCTGCACTTGCCGTTCACTCTCCGGTTGCTCTACCGGCTCTGGTTCAGAAGTAAAAAAAACATTTACCAGAATAATGAGGCCCAAAACCACAACCGCGAGCCCTGCGATTTTCAGCCAGAAGGTGTTCATAATTATTCACCGTCCGTTCTTATTTGAAATTGCCTGAGACTGCCACGGCCTACTTCACAGGCCTCGCAATGACAATCTATTTTGCCTTTTTCTTTAGCGGGATAATTTCTTTGCCGAAGCCCCTGGGAACCTTGAACTCAAAAACCTTTTTGTCCATTCGTTTATTGACTTTTGGCTTTAGCAATCTTATCTGGTAAATGTCCTCTTCCGTGGAGACAGCATTTATCCTGGCCGGCATGCCCAATTTCTTATCAATCCAGAAATCGATAGAAACATAGTCATCTTTATATACCGAATCGGATTTTACTTTCAAATTCAAATGAATAAAATTCTCCTGCTCGTTCCTTTGCTGCTCGACCAGTTTTATATCAAACTGTTTCTTAAGGTCTTCTATCCTGGCAAAGCCGACTATCGGTAAATTCCTGCCGGCCAGCTCAAACGCGTCCATCGGCTTGTTTGGCTCAGCCAATTGATGCACCCTCACCTGTTTGATTTGAAAGTTGATGTGAGTAAGCCAGACGCCGTCGAAGATGAACTCCTCGCGGTATTTTTGCTCTTCCTCATCATCCTGTTTCAGGGTCCTAAAATTCATCCGCAGCTTCGATTTCTTGCCTGACTTTGCATAATACATAACACCTTTTCTCATTGTTGTTGATTCGAAGACCGGCTGGATGAATGTATATTCCACCTGGGCCTCGTAGGACTTAAGCTGTTTGGTCTTCCGGCTTAATTGTGTCAGTACCACATCAACAGGATGATCTCGTTTGTCTTTGGGTTCAACACACGTTGTCTTTACAGAGCACCCAGCCCAACAAATACCTGCTGTGCCGAACAGGATGAATGCGACTTTGGTTATGAACTTTTTATCCATTTTCCCCTTTCACTCTTTGTACGAAGTATTCTTTTCTTCGATAATTTGAAGTACCTGGTCGATTTTTTCAATAGTAAAATCCGCGTGCTCGGCAAATTCGCCGGCTCTATCGTGATTGGCCAGCAGCACCGCGACGGCACCTGCCGCTTTTGCGCAGAGTAAATCGAAAAGATAATCGCCTACCAGCAGAGTTTCCTGCGGCTGTACGCCGAATTGCTCACATATTCGCAGCACGCCGAAAGCATCGGGCTTGACCGGGCCGTCTTCCCTGTCAACAATAGCATCAAACTTCAAGCCGTGCTTGCAAGCAATAGCAAGGGCGTTACTTCGCTTGTTACGCGTCAATACTCCGATATTAATACCCGCTTTACAAAGCGCAGCAAGGGTCTGTTTTGCACCGGCGTTAAGCTTGGATTCTGTTACCGCCCGCTCTTCGTGAAAATGCAGAATTTCTTCAGCAAGCCGCCGCTGTTGCGCCGTCATTTTCTGCATCGATTCGAGCACCGGCCCGGAATTTCTATCCAGACCCATTTCTTCACGAATGGCGTCAAAGTCAAAGTAAGGCTGGGTTATTGTGCCATCAAGGTCAAATATTACAGCTTTAATTGACATTTCTCAAATCTCTTGGCTACGCCGCAGGCTCCGCCGAAGGCGAGCGTGAAGCGCATCTGGTATTTCGCCGCGAGCCTCACACTTTTTTGCAGAGCAGTTCTATACAGTATCGGCCGGCCTTGCTCATAATTTTACCTTTGCGAACGATTATGCCTGTCGGTCTGAAAAAATCCTCATTCGAAAAGCCAATTGCCTTTATTGACCCACCCTTAATTTCTTGAAGCATAGCCGTCTGCGGCAATATGCTTATCCCTGAGTTTATCTCTACTGCTCGTTTGATGGTTTCGACATTATCGAATTCCATCACAGAGCGGACAATAATATTGTAACGCATGAAAATATTGTCTATCCATATCCGCGTTGGCGTGCCTTTCTCAAAACCGATGAATTGCTCAAACTCCAGTTGATGAATATCGACCTGTGATTCGCGCGACAAAGGATGTGCCGGGCTGCAGGCCAGAACCAGCGGCTCATCCTCAAAGTCATATACATCGAGTCTTTTATCTCTTTTTGGAACAGCTACAAGACCAATGTCGACGTCACCGGCTAAAATCAACTCATATATTTTGTCCGCGCTAAAGTATTCGATATGAACGTTAACCTTCGGATAGTTTATCATAAACTTTTTGACATAGCTCGGCAGAGTATGCATCCCGATACTATAAATTGCAGCTACATTTATTCTGCCTGCTGCTGAGGACTTCATAGCATTCAGTTCACTTTTTAGCTGTTCATACCTCTCAATAATATCCGTCGCGGCCTTGTAAAGTAACTGGCCCGATTTTGTGAGTTCGATGGGCCTCTTCTTTCGGTTGATTAGTTGGCACTTGTGCGTAAGTTCCAGTTGCGCAAGTTGCTGGGAGACTGCTGATTGACTTAAAAAATGCTTTTCAGCAGTCTTTGAAAAGCTCTGCAATTCAGTTAAATCGCAAAATATTTTGAGCGTTTCTATGTGCATTATTAGCTGTCCTGATAGATTGTATTATTATTTAATCCTTTGTGTTACTTGGTTATAATAGTATATTACCTTATATGCAGGCTGTATTCAAGATAATAATATTATCCTTTTATTAGTATAACTTACTATAATTGTCACTAAAAACATAAATTAAAAATTCTTAATGGAGGTTATTCAAGTGAAATCAAATGCTGTTATCCAGGCCGTTTATGAACAAGTTTTGGCACGTAATCCCGGTGAAGTAGAATTCCATCAAGCCGTAAAAGAAGTATTGGATTCTCTCGGGCCGGTACTCGATAAGCATCCGGAATATGTCGAGGCCAAGATTCTTGACAGAATTGTCGAGCCGGAAAGGCAGATTATATTCCGGGTGCCATGGCAGGATGATAAGGGTAATATTCATGTCAACCGTGGATTACGGTTTGAGTTCAACAGTGCTCTTGGTCCATATAAGGGCGGCCTGAGATTCCATCCTACAGCCAATGCGAGCATCCTGAAATTCCTTGGATTCGAGCAGGTCTTTAAGAATGCTCTTACTACTTTAGCCATGGGTGGCGGCAAAGGTGGCTCAGATTTTGACCCCAAGGGCAAGACCGACAACGAAGTTATGCGTTTTTGTCAAAGCTTTATGACCGAGCTTTTCCGCCATATTGGCCCTGACACGGACGTGCCTGCGGGCGATATTGGTGTCGGCGGACGAGAAATCGGTTTTATGTTCGGCCAGTACAAGCGTCTCCGAAATGAGTTCTCCGGCGTTCTCACGGGTAAAGCATTGAACTGGGGCGGCTCACTGATTCGGCCGGAAGCAACCGGCTACGGGTGTGTGTACTTCGCTGAAGAAATGCTAAAAACACGTGAAGACAGCTTCAAGGGTAAGGTCTGCACAGTATCAGGTTCTGGAAACGTCGCGCAGTACACCGTAGAAAAACTCAATCAGCTCGGCGCAAAAGTCGTCAGCCTCTCTGACTCCAACGGTACAATCTATGATGCTGACGGGATTAACGATGAAAAACTCGCCTTTGTATTGGACCTTAAGAACATACGACGTGGGCGCATCAAGGAATATGCCGAGAAATTTGGCGTCGAATACCTCGAAGGAAAACGACCCTGGGGCATTAAATGTGACTGTGCCTTCCCAAGCGCAACCCAGAATGAAATTGATGCCGACGATGCAAAAACATTGCTCAAGAATGGCTGCGTTCTTGTTGCTGAAGGTGCCAACATGCCGAGCACGCCGGAAGCTACTGAGCAGTTCATCGCCAATAAGATACTCTACGGCCCCGCAAAGGCCGCTAACGCTGGTGGTGTTGCCACATCCGGCCTGGAGATGTCGCAAAACTCACTGCGCCTTTCGTGGACACGAGAAGAAGTCGACGAACGACTGCACAACATTATGATTGCGATCCACAAGCAATGCTTCGAGGCCGCCGAAGAATACGGCCAGGCGGGCAACTTTGTGATGGGGGCTAACATCGCAGGTTTCGTCAAAGTGGCCGATGCAATGCTCGACCAGGGACTGGTATAATCGCAACTAAAAATTCGCTTTCGCTGAAGGGTGGATAGAGAGAATCATAAGCGAAATGAATGCTTCGGACTACTGAACTTAGCAGTATGGCTTGACCAAACTGTATAAAGGTTTCAGACCTTCGCTATCTTCTCTTCGGAGCAGTTGTGAAAAGAGAATCCACATCCTTTATAATCTCAGCATAACAGCTGTCTATGCTTCTAACTATTTCATGGGAAACTATCCTTATACTGGTTTTTAAGGATTTATCCTGCTGGTCGAAATAGTCCTGGAGAATTGCAATTGTTTCCTGTGAAAGTTGCTTTCTCTCTTTAATAGGTCGACGTCCAAGAGCTATGCAAACCTGCTTACCTTCCGGTTCAAGTTTTCGCCTTATGACATCAACTTCACATTTTTCATCACATCCTGTACACATCATGAGCCCCACCAATCTACGAAGCTCTACCAAGGTCTCACATTTGACACACTTGAGGTCGAAATGAAACGCGGGCTCCCCTTCCATGAAATTCCAGAAATGCTCTCCCTCATGACTTGGTTCCAAAGGCAGTTTATCGTGGAAGCAAAAGCAGGTTGATACCTTCCCGCAATGAAAACACTTTTTCATTACAATTAAACCGGTGGTAATATTAACCATTTCCCAAATATGTGAGCATTTGTCTTTCTGCATACATTCCTCAATTCTTACGAATCAACGCCATTACGTTTTAAGACTTCTCTTCCTGGTCGGTGGCCTAAACGACTTAACACCCTGTAAATATTTTACTGTAATCTATAAATATTTTACTATAAATAGCCCTTGACATTCACAAAAATTCGCTAATACAAGCTATCAAATAAACTAATCTCTTTGTGAGCCAGGAATAGATATTTACAGTCCTATTCCTTTTCTCGCACCGTTACAATCTCAACAACGTCGAAACTTCGACAGGGGTAGAGCAGATAACAACACCCAAATCCCAAAAAGCCTTTGTTATTGCATAACTCTAAAAATGCTATTACAATTTGCTGTGATGGAAAAAGACGTGGATATAAACAAAGTCGCTCGCCAGCACTTTCAAATGGATGAGTTTTTTACGGGCGGATTCGCAGTAAAGGGGCAGAAAGTTATGACCGACCAAGCAGAGCCCAAAGAATCAAACAATAATTCTGCGTTTGAACTTGAAAAAGTCGCCGATGAAGTTCGCCGATGCCGAGAATGTGACCTGGGGTCATCGCGAACCAATGCAGTACCGGGCGAGGGCAATCCAAACGCCCGCATAATGTTTATTGGAGAAGCGCCCGGGGCCGACGAAGATGCTCAAGGCCGACCTTTTGTCGGAAGAGCTGGGAAACTGCTGGATAAGATAATCACAGCCTGTGGACTGAAACGCAGCGATGTCTTCATTGGCAATATATTGAAGTGTCGCCCGCCGGAGAATCGCGACCCTGCCGCCGAGGAGATAATAAGCTGTCTACCATATCTTCAAAGACAGATTGAGATAATAAATCCTGAGGTTATAGTAGCTCTGGGTGCTCACGCCGCCAGGACATTGTTAAACACCAATAAATCGATTGGCCAAATGCGAGGGCAATTCCACGAATACTATTCCGGCCTCGGCAGAGCACCTATAAAACTTATGCCGACATACCATACTGCCTACCTTTTGCGAAATTACTCGCAGGAAAACCGCCAGAGGGTCTGGGAGGACATGAAAAAGGTCCTGGCCGAACTCGGCCTGCCAATCCCGGAAAGAGGAAAAAATAATCCCGCTTCAGGACCCCAAAAACAGCTTTAAGGCCGACTGCGGCATCTCAACAAAACCGCAAACCGAGCTTATAATGCGTTTTTCGCCTAAAAAAGCGTTTTTTAAAAAATTACCTGCTCCATCAAAAAAATTCAAAAATTTTAAAAAAATTTGATTTTTTTGTTGACTCCGCTGCCGCAACCACTGTACAATATGGTTTACTGGAGAGGGTGCGAAGGTGTATATACACCTTGTGAACCCTCAGTCTATACAATGACATACTGTTTTGATGAAAAGGAACTGGGTGACATTATGAAAAGCAACCGGAGGAGTATGAAGAAGTTAGCATTAGTTTTCTCAATCATTTCAATCAGTATTTTACTTGCAAGTTCTGCACAAGCGGCATGGGTTCCCATCGGAGATTTTGTCTCAATCAGTTCTATACCCACTGAAGGTCTCGAGGTAGGTGATAAAATATTTTCTGATTTCGATGTTACTGCAATCTCTGCTGGTGGTGCGTTTGCGCCGGGCGCAGATTCCGTGCTTGTACGCGGCGGCCAGAACGATGAAACTGATGACTTCGGATTACAATTTCGTCTTGCCTGGGTCGTAGGTTCAGAACAAATCATAAATGCTAACATAGACTTCAAGGTTTCCATTGCTCCTGATTACGAACCGTGGTTCATGGATGAAGCCGTCCTTTTCCTTATGAATGCTGGTGCTACCGGTAATGGTTCAGTAAGTGCCAATGAAATCATCTACGATTCTTCATTCATGGGAAATGCACTCGCTGCATTGGATACCTCAAGAGAATTTGGTGATGGTGGTTCCGATTTGCTAAACCAAAGCCAGCTTGTGTTATCTGGTGAGCCAGTGATAATGAAAGAAATTTGGGTAGAAACAAGTATCATCATCTCAGGTGGTACCGTAGGTACTGCGCAGTTAACCGAAGTCTTCATGCTCTACAGCCAGGTTCCTGAGCCGGCCACAATACTGATGCTTGGTTTAGGTGCATTGGCCCTCTTAAGAAAACGCCGGGTATAGATTTGCAATATCAATTCATCAATTGAAAGGCTGTGAAAGTTCACAGCCTTTTTTATTTGCCGCTACTGAGCGAAAGTTCTAAAGCTATTTATTCGCACCATTCTTTTTGTCCTCACCGCACCTACAGAGCTTAGAATCGAATTTAACTACCAATTCGGCAACCTAATATTGGCTTATTTTCAGATATCTGAATTTTTCACGGCCTGGCAATTCCAAAACAAAGGAGATAAGTTCGCCTTTAGCGTTAGAAACCAGCTTTAGAGCCTATCCCAATAACCCGCTCTATCCCCAAGGGAAGCCCGATGCCTGCGTTGTCGGCCAAAAACGTTCTCAACGTGGAGAAAACCACGCCTCCGAGCATTTTTGGCCT
>SDBU01000615.1_pt1 | contig 50173 bp, 71 predicted proteins | sample 2277071 | NCBI WGS metagenome assembly SDBU01 (sample SAMN10397929, study PRJNA504765) | marine sediment metagenome | isolation source: marine sediment core GS08_GC12, 126 cmbsf | place: Arctic Ocean: Gakkel Ridge, Loki's castle | collected 2008
GCGATGTCATTGATCTTTCCATTCTGCACGTCACCACCACGCACTATTTCGCCCGAGCTCTTTGCAAGATCGTCGTCGCGGATCTGCGAATTTATGTTTACGAAGAACAGGAACTTACTTGCCAGCGCCGCCCAATCAAGCATCCGCTCACGCAATTCGTTATGGCTGCGAAGGTCGCCGAGATTCTGTTCGATGAAGCCACGGCCATAGTTCTCACCTGATACAAGGTCGAATGGCACGCTGATGAAGCTGGAGACGCGCTCGCGGTACTCGTTCACGACGAACTCGTCTATTTCCTGGGTAATCTTCCAGTCGTTCTTTTGGTTGTCCCACTCCGTGCGGGTATACATCGTCTTCATGCGGTCCACCGCGCGCTTATCCTCTTCTTCAGCCCGAACTATCTGGGCTGCCCCGAGGATCTCGTCCGAGAGTGCCAGCGGGTCTACCTTCTTCTTGGTGATGTGGTACATCACGTCGCCACTACCGTCGCGCATTGTGACATATTGGTCGCGGCGATAGACCTCAAAGCGGAAGTCGTCGAGCATCATAAATAACGTGTCGCCGGTGATGATGAGCTGCTGAATGGCCTGTCGCATTGCGGTGCGGAAGCCGACGCGCGAGCCGCGATGCCGCTTCTCAAGCCGCGTGGTCTCCAGCACCGACTGGATCATCAGCTCAAGGAGGAACAGGTTGTCCTGAGCGACCTGAACGTCTGCCTGGTATTGCTGACTTGTTTGCGACAGTGGGTCATAAAGGATGTTCGGGGCCAGTGTAAGCTCGAACCACGGAGTGTCGGGCGGGAAGAGGCTGAGGATGTAACGGCTCACCATATTGGTAGTGCCGAGCGATCCGATAGAGTTGAAGTTTTCGGGGAGAGATTGGGTGTGGTCTTGATCTGAGGGCGGCAAGATCCACGGCAGTGTCAGGGCCGCAGCCAGGCGGGCGCGCTCCAGTATCTCCTCCGCTGCGGAAATGTCCGTGCTCCAGATAGACTGGAGCGAGTCGTTCAGCTTATGCACGCGGGACGCTAAGCCCTGTGGTGGGTAAGCCCGGCGCTATGCGAAGGTCGGCAACAGTGTTGCGGCGCCGTCGCGCGGCGGCTTCAATCTCGCCGAGTCGTTTTTCGTTCGCCTGCGGTATGTTGGCCTCCGGCGTAGGCGGCAAGGGCTGACCCCCGCTTCCTCCACCCCCGAAAATCCCCATGTTAGGGCTCCTTTTGCTGATCTTTCATAATCTTGGCCTTGTCTCTTAGCATGCAAGAAACCGACCGCTTGCCAATGAAAACGGCCAAATCAATGCGGGTACCTTCCGAGGCAAGCCCGTCAATGACGTTCTGGGCACCGGTAACCCCATACTGTTCATCCAAAGCATCCGCTATCTTCTCAAGAACTTGCGGACTAAACTGGTCCCAGGTTGACATAACGGTGTCCTCTTTCGTGTAATTGCCGCACCAGCGCTCCCGGCGTGGTGCAGCTATCTATTGCGACCCCGCACTCGCGGAGCACTTGTGTTACCACTTCCACGCAATCGCCGGTGTGAATGCTCGGATCGCCCTGCATCCACTTCAATATCGTGGGCCATGGGCTATTGCTCCCCGTAGCGGACTCAAACCTCGCAAGGTCCGGTAACCTGCTCACGGGTATGATGAAATAGCCACACAGACCTGGATAATCCGGTATGTAGCCGAGAATAGGCCAGAAGCGGGCTCCGACGAGCGTAATGTCGAGCACTATGTCGTGGGTGCCGACAGAGACGTGGGTGATGTTCGAGCCGGTAAAGATGCGGACGAGTCGGTCGAGAAGAATGCCTCCAAGTATTCGTGGTTTCCTCCGCATCATCCGCCATAATTTTCGAGTGTGGACGCGATGCTTGCTGGCAGAAACCACGAAGACAAAGAGGTAATTTCCCATATGTTTGTATCTTGTCCGATGAAGCCTCTCTTCATTACATGTCCGAACCTCCCTCACGGGCTGGAAACGGTGGTTACTCGTTGTCCTCTACGACGAGCGAGGTGCCGTTTTTCAGGGTGCGGACGCGACACCCCGGCTCATTTGGGATTAAATCCCACCCTGTCGCGTTCCCGAGATCAACCAATTTAGAGCCTGAGATTTGTACAATCTTTCCAACCTGCCATGTGGCCCGATCCCATCGGGTAATCACTGCAATCACACCCTGTTTCAAATCACCGACCAAAATAGACCCGTCGCTCACCGTATCGTCTATTCGTACACTCATAACCGCTTTCCTTTCAAGAAAATGCGTATTCTGACTCTAAAACCTCTTCCAATCTCCAATCCCCCGTCTCCGGCGCCGGCGGCAACGCCACTTCGTACCGCTGCAACAACTGGCCCCTCAACCACCCGAGCAGCGGAATCGCGTGCAACTCCACGAACGCCTCTCGGATAATCACCTGCAATTCGTCCATGTGGTTCGGCAGCGTCCAGAACGAATCGTGCACCGACGCGAACGGAATGCCTGCCTCTTTACAGCGTAGCGCCACTATCATCATGTGGCTGGCGTCGATGCTATGCACGAAGTTCGGGGCAAAGCCGTTGATCTGCCCCCGCTTGTTCACCGGCATGTCCTTGTCATTATAGCCTATGGTCGTCCACACATCGCCCACGACCGTAGCCACCTTGATCCGGCTCAGGTTGCGGTACGGCTGCGTCACCGGAAAGCCCAGTGGCGTCGTCCACTGCAAGGTGCGACCAGTCTCACTGGTGATGATCCTGGCACAATCGGTCAGCCAGTCCATCGCCGCCATCGCTGCGGGGCAGACTTCACGGACGGCGTCGAAGATTAGGCCAGATAAGTAGTGTGCCGCCTCATAGATCGTGGTGGTGTTCTTCCTGCCCATCCGCCGAATGACAACGCTCTTGAAGCCGTCTTTCTTGAGCTGATCCATGATCTGCTCACGAGCACCGACGCGGGTGACTTTGTAGACAGAGGTCATGACGGGGCGCTTGACGATGGACCTGCCCATCCAAGGCATGATGAGATCCGCAGCCGTCAGGCCCGATTCAGCATCCTTACACACCTGCTTATCTGTGACCTCAGCCACCCTAAGATAGATGTCTTGGGGTCTATCGGATGGGGAAAGGTTTACGGCTTCCGCTCCGTTGGGATCTCGTAGCATCGCCGAGTAATGCTGTAACCCGTTACACGTACCATCGACTTGTGCAGGGTTAGAACCCGCCTGTTTTTCAATGTCCCGACCAGCAGCGAAGAACTGCCAAGGTTTGTCCACGTCATCACTGGGGTCATTGTGATTTCCTTGATTGTCATACCAGTCCACCCTTTCTTGAAATGGAATCTTATCGTGACCCGCACACCCCGCCGCGTGGACCTTCGCCCACCACAAGCCGCGCTCGGTCATCTCTTCCGACTCGTCGAACTGCAATAGCCCACGGCAGATGTCGTCCCCTTGGTGATTCAGGTGCAGCGGCATGGGATAGGTGCGGCCACGAAAACAAAGGATGTCGGGGAAGTAGATGCTCTCCCGATCCTTGAACATGTCGGCGACCATGATCTTCAGTAGATACTCGGTGCGCAGGGGTCGCAGGGCATAGTTCTCGTCATAGCACTCTCGCCGCAAGCGAATAGCTTCGTCCACCCGCGCCTTCTCTGTAGACTCCGGCATCGGCGGCATCGGCCGGTCTGCTGCGGGAGGTACGCCCAGCTCGCCGCCGCCGCTCTCCCACACCTCTTCCATCGCCTCCAGCACATGCCAGTTGATCTGCCATCCCTGCCCACTAATTGCATCCTTGGCCCGATTTACTATGCCAAGGTCCGCAGCATCGAGCACCTCCTTCTGAAGCCTGGTTGGCTTTGAGATGTAGGGCGTGCGGATGCGAATGTAGCCACCCTGCGCGTCGTCGGTCCACGGGTATGGCGGGACGATCATCGGCAGGTACTTTGGACGGAGGAACTGCCGAACGAGGTGCCCCTCGTCGATCACCTCATTGGCAGCTTCCGTGAACTTGAGCCATTTCGTCGTGTGCCGCGAACCATAGCGGCGGCGAAAAAAATACTTGAAGCAAAGCTGGAACTCTTCATCGACCCGAGAACAGTCACAATGCTCAATGGCGAACCACATCAGCGCCGTGCCCACCTTGATGGCGAGCTTCTGCGACCAGAGCGGGTCTTTGAGCATCTGCCGCGCATACTTATTGACGTGTTGCGGTGTGAGCCTCTTGAATCGTTTGTCGAGGAAGTGGCGGATCTTCTCGTCGGTGGCCTTGCCGCGATCGTGGATCTTAATGAGGTCCATGTTGACCTCAGCCAAAAAGGCGCGGCCCACGGCATAGCGGATTCGGGCCGCAGGAATGCCGTCTTGGTGCAGCAGACAGAGCGAAACCATCTGCTGGAGGGTCATTACGGCTAAGCGGTCGGATTCAAGAAGGAGGAGGGCATTGCCGTAGATGAAGCGATCCGGTATGCTCTCGCCCTTGAGCGTGAGCTCTTTCTCAAGGTCTATGCGTTCAATGAGTGGGTCCAACCAGTGGATCATCAGGCGCTCCGCCGGCTTGAGCGAGGCGCCTTCACCGCGCTCGATAGCGTCGTCCTTGAGGCGGTGATAGCGTAGCACCCCCTCCCGAACAGCCTGTGTTTCGATCTCTATTTCTTCCTGAAGAACAGTGTCTTCAAGAAGTGGACTCGTCGCTACCATCCTCACCCTCCGCACCAGCTTGCCCACACCCGCCGCAATGACCACCCATGTCCAACACCTTGAAAATCTCTTGTGCCAGATCTTCACCTATTCCAAACATGGCGCCGTCAACAAACAAATAAGCACGTCTGAGCAGGCGCTCAAGAATTAGAATGGATTGCTGATCCCACAAAAACAATGCCTCGTGATACGGACACCCATGAGCATTGCAGTCACACTTACCAACCAACATATCCGGCCTAATCAATTCAACCATTCTTCACCGCCCTTTCCACATCTTCCTTCGTAGCGCCATTCGCCACCCACTCCCGCACGTCGTTACTGCCGTCTGTCGGCTCTATAATGCCCCGGAATAAAATTCCGTCAAATGCCGAATTTAGTATCATCTCCTTCAGCCGCTCCGCGCCGTCGCGGCCAGCCTGGTCGGCATCGCAGAAAACCGTCACCGTCTGAAGATACTCCCGCATCCGCTCAATGAGCTTCAGGATGTACTGATTACCACTGTTGGCCGAGGGTCGGCCCACGGCGAGGAAGCCCATGTCCCACATAGTCATAGTGTCGGTCGGGCCTTCGCAGATGAAGAGGTGTTCGATCGAGCCTTTCCACCAACCCTTGATGGGCCTGAAGATACCAGCGGTGGAGCCGGTGACGGACCACTTGCTATCGCCCTGCCGCAAACGAATACCGATGACTTTGCCGTCTTCATTGCACATGGGGAAGGACCACGCGCCATCCACTCCGGCAGTAATGCCACAACCCATCATCCAAAGCGACTCCATGGTCACACCAAGAATTTCTGCCAGCTCAAAACCAGCACCAACAAGCAAATTCCTGTGGTACAAGTGCGCTGTCGATGTCATGTCTTGCACCAGCACTTGTGGCCTTGGCATACGCTCCACCTTCCTATGATCGTCAATGCGATGAAACCAGCCGTCGCCACGGGTGGGGCCGCTATTAGCTACACGGTAGCACTTGATACAGTCGCCGTCAGGGCTGATGAGGCAGCGTGCGTGGCCGCAGATGGGGCATTTCTTTACGCGCGGCCAGTTAGTCATTGGTTTCGTTCACGACTCATTTCATCAACCTCTGCGTATAGCTTGGAGTTGATTTCCCCCAATATTTCAACGCGAGCAACAAAATCCATGTTCTCCCACCAACCCTCAAATCCCTCTTCCGGCAACAAGACGCCAATCGCAATGTCAGCCAGCCTGTTGTATCCAGTGTTTTCCTTCATCTCATTTCCCTCCATCAACTATACCCATAACAAACGCGCCAACAACCGCGAAAACCACGATCGCACTCACCACGGCTTGCCAAGGCCAAGAGGTTGCCACCAAGGCCAGCAAGATGCCATAGATCATGCACGAGACGAGCGCCGCATAGAACCATGCTTGATTACTCATTTGGCAGCCCTGTCTAATATCTTGACGGCAACAAGGATACATGCCAGCGCAACAAGAACAAACGCAAGAATTACGACGAGAATCATCGCTGGTGCCCAGAACGGGGCTGTTACCCACCACCACGACCAAGTGATAACACCACACAGCTTGAGCACCACAAAGGCAACACCAAGCAAGCTGGATGCACTCAGGCTGACAATAGAACTGCTTGATGAATCACTCACCACAAATCTCCCTGCTTCTGTACTATTGGATCTGGCCGCTCCCAGCCATTACACGCGATAGCGTCAATCTTCTCGCTCGCCGTTTTGAAGTTGTAGTCGGCCGGATCATAGCTGTATCGCAGCAAAATCTTTCCCTGGTTCAGGGTGGGTACAGTGTTGCCACTATTCCTCCGTACCATTATAGTCCCGACCAGCTTCTGAGCCTCCTGTTTAGTCATGCCTTTCGCATCTATTTTGTTCTTTGCGAGGAAGGCTATCTGTTTCTTGCTCGCGGGCACGCGACGTGTGAAGTCTCCATCGTCCTCCGGCGGCTTACGAATGCCGAGCGCCGCGAATGGATCTACCTCCTGAGTCTCATAGGTAGCCCGCGCTATCATGAAGGCGCGGCGCTTCCGCTCCTCTTCCTTCAGTATCTTGGCGTCGCGTGCGGCCACCTCTTGCTGCATCCGCTCAAGCAGGGCCTCGGGGTCTTCCGTGACCCCCGGCTTTTGCCGTTTGGCCGCCATGTCAACGACTTCCTGCGAGTGCTTCCCACCAAGCACGTCGAGTGGCGTTATGAGGCGATGACGCCCGTGGTTGCCTGCGAAGTTGAGTACGAGCAGGTGGTCCTTGCCGTGGAAGATGCGCGTACCACGGCCAATCATCTGACAGTAGAGGGAACGGCTCTTCGTAGGCCGTGCAATGGCCACCACCTCGATGGATGGCTCGTCGAAGCCTTCCGTGTAGACCCCTACGTTGACAAGTATATTGAACTCGTCATTTCGGAAGTCGACGAGCGCCTGTCTACGATCGTTCTTTGGAGTCTTTCCACAGATAAAGCGAGCGATTCCGTCTCGGTGTCGGTTGAATATGTCACAGAGTAGCTGAGCGTGATGCACCGATGTGGCGAATACCAACGTTTTACGGCGAGTTCCACTGATTCGATAGACTTCATCGGACACTCCCAAGAGCGGCTTGTCGCGCTCCATCTCTTCGGCTAATTCACCCTGGTTTAAATCTCCCGCAACCGTCTTGATCTTGGAGAAGTCCAAGCCAACCAGTTTCTTGATATGACTTCTGATCGGCACCAGGTAACCGTCGTGGATCGCCGTCAGGATATCGTACTCATAGCACACGCTATCGAAGACCTCACCCATCGCCAGCTTGTCACCGCGATCGGGAGTAGCCGTGACACCAAGGACTGGTGCATCGAAGTAGGCGAGAATCTTTCGGTAGGTTCGGGCCAGCGAGTGGTGGGCCTCGTCAACAATGATGAGCGAGTAGCCCGTGGGACTGTGCTTCTGGAGCCGCTTCACCATCGTCTGAACAGATGAGACAACGAAGTGGCTGTCCCCGGCAGCGTGCCACTCCGCCATCTCAATCTCAGGAGTTACGCCCGTGATGGCAGCGAGCCGATCGGCAGCCTGTGTTATCAATTCTTCGCGGTGGGCGAGTATTAGCACTTTGCCATGCAATGCAAAGTGTTGCGCGACGTGGCAGAAGACGTGGGTTTTGCCGGTGCCCGTGGCCATCACCAGTAGCGTGTTGCCACGGCCAAGGTGGTCAATGGCCGCAGCCCTGGCCTCCTGTTGATGTGGCCATAGCGTGTGGGTCACCCGAGCGCCTCCAGCCTCTTGACAAGAGCCTCCAGCTCCTCGCCGCTATCGGCAATGAACAGCTCTAAATGCTCTATGTGCGCCAGCAGCACCTCGTCATAGTACGGCTGCTGCCCCGGCTCGTGGTTACGCGAGTCCTGTTTCTCACGGCATAGTTTCATGGCTTCTTGCGGGGTCATCACTCGCCCTCCTTGGTGCAGCCGATCCAGCGCATGAATGTATCGAGAGTCATTGCTATCGGGTCACAATGATCCATCGATCCCGCGACGCCACAGCAATCTAAATCCACCGCCTCAACAGCAGCCTGCCATCGCTCGCCATTCTGTCGATACATCACGACCGCATCACCACCCTCATAATCATGCTCGTCAAGCAGTGCATCCCATGCCTGATTTAAGGCGTCTTCCAACATCTTCGACCCCAGCTTCATCCCCTGAACCCGCTTGCACTCGATATGCCAACCGGGGATATTGTGTGCCAGGTCCGCCGTGCTCTTGCCGTTGCGCGCGTTCCGCTCCGCCTTGACGGGCGTGCCGTCTGGCAGTGTCCACTTGTTGAGTTTGCGAGCAAGATCAAGCTCGCCGCGCGCGCCCTTCTCACGGGAGGACTTACCGACTGCGCTGCGTGTGCGATTCTTTTTTGCACTCATAGCTCTGGCGCTTTCAAATGATCGGGTGCGACAGGACACTTGATCTTGCGCATACGGCAAATCTCCGCTACGTCACCAACGTCGCACCATCGCTGTTTGTCGCCGAGTAGCATTTGGCCGAGGTCGCCGTGCTGCATCAGCATATTCAGAGCGAAGTCGCTCTCGCAAGCCTCGATCGAAAACTTGTTGCGATCCACCCAGATCGTAATCTTGTCCCACTGCTTCTGGGTTAGTTCGTGAGACATTTGTTATCTCCAAAAAAGCCCCGTTGGCGGCGGGAGTCAAACCCGCACCTCCAGCTTTAGAAGCTGGCGCTCTCCCTGTTAAGCTACGCCGGAGCCCGCCCACCGTGAGTCCACATATTGCGGGCGCGGTGGACCAAAGCCTGGTTGTCAAAATCCCTCGGCGGGAGTTGAACCCGCAACCACAGTCATAGACTGCGCTCTGATCTCTGTTGATCTACGAGGGCTATTTGGTTGTCAAAACGGTACGTCATCCCCAGAGCCGCCCCACGGCGCGCTGGCACCAACCCGCCCAGCCACGGCACCAGGTAACTGCCGCACGTCCTGGATGTTGTAGTATTGGCCACTCTTGACCCACTTCACCGAAAGAACTTCGCCGGTGCCCTCTGAAGTCTCAAGTATCTGGCCCAAGTCGGACTTGAGTGTAGACATCTTCTGCCGCCAGCCATCACCCACGAGAATCGCCTTCCAGCTCGTTGAGCCGGTCTTGGTGGGGTCTGTGAAGACCTTCGCAACGGTTACTTCGGACTCGATGAGGTGGTCCGGTGGGGCACTGTCTTGGGTGTTTGTGGTGCCACGAGTGGTGTTCTGCGCAGCCGTGGTGGCTGAAGCAGCGCCGCCGCACTCGCCAAACACCTTGAGACCCTCACGAGTAGCGTCTGTCCAACATTCACTCCTGACGCCGCTTTCAATTACTGACTTTAGCACCGCCAGAATGGTGATGTTCTTTTCCCGTTGATCCATTTCGCGATTCCTTTGTAAAGAAGTATACTTACCGCCCTATTATATCCCCAACACACATCGAATCAGGGACAGAAAGGTAATAATCACGAAGATTTTAGCACTTCTGCTATCAGGCCGAGGATGTGTGTTTGGGTGCGAGGTGGCGGAGAGCACGTCGATCTGGTCCCACCAGCAATAAAATCCCAGTCATCCGGGATTGGGGCACCCCCCAAGTTGGAGTATCCTGGGCTGGGGCTTGAGGTGTTTGGAACAACCGTGAGACAGCTTTGCCAACCCCGGCAACATCTCATGAGGCGCGCGTTCACAGAAATAGTATACATCGGAATTTCCCATGTTGTCCCTTCGTTCTCCGCCGCCTCGACCTCCTCCACAGACAATCCCATTGCAGATTTCAGCCTCTGCGACCACGCCACAGCCGCCAGTTCAGAACTACTTCGCAATGCCGTGACTGCTGCCACCTTTTTGCTAAACACGTTTTTTTTATGAAGCGGGTGTTTCATCATAATGCTCCTTTGGAACCGATAGGTAGTATTCTCGCGACACTTTGTCACTATGCCCCATCCACGAGCAAACGACCCACGCGGGGTACTTCTCACGCCAGGTCACGTCCCGCCAGTCGCGGAGGGCTTGGAAGGGGCGACGCCATGATACGCCGGCGGCTATGAACGCCTTGCGGATGGACTTGTCGGCTTGTGAGGGGGTGAGGTTGACCAAGATGGCGGAGAGGTTGACAGGGGTATAAAAACCAAGTACCAACGACACCTCTGACTCCAGCCGCACCACCCGCCTCTCAGTCTTGCCTGTCCGCACGACGAGCCTGTCAGCCTGAATGTCATCCCACTCAATCCTCAACGCCTCACTGAGGCGCAGGCCTGCAAAGGCGCAAATTGCCACCAGTTTATAGAGTTCCCAATTCTTTGTGGTGTAGATACTACAAAGAAGAGTGTCTATCATCGCCCTGTCCAACCGATCCCGCCGCGACGTGTCTATGCGTGGTGGGGTGCCAACGAGCTTGGAGAAAGGATTTTGGTCAATAAGGCCGGAGTCTATCGCCCAGCTGAAGATGGTTTTAGCGTTGCGGACATGACAGCAGATGGTCTGCTCGCCGATACCCTGAGTGTAGAGCCAGGCGCGCCACGCCGCCGCGTGACCCTTTCCAATCGCCGCGAGGGAAGCGTCATGTCCCATGCGATCCATGAGATAGCGAAAAGTCCTGGCATGGAGCGCCGCTGTACCCTTGGAAATGTCGGGGCGGAGGGCAAAGTAGGTAATTTCCCATCGCTGAAGGGTGCAGCTTTGAGACGGCATAACTACCGGATGGTGGATAAGGCGGGCCTGGAGGCGGAACAAGGCTGCCTCCGCCGCGCCGCGCGGTACAGTGGCCTTGGAGCCGAGGCTGCGGCGCTGCCGCTTGCCGTCGGCGGAGCGCCAGCAGGCGCACCAGTAGCGACCGTTTGATTGGAGCTTTAATTGTGGGGTCATAGCTCAAGCTCCGCAAGCTCTATGTCTGCAAAGATAAAATCGGCCGTAATCGCACAGGCCATCATTTGTGCGAGGTCGAACAACCGCATTGCCTCATCCATGCTTTCGCCGGGAGTGATCCCGTCAGCGGCGATCTTCGCAATGTCAATTCTGTTAGAACGCAACATCGCCCATGCCTGGTCTTTCAATGCTATAGTTCTTACCTTGTCTTGGTTCATAGTTCGCCGCCTTTCAGGTTACAGCCTCCAGTAATTTGATAGATGAAACAGCACCCTTGCCCCAAATACAGCCGGAGGCGCAGTCCCAGGACCAGTACCATCCAACAGTGTCCCAATATCGCAAATCCCACTGGTACGGCGATATGATGATGCCGTCGTATTCTTTCGCCACCCGCGCCCAGTTGATCTTTCTCGTGCCGCAACACTTGCCACGCTTGTATTTAGAGGTAAAGTGTAGCAGTTGGTCAACACAATCCAGCCGCAAGATAGAAGCCCGCCGTGCGAGCCTGGTGCGATAGCAAAGTGCGTCTGCCGGACAGCCATAGCCCTCAGCCTCACACCAACTGCGCCAGTCATACTCCCCCTCCACCGACACCCAAAAGCCATACGGCTTATCACCACGGCAATCTCCGCGCTGCGTGGCCGGTGCAACAAGGGCTATGGGCTTGCGAGAATAGTGGAGGAGTGTTTCCGTGGTCATGGTAAACCCGACCGGCCGCAGTTGTGCGGCGCGGCCGGGGAGCTAATTCAGTCTATCATGGTTTCGGCGATGCGGTAGAATGTCGGGTCAAGCTTGATTGACTGGCCGGAGCATTGTCGCCCCCACCAGTAGCCATAGTCATTGTCTATGACGCACTCGCCTATCTCTCTGAGGTGACGGCACAGCCAAGGCGTAATCAGCCACCATTCGAGTATTTCGGCGGGTTCGTCATTGTCGCAAACCAGTTTCCTCATATCTTCGATTTCATGGGTCGAATCATGGTGTACACCAAGTTCATAGAGGCGGTCGCGGCACTCTTGCAGCGTCCATTCTTCAGGATTGGGGCAAAGGTTCTCTATATCCTCCTGCCTCCATCCATCACGCTCGTATCCCTGCATACACTCGCCAACCAACGCCGACTGGCAGCACAATACCTCCGTATCAATCATCCGGCTCCCGACCTCGGCAACCTCCAGCACCCGACAGAGCTTCTTGGTGGCACGCTGTTTGCCGCCGTGGGGGATGCGGAGGATTTCAACCTTCCCGCCCCATGAGCCATCAACCACAAACAGGCCGCTGATTTCAGAATCGTGGTAAACCTCGATATGTTTCTGCATCATCGTCATAGTATTAGCTCCTAATTCCGCCGTAATTGGCGAACAATCAAAACCCACCGCGTTTTGTGGTTATTTCTTCACACTGCACCCCCCGATAGTGCCGGATGACCAAAACGCACGGCATAGATATGCACCAGCGCTTCCGTGCATTTGAACGTGCTTTCATGCCTTCTAATGGTCGGGATATCACTGCGCGAGCGTACCCAAGCCTCCACTATGTCGCTATCTTCTTCTCGACAAGCCCAGAATGCCATCGCCGCGCGGCCAGTGGATGGGCCCCATCCACTCAAGATCGAATCTCGACCACCCCACAAGACGCAAAGCTCCCGCTCCTCACCAAGCTCTCTATCGTCCTGGTGTTTCGGATATTCTTCAGTTTCCATCGTATTAGCTCCTAATTCCGCCGTAATTGGCGAACAATCAAAACCCACCACTACCCGTTGGGATAGCAGCGGGTGCTCGACCATCACCAGGGCGTGATGGTCTTGAGTGAGATGCTATTTGGCAGACTTCTTAACATACGCCGGAAGTCCGCTGTGATGCGCATCCGGTGCATGGTCGCGGAGGTTGATTGTCATGGCTGTGGCAATTGCGGCGACGGAAGTGGTGATATAATCACGCCCGAACAATTCTCCCTCACCACTATCATTCTCTCGATGCCACAGAACAACAGCTTGCAGCGCCGCGAGCATCGCAGGCGCGGCGACGGCGACCCTCGCGTTGTGCTTGCCGGTGCCCCCAGCATCGAACATGATGCCAATTTGCTGCGGACCAGCGAAGATTGGGAAGCCATTCCACCCGTCACAATTCTCTGGAGTCATCCACGGTGCAACGAGGTGTGGGACGACCTCGCCCGCATCGCTCGTCATCACATCACCATGAAGCCTACTCATAGCCGCGTCGTGTTCTTGTTCGGTGTACGGGTCCACTTCAGGCCACCTCCCACAAAGCCGACAGCGCTTCGTCGCCGGTGCCTTCAAATGGCAAGGATTCATCCACGGTCCAGGTGAACCCGGGGCGGGGATAGTTGTTGGTCTGATACATCGGGAACCAGAGCGACCCGTCTTGAGATACAACGAAAGTCCAATCCCCGGCGCTGGAGGTACGGTCCATAACTTCAAGGTGCGGGTAGCCGTTCTGTGTTGCCCATGCACGATAGCCGCCAGCGCCGCTGCAGCCGGTGGCCTGTTCGCATATCTGCCGTTCAATCAGTTCTGAGGTTTCCATGATTAGCTCCTCGCCGCGTGATTGCGGCATCCAAGTAGTCTACACACTATATCGGCATTGTCAACAGCTTATTTGACTTATTTCTAAAATCGTCGATTAGAGGCTATAAACGAGGTTCGGACATGTAATGAAGAGATCGAAATATCTACGACTGAATTCGGGCCAGGAAGAATGACTGGGAGAATGAAGGAGTAGGCTATGCTATGCCATAGCATAGGCGTAGCATAGGTCAGGTGGCTGACGTGTCTCGCCGCAAAGTGTTATCAGTAGTGTGGGCTATGTCGTGGCCGATGCTATGGCGGCGCGCAGGGTATGCAATGCTCGAAGCTGCAATGATTCCATGTCGCGCGAGCTATGGCACTTGCGTGAATCTGTGATATCCCGCTCAGCATTGACCAACGCCGCCAGCAGGTCGGGTGCGGCGGTGTGGAGTGGGCAGAGGTGGACCTGTGGCTTGCCGTCAACGTGGAATACAGAACAGGCGCATTGTGATATGTCGGTTTGTTGATTCTTCATAGCTATAGCTCCTATCAGGGTTGGGGGAATGGAAAGCCGCGCCGTAGCGGGTAGGCCGCGGCGCGGTGTGGTGGCTATGGTGTGGCCGATGCTATGGCGGCTTCCAGTTCCTCCATCAATTCCTGGGGAGCTTGTGCCTGGTTGCAATTACAAGCCATTGCAAAGTGCTGACATACGGCCAATAGCACCGGCGCGGCGGTCAAGAGTGGCGCAGAAGCTGGACTGGCGTATGCTACCCACCTGCCGCCACCGGTGACGATGGCGATACGGTCAAAGCGAGCGAATACACCCCTATGATCTTTGCTGGTGTGATATGGTCCTGGAGTGTATTGGTAATCCTCCGCCGGTGTTACATCTTGAAATTCAATCTTGCTCGTGTCCATTGTATTGTTTCCTGCTGCGGGTTGGGCTATAGCGGTACGACGCCGTTCTCGGCCGCGCGGCCGCTATAGCCCACAGACGAATCACGGTGCGATAGTTTGGCCGCAAATGTTCTTGCGTCCTCTTCTTTCCAGAATCCCCGAATGTCGGTACCGAAGCACCGAACCCGCCACGCGCCGAAATATGCCTCAAGTGATTCTTTATCGGTCCATGTCATTGTATTAGCTCCATAGGCGTAATTGCCTTCGTTACTATCATTCTACCGCTATCGGCGGGAAGTCAAGGGCATAATCACAGATTGGGTGCAGATTGTTGATTTATAGGGGATTCACCCTATGCCGAGGGCAAAAAGGGAGGGATAGGCGGTGTGCGGCAGGATGTGGTCATTATGTGACCGGTTGTATCATTTGTGACCAGTCCGATAGGGCAGCATAGCAATGGTTATGCCGATTGCGAGCGAGGTGAAGAACAGGACGAAGAAGGCGAGGATAGACGATGTTTCTGGTGTCATGGGTTCATCCTTGTTTGGGTGCGATTGAGAATCAGTCGCAATAGCGCTGCTCGGTAGTCGTCGGCATCACGAATGATGCCATTCGCTATCATCCAGCTCAGCTCTTCCCACTCGGCTGGCGTTGGTGTATGCATGGTTCATCCTTTCATCCGCATAGACGGATAGATTGTACGGGGCGGATTAGCGTCCGTCTATGTAATCACAGACGAATATACCAATAACAAGGCCGAACACCAGGCAAATGGCGGTCCAACCCACCATCACGATGGCTATCTCTGTTGCTCCCATTTCCATTGTATTCTCCTTGGTTAGAGCACGTCCCAACACGCTTTCACGCGCGCAGCATTCTCAGCCTCACCCCATTTGCTGGACCCCAACCACGGCTGCGCCACGGTCAAGGCCCCACCCATAGCCACACTTCGTCGATTCAAGCCCGCCAGCCGCCATTGGCGGCAGCCTGATAAGCTGACACCACGGCTAAAACGACCTTAGGGGCGGGGGGAGGGGGGTTCGCGCGAATCCGATTTTATATTAGAGAGGGTGCTGGACATGCGTAACAAAAACAGTGAAAAAATCACCGGCTATTCAGAAGCGAGCAACCCTGATTCGTTATGTGCCACATCTACGCCGTACATGAAACCCCCGCATTCCGTCTCGTTCAAATACATCTCTTCAATGATAAGTCGCGCCAGCTTGATAAAATCATCCTCCTGCCACTGGCTCGACCACGCGGTCACCGCAAGCCCCTTCGCCTCCTGTAACATTTCTGCCGAAATCGTCATTTCCTCACCCCTTTCTACTGGCCCCAACAATATCGAGCCCCGCTTGTTTTAGCTGCCAGTCACCGCGACAGCCACATGAGCAGCCGTCCACCATCTTGCGGCCTTCAAGCCGCTTAAATTTGGCAATGACCACCTTCTCAGGAAGCCTCCTCTTCATCATCTTCTCCAGCTCCTCTTGCACGTCCCGCCTCATGGACCAAGTGCCGCAATGGTCGTTTTTTGACACCTGATATTCGTCATCCGAGGGGCGCAGGCGCCCGGCGCGATAAATAGCGATGCACATATCAGCGTCCGATATGTCTTTGGCTTGTGGCTTCCGGCCCTTCTGGCTCCTGTGGCTCATTTCCTCACCCCTTTCTACTGGCCCGAACACATCTTTTTTATGTTCATCAGGCGCATATACATCTCATCCGATCCGATGTCGTTGTTGTACGGTGTAGAACATGCTATGGAAGCCTCCGCCAGCCGCGCCTCCAACCCCTCCACCTGATCGAGCAGGCGGAGAAAAAGGACATACAGGTCTGCCGACCAGTCATCATTGGTGCAATTGGCTTCGCTTGCTACGCGAAGACACCTACGCTCCTCCACCGTCAGCGGCTCTCTTTTGCTACTCATCCTTCACCTGCCATTCTGTATATCCTGTCAAATACCCCGCGCACTCACGACAGCATAACACCCTAACCCCAGAAATCTTCCCAAAGAACGACAGATACCCATGACAACAGTGAACCGCAACAAGCCTCCGATCCTCATCCGGCACGGCCATTGTGCTCATGGCGCGATCAATGAGTTCGGCCCGCAATACCAATTCACCAGCTTCGACCCTGCTTTTTTCCATCTTCTTGCTACTTCCTCTCACAAGCCGTAGGATGGCTTCTAAGCGATTCTTTGTCGAAATGGACCTGCGCTATGTCGAAACTCCTGCGTGGCCGCACGCTTCCAGCCACAGTCGGTTAGCCCTGTCGTACAGGCCCTCTTGGCCGTTTACATTGGCATCGTTAGTTACAGGAAACGCCGAGCCGCTGCTGCCGTCGTCGGGTTGCAGGTTGGTGCCGGTCATTGTGTACCTCTTTTTCGGTCTGGTTAGTGTGTTTTGGCATGTCCCAATGGTTGTAAGTGATCCCGGTTCGCCGATCGTACATTTCGCCATAGAACACATATGCCACTGCGATCAATAGTGGGTTATGTTGGATTATTTGTACCGCCATCACCTGCCTCGTTTCTTCGCTCGCTGCTGCCGTCGCCGGGGGTGTGCTTGAGGATCAACTCGTTGGCAAGGTTCGCCATATTTTTCATAATGTTCTGCACATGCCTGAACGGGTCAGGGTCACGCTTCCCTTCGCAAATTGCAATCATTCTCAGCCCCAACACCAGCTCCTTCTTCTCCCGCTCCCACGTTGCGGCCTGCGCGCGGAGGTGGACAATCTCGTTGTAGGCCTCAGAAAGTATTGTGCTGATACCAGTCGCACCCTGTTGGAAGTAGTGTCTAATCAACGTTTGGAGTTCTTCCAAATCTACCGCCTCGTGGTCGGCGCCGGAGACGGGGGACTCAGACACGGGCATTGGCTTCTGGCCACAGTTTTCGCAAGGGTTCTGGTATCCGTCGTGGGGGCAATGCAAGCCGTACCAAGCATGTTGGCAGAACTGACATCGACGAAAGTAGTGTGTTGATGACTCGCTTTCGTCGTCATCGTTGTATGGTGTAAATTCACACTCACAAGGTTCACCTGCAACGACAGAGTCGTCAATTGGCTGATGCTTCAGGCTACTCGTTTCTTGCTCACCCATTAGCCACCTCCTCGGCTGCGGTGATTGCGTCTTTTATGTCTACGGCTGCGGCCCTCGCATCCGCCGCATCAACTTTCCAATCAGACCGTTCAAGCATTTCAGCCGCATTTGTCAGATCGGTTTCGGCATCCTTCAGCGCCGTCAACATCGCGGCGTGGCTGGTGCGGAGGAGCGCGAGTTCGGCAATGGCAAGTGTTACAACCTCTGGCTCTCCATAGCTGCCGTTCGGTTTGAGTTCAACCGTTCTGCGGGACAGTGCTTCCAAATCCACCGCCTCGTTGTTATTCATCACTCGCTCCTGTTCGTCGGTTGTTACCCCGGTACTCCGCCCATGCCGGCGCACCTTTCATCCTGATCCGATGCAACTCCCCCCCGATCATAGGCACGAATAGATCCCAAGTCCCCTGGCCATCCGTAAGTATTGCGGACTGTTGATAATCTGTCACGCGATACCATCTGGCGCCCTGCCGCTCCAGCGAGGTCTCAACTGTCACATCTTCGCCCCTGGCCCGGAATGTCTTGGTATAGAACGTCTTCCGCTCCTCCAGGAAGACCGGACGAGACAGTGTGGGCGGCGCCGGCTGCACGGGTGTCGGACTATCTATCAATTTGCTCGTAACTGATAGGTTTTTGATAGTTACTGCGTGGAGTGCGGTCTGTTGCCGCTTGACGGTTACTCGATACCCATTTTTAGGCCCGACCTCGGCCTCATAGAGGAACAGGTTGGTGGTGAAATAAATCGTGTCGCCATCGACCATCAGTGCGTCAGGTATGCGGCTGACGAACCCGCGCGTGTATTTCCAGCGCCTTGTGCCATCCGCGTCATACCATTCTTTGAAGTAGTCAGGGCCAATGGTGATCTCAGTCCTCTCCCCACCAGCCTTGGCAATGCTCGTCATAATCTCGCCGTCCTGGATAAACGGGTACTCCAAGGCAATGAGATCATTTCCCACCGCCACGGCGTCGGCGGCGCGGAACCGCCAGCTTCCGGCGTCGGTGCCATCCTGGTTGAACACACGAATGATGTGCGGCGACTGTTCGGCCCCCGGCTTCGAGATTGCCACAATTTTTTCGCCTAAAAGTAGGACAATGTGCGCCCCCACGCCGAAATTGTCCCTGTCCATGGGCACCGACCACCTGCCGGCCATGATAAGCTTGGTTGATTCGTTGGCGAACGGCGTGGTGTAGACCACCTCGTCGATGCCATCTCCGTCGAAGTCGTGGGCGATTATGGGGGCGCTGTTGAAGCGGTCGAAGTCTTCGTGCTGGAGATGCCAGAGAACGGTACCGTCGCCGTCGATGGCGCGCAGACCGTTGCGGTCGCGGACGAGGATCTCCTCGTCATCTGGGTTGTCGTCGAGGTTGGCCACCGTTACAGGTGGGAAGCCGTAGGCATTAGATGAAGATGTTCGGGCCAGTCGGAAGAGGTACTCGCCACACCACGAGTAGGCGTAGACGCCCTCCTCCTGATGTTCACCCCGAGTAAACTGCATCACCAGTTCGTTTATGCCGTCGCCGTCGAGGTCAGCCGCTGCGGGCGTCGTCACCGCTTGGTGCGGCGACTGTGTTTGGATAATGGGCTTCGGGATCGCCGGGTTTGCGAAGGTAACCCCAAATGTCAAGACGGCGAGTGGAACCTTATTCATTGCGTGTCCTTTCATCCCTCTCCTTCAGGAGTTTATCTACTCTTTTTCGCCACTCTCCCATGCTGTCTGCTACAAGCCTCTCCATCCTTCGTCGGTCTTCCAGCAGCTCTTCCAGCTCTTCTTCCGTCAGTTCGTCAAGTTTGCTCATCGCCTACTCCTCTGCCGGCATTCCCGGCGTCTCCGGGCTTCTCGCCAGCGCTTCGCAGAACCACACGCCACACGCCTCGCATCCGTAGAAAGTGTAGCCCTCTAATTGGCCGACCTCTTTCTTTTTTCCAGGACAGCGGCATTCTATGCTCACGCGGAATGGCATGTCGCCGACATTCTTCCGCCCGAACTTGCTTTCCACAGCCTCGCATAGCTCCAGGCAGTGGAGGACGAATGTGTCAAACTTGTGCATTGCGTCCTCCGGTTAGTTGAAATTGTTACTCCTTCGCCGCGCAGAGGGCTTCGAGGGTGGAGTAGCATTCGGAGATGAGAAGCTGCCTTCCGTTCAATTGACACCTCCACATTTTCGACGGGTGTTCAAACCACATCTCGGACGTATCAAAAACCTCATCATTTTCGTCACGTTGCCAGATATCATCCTTGTCTGGCACCACCAGCACCCCGTCCGCCGTCAGCGGCAACCTCCGCCCGGCAGCGGCTGCGCCCATAATTTCAGCGACATTATCGTCTTGGAGCAATGAGCGGAAGTCGTCGATCTCCTTTAGCCTCCGCCCGGCAGCGGCGTCGGATATCAGTTGCTTGACTTCATCCTCAATACAATCGGATCGAAAACTTTCAATCAGTTGCAGCCGCTCCACCTCAGCCAAGAGCGCAGCAAGCTCAGCCTTCGCTACCGGGTGGTCCTCCGCCACGTCGTTCAAATCGAGGTGCTTACCCATCACTCACCGCCTTCCAGCATCTTTCGTAGCTCAACTAACCCGCTGACGTACGACGCAGAAGCGCGGCTGCCCGGCCGGTTGGAATTGGGCAGGTACTTACGGCCCACCGCCTCCAGCTCCCGCTGCGGCCGGCAGCCAAGGCCGTGCCGCGCAATAACTACGGCCTTGCCGCGTGATTCTCGCATGTGGTCTATGGCGTCCGGCAAGTCTCGCTCACGCTCAACCCTATCCTCTTTTTCGATCAGGATGTCAATTGGATCTTGTGATTTGTGGTCGGGGCAGTATGGAAAGTTCCACCAAAGATATGTGGCTGTCCTGGATTCGGCATCTGTGGGCCGAACACCCTGGTATGTCCCGCCACACCTAACGGCGTCGAAAACCTGTTTCTCAATACTCTTGCCGATGGCCCGAATAATCGCTGCGCAGGCATAGGTTGAGAACTTGAACCCCTTCGACACATCAAAGACCGTCACGGCGTTCCAGAGGGCGAGATAGCAGCGTTGCTCTATCTCATTCCGGTCGATTACTTCACGTCTAATTTGTTGGGTGTCAAAGTCGTACCTGCCGATGATGAAATAAATCAGCCTAACGTTTTGCTCGATGCCTTCGTCAGCCGTGAGCCACGGGCCGTCTTTTTTTAGTTGGTACAGCTCACTCACCCCCCCCCCCCTTCCGCGCGCTGGATCGCCTCGAATTCTTTGAGGGCAGCAAGGACAGTGGGATGGCGTGTGCTGCCGGCGGACTCATAAAAGAAAAAGCCCAAAATAGGCGCGTACCCAAGATAAGCCCTGGGGTCTGTCTTCATCACCGCCTCAATCCGCTCTGCGACGGACCAGGCGGACTTGGCTTGTGGTGAGTCAGCGCCCATCCTTCTATCAAGTTCAGCCTGTGCGATCGCCCGATCGGCAAATGTATAAGTTGATGTCTTTGGATTGGCAATCTTTTGAAGCGACTCAGTTTCCCAATGTCCTATACGCAACGCGCTGAGTACCCCTTCATGCTTCTCCACCTTTTTGCCGTCGTCGGGAATATGGTCGGGGGCATCATCAGAACACGCCTTGGCTTGTGCGTGAGCCTTTAGCAGAGCAACATCCCCCTCCCCACCCCCCACCGAGGCGGATAGACGACCCTTATCAAATTCCCCAGCAGCCTCAACACCTTCGTATAGATCTAAAAACACGCCTTCGGTAGCCGAATCAGCGGTCATCATCGCAAAGTTAGCAACGTCAGCCGCTTCGTTGAATATCTCCGTCTGACCGCGCGAGATAATCGCCGCGTCCAATTCGGAGCTTTCATCAGCAATCCGAAGCCTGAGTTTTTCGGCGTCCATTTTGAGCCAAGCAGCCCGGTCCCCTTTGTGCCGGTTCTCGCTCAACTTCTTCTCCATAATCAAGGCGAAGTTCAAAACCAGCGGCCACGTTGGAGAATCTTTTGGCAGCCTCGCCGTGTCAGGGTGAACTGTTGCAGTTTTTGCATCAGTTGAAGGCAATGCTTTCAGATAGTCGCGAATCGCATACACTCTTTCTGGCGCGTTGAGGTTGCCGTCATCAACAATCGCAGCCAGTTCGAGCTTCAGCTTCGCCGTGTCAGCCTCCGCGGTGGAGAGCTGTCTAGCTGACGCCTCAACCTCTTCGTGGCAGCGGAGATGGCTATCACTACTCATTTGAAGATGTCGCAACCGATGTGCGGATTGAGCCAGCGCCTCGTCCCGCTCGCGCTTTGTGTCAGCGTTCTTTCTTGCCCAGCCAGCGGATTGGTTTCTCGCCTCGTCCCGCTCACGGGTGGCGATGGAGAGCTTTTCAACGGCCTCAACGCAATGCTGCTCCCGCTCTTCGAGTTTCTTGTGGAGGTCGGCGTTATCTTTCATCTGGACGCCAAGCGTTGTGGTGACGTAATCGCGACGGTCTTTCTCCAACCACTCGCAGCGGGAATTAACGCCTGCGCGGCATGACTGCTCATCGCCGAGTTTCTGGCGAAGATCGGAGATGGTGATTATTTTCGCGTTGTGGTTGCGAATAGCCAGCCGGTCAATTTCCTCCAACTCCTCCATGCGAGTGGTGAGGGCTTCGATATCTGCCTGCTTTTCGTAACATCCTCTACAGGACATATCTCCAGATGACATCATTGGATTCTCGCCCTCGGCGGACGCGCCAACATCTATGCCAAAATCTTCGCGCATTGCCGTCGCGTAGGCCGAGCCCCCGGTGAGCGGCTTGAATCCACAGTTGATACACTGGCCGATAGCGTTCGTTGATAAGGGCTTGCCGCACTGTTCGCAGGGGGGTGGTTTGTATAGATCCGCAGCGGGCGGTGGGTCAGGGGATTCTTTCAGGCTGCGTAATTCCGAATCAGCCGCGATGAACTTTCGCTGGAACTCTCGCATTCCGTCGTAGTCTTTTTGCCCACCTTCCTTCGCCGCCGCGAGTTGTGCCCTGAGGAGTATGCTGTCCTCCTTTAGATCCTCACACCTCTCACCAAGAGCAACGATTGCTTGCGTTGCCCACGCAGTAAGCCTTGTTTCTTCCATTTTCGCTTCCACTGTTGCCACCTCTTTCGCTATGTTCTGGACCATCTGCTCACAGTATACCACATTACTTTCGGCATGTCAAGCGTAAAACTTCATAAATCTTCAACTTTATTTGTCTGCGCCTGCTCTGATGGTGAAGGCTGAGCGCACGCCACCCCCTCTCGGGAGCGGCTTGCGTAAAAATCTGCTCTGACGGAGCCAGGCGTCGATTACACCACCCGCCCAGTTGGTTCAGGTCTGACGGGCTTTCACCTACCTGCGGCACTCGCGAGCCAGTGAAGTGGTCGGGCAAACTCGCGTGCGTAATTCCGTAAGTGCTGTTCTGGGCTGCACATAGCCTTCCACAGCGGTGCTACCCGCGCCAATAGCCCGTGTGGCCGGGCTTCGTGAGATGTCTCCAGCCCTGCCTATCCGTTGTCGGAACGCACACCATCCGGTGACTGTTCGGGTTTGGCTGGATTTTCCATATCATCTCGTTGCATTTGCATATACCCAAGCATGTTGAAAACGACCGCAGCCGCGTTGTCTTCTTCGGTGAAGCTGCCGTCGTATTCGTGCTCGATGCACTTCATCAGGTGGTTCATTGCGCTGTTTAGGAACACGCGCTTTGGTATGCCCAGTCTCCAGTTGTGCAGGTCGTATTTATATGACCCGTTTTCATAGAGTATCACCACCCGTTTCATGGGGTGGTAAGGCAGGCAGTACCAGAAGCCCTTGCCTTTTTGAAGGTCGCGCACCGCGCCGCTCGCAAACTCTTCCCGCTCACCACTGTCGAGGACAGTGAAGTTTTCGCTCGGCCTGGTATGCTGGCCGCAAACCTTGCAGATCCAGTGGGCGTTGTCCTGGGACCACCACCCCCGTTCTCCACAGCACATCGGCGCCTCCGCCATCTTAGTCTCTTGTCTTCCCATTCGTGTATCCCATCCAGTAGCCAAAGATGAATATGAGCAGTCCGCAGAGGCCGAGCACTGGCCCGATCATTCGTCACCCTCTTCGTCGGGTTCAGAAAGATTCTTGGTGTCAGTCTGTTTGAGATAATCTAAGACCATCTTGGCTTGTGAGCCATATAAAGCTATTATGGTGGGGCCACACGAGCCGTCTTCGATGATTATGTAGTTGCCATTGTTCTCGATCGTCAGTTGGTGAATTTTCCACTTGATCGTCTCGTTGTAATCGCATTTTGCTTTCTTCGCCATATCAACCATACTCCTTGAGTAGCCTCTTCATGCTGATTGTTTCGATGTCCGGCGGCGAGCCTTTCGTCACCGTCAAAGTCGTTAGCCCCCTCCAATAGCACACACTCGCCCTGTCCATGTAGGCGCCGTGCCCCTCAAAAAGACATCCGCAGTTGATCGCGGGTTTCAGCGTGTGCCCTGCTTCGATCTCGAAGAATGGGGCGGACCATGCGTGCGTGTGTCCATACACAACAGCATCAGCTTTCGCACCAATGGTGAACCGCTTTACACCCGCGTGGCTTGTCATAGGGCGCCCCATCTTACTCATGGGGCAATGCAGGTACATAATGCCGTCTATGGTGCGGCTGCGTCCGTAGGGTGTGATGCGCCAGTCATCAAGGCCGCAGTCGCTGACGAGGTTCAGTGTTTTTTTCAGTCTGGGATATCTGTGTATCTTGCGCGCTACGCGGTGCTCGTGGTTGCCGAGCGTGATGTCCAAGGTGGCGCCGACCATTTTTGCGGCTTGGCCGATGTTGTACACGGCGCCGAATACGTGTTCAAAGTCGTCTCCATACGTTGACATCTCTATGTCGTCCGCGTCACCGGGGTCGCCAAGGGTGCAGAATGATTCAAAGTCACCTATGTCGCCGATGTGGATTATTCGATCTGGCTTAGTCTCTTCGATGTAGAAGCATATTGCTTCGACAATCTTGATTTCGTTCTTGTTGCGAGGCCCAAAATGCGTATCGGGTATAACGAGATGTCGATAGGTCTTCGCCAAAGTCAGCCCTCCTCCGCTTCGCCCATTCCGCCCAGGGTGTCGGTATCAATCTGACCGGCGCCACGATCTCGGTTGATACTCTCAAGCAGGTCGTTGATAAGGTGGCCCAGCTCAATTGAGGAACCCCTGAAGTGGTTCATAATCTCTGTTTGGTCTGCCGCATTGAGTTTCTTGCCGCAAAATATCACAAAGTCAAAGCGGCCCTCCAGTTCTTTGAGGAGTGTTCGTTTTGGAACCCATGACAGGTCTGGCTTTCTGGGCCTCTCACCGCGCGCAAGTAGCTCCGTAGCCAGCACTTTCGACGATATGTTGCCAAGAACGATTCCAGGATTGTCCACCGCCACCTCCTTTATGAGTGGGAGAACCATCGGGTTCCCGTCTTATTATAGCCCGCATCTTTCCACCATGCGTCTATTTTCTTCTGTTTTTCCAATTCCTTTGACCTCTCCGCAGCCATTTCCGGGTTGAGGTTCATCGAACCCGCCCAGCAGGCTATGCAGCGGCCCAGAGATTCAATCTTGTCGTCGTGTCGGAGGCAATCCCTCTGCCGCGTAAGGTGCGTCAACTGGTATTGAAGCTGGTATTCGGTGCCATAGTCGTAGTCGGGGATGAGCACCCTGGGGTCAATCACCAAGCGGTGGTTGTTCATTGGACCCTCAAGAGCGCCGATGATCGTCAATTCTTTCTGGTGCTTCGACCATGTGAGGTCGTGGTCCTTGACAATGTGGCAGCCCCATCCGTCAGGATATTCCTCCTCGTCTCCCGGCCGGAGGTAGTATTGGAAAAGCGTCTGTTCGAGGAGCTGTGAGAACATCGTCCCGCCCATGTTTTTCTCAATGTAGATTTCGGTGGCGAAGTGTTGTCGGGCCGCGATACAGATGCGGTGGAGCACTTCATTGGTATGGCCACGGTGGTCTGAATCCACGCATTTCACCCAGAAGCGTCCGTTGAGGTGGCTGACAATAGCCCAGGCGGTGTGGTCCTCACCTTCGGCAGATGGGTCAACCCACATCTTGGTGCCTCGATAGTGCGTCCACTCGGGGTCGTGCATGATCGGTGCGTACATCACGTCGCCGGCGAAGCCGAGGTTCTCAATGTCGTTGATGTCTGTGCGCTGACCCCTATGGTCGCTGCTGCCCCACTGGATAGAGTGCGGCGCCTTGTCGCGGTCGCAGTGGAAGACGATCAGGTCGGACAGTTTGAGCGGGTAGCGGAGTTCGTTGCTGAGTGATGCAATGAGCATGAACTGCATCGCAAAGTAGGACTTGCCCTCACCCTGCTTATCGGCGATGAATGAGGGTGGCATTCGATCGGGGAACACTGGCGTACCGGGTTTGGCGCCACCCTCAAGCATTCGAGTTAGGCTCGGGGCCAAGCCGATGATGAGGTTGCATTCTTCCGGCGTCGGTAGTTGGATAGTCCACGTTCTGAATGGATAGAGCTGGAGTCCGGTCAGTTCGTTGATGAGTCGGTTCAGGTGGACATAGAGGGATTGTTCGTGGTGTGGCGTGCCAACGTAGACCACTTCGCCGTCGCCATAGGAGGCGATTGCCGAGAACTCTTTCACTTGCTGTGCGAGGTATGCGCGTGCGGTGATCGTCTTGGTGTTGGTGGGCATCTCCACATCATCGACGTAGACCTTGTGGGCGCGGCTTCCTGGGAGCGCACCGTCAATGCCGGCGGTAGTGATTGATGGTGTGCGGTCCTCCTGAGCGCCGTCGTCGTTTTCAAGTGAGTGGCACTGCACATCAATTTCGTCTTCGGCCCAGCGCCCCTTGCGGCCTTCGTCGCTGTGGAGGTGTGACAGGAAGCAGACGTACTTCAGCCACGCCTTTATCATGAAGAGTGATTTCTTGGCGTGTGGCTCCGACTTGCTAACGAGAAATATCTTTTGTTCGGCGTCGCGGTAGAGATCCCAGCAGATCAGGGCGCAGACGATGAAATAGGTTTTGCCTATGCCACGCGGCGCGAGGATGCCCTTCTTGGGAATACTTGCATCCGCCGCGAAGTAGATCATTTCCTCTTCGGCGGGGCCGATTGGGCCTTTTGAGTCTAATTTGCGGTCAATCCAGAGCTGATGCACGAAAAACACGGGGTCGGAGCCCAATTTTAGCAGGTAATCATCAACTTCCATGCCCGCCTTCCGTGCGAGTGCGTTGATTTTGCCAAGTGCGTTCATCGTGAGGTGAAGTCTTCACCCTCCTTGTCCACTGGCCCGACTTCCAGTGCCTTCCGCGCGGCGTTGATTGCGTCGGCGATTGGGTTTCCGGTGGCGCCACCGCTTCCTCCGCCACTGTCGAGCTTGTCGTACCATTTCATTATCGCAGAAAAGTACGCAGCGCTCGGTGTGGCGCGGATCACTTCGCCATCTCTTACGAGTGGCTTGTCGTGATCGTCGGTAGCAACCTCTCCGAGTGTTGATACTTCTAAAGCAATCTTCGTAAGTGCCTCTTTCAATTCCTCTTTGGGGGTCATTTCCTCGGTTCTTTCTCTGTGAAGTTTCTCCGGAGCGCGTTGGCGACCTGGTTCAGCCCGACGTATCGGTCAATCCACGCCAGCCGACGAGCCTTGTCCCAGTCAGACTGGGTGAAGTTGTTTTTTTCAAAAAGCGCCGGGCCAACAACGCTGCCGATGCCCTGCTGCACAATGTTGAATCCTGCGATTGTCGGGTTGCCGGTGATTGCGTCGGTTGCAAGTTGCGACGACCTTGAATGCGCAAATATCGGGTCAATACCAAGAAAATTGGCGCCAGTGTCAATGATTGTGGGGAGAAGGCTGGAATAGCCGGCGCGGTAGAATGCCGCCTTGCCCACCTTGTCCCAGGTAACGCGCTCGGCGATGTATTCCTTCTGGTCTTCGCGTCCGATGGAGTTGAAGTACGTCTGCGCCGTGTAGGTGATCGCGGCAAAGAACGATGTCATCAGGACCATGTTGAGCGATTCAAAGTCATGGATCTGCGCGTTGGAAAGCAGCATCGTCTCATAGGCGTTGATCGAGAAGCTCCTGAACTGAACGAGGTTTCTCGCCCACTCCTTGTGCATCCACATGAACTCCGTTCCAAGGTCGCCGCGCAGCACGAGTCGGCGGGCGTTTTTCTCCATCGAAATGACGAACGCAGACGCTGCCTCTGCCCCCTCGGCTCCTGAGTTGATCCACTGTTCCACGTTCATGTTGCCGATTCGCGGCCCCATCATGGTTGGTTCCCACTTGGCATATTTGTTTATCATCTCGACGATTTTGGTCGCTTGCGGGATGTCAAGACCGTCTCTAAAGAGGCGTTTTTCTGATGGGAGCTTCAGCGGTTGTCCGGGCTTTCGCTTGAGGTTGGACCTGGCGATATTGAACCACTTCTGCTGGTTCGTGGTCATCGCCGAGCGCACCAGCAGTGTGTCGGTTGTTGATAGTCCCGATGCCACCGATGCGACCCTCTCGGCCTTGTTGAGGAAGTTTTGTGTTTTGTCAAGCGCACGTTTGCCCGTGCTGACGCTTTCGAGTAGGTCGCCCTCAAAGTCTATGCCGTCGATTACTCGTCTTGTCTGGTATTCGTTGAAGATGGCGCTGTTGGCGGCGATTGATTGTAGCAACTCGTTGTCGAACCCAAGCTTGCCGTCCTGGGCGCTGCGGAGCATCTTGGCTATGGTCGGGAGTTGCTGTAGAAATGGCACTATGCCGTTGCCCGCCAGCACGCTGCCGGCCTCGGGCACCTGTGCGAAACCCGACTGAGACATGTTTGCCACAAAGCTCGCTGCGCGTAATGAGCGGAAGATTGAAGCCGCTTCTCTCGAGGTGGTGGTGTCCAGCCTTCTTCCCACGTTGGAGCGATACGCCAGTCGGAATGCCTTGATGTCATAGGATTCCTCGGTGAGTTCGACACCCTCGTCCTTAGCTTTTTTGATTACCGCTGTGACGAATTGGTCAATATTGTCGGGTATCTCTGCCAACTCTGCAAAGGTTGCGAAGTCGTTGTAGAGTTGTCGCATACCGATTTCACCGACCATTTGCCTGGTGTAAACCGTTGTGATATAGTCGATGTCGTTGTGCAGAAGGTCTTGGAGTGCGAGGCCGGTGTTTGGGTCCACCGCAAGCTCATCGAGCTGTACCCGACGCTTCGCATGCCCCACCCGCACACCTTCTTCGGCAACCTCGCGGCCGCGCTTCTCAACACCAGCCTTGGTTCTTGTGACGATATCATAGATGATGTTTTCCATCTCAACATCGGTAATGTCGGCGTTTGAGATTAGTATCTTCTTGATTTCGTCGGCGTTGTCGATGGCGAAGATGAGTGATTGCTGCGACTCTCCGAGCTTGTCGAGCTTGCTGGCAACGCGGACGTATCCGCGTGCCCATTTGGCACTTTGTTTCGGGGTTAGTCCCTCGCCGGCCTTCCCAAGACGGATGGAGTTGTCAACTATGCCGACCGTCGCCTCAAACCCAAACTGGTCAATGGCGCCACGGAAAAGGCGCGGGTTGAGCATTCGGGGGACGAAGTTGGGGTTTGGCGGGACGTTCTCGAATCCAGGAAGGCCGTATCGCCGTGCAAGTCCGTGTATGCCCTCAAAATGCTTGGCGGAAGCCGCGACCTGTCTCTTCAGGTGTGCGGGCGCGGTGTCCGGGAAGTTCTCGTCGCGGACTGCCCGAGTGACCATCTCGCTGAACTCTTTTCCGCTTCTACGCCCGTTGATCTTGATATGCTCTTTGGCGTTGAATTTCAGGTTGTCAAGATGCTCACTAATGCGGATGCCGTTTTCGGTGCGCGCCCACTCGCCAATCGTTTGCCTGATCGGACCCCCACCCTCGCGAAGTATCGGGTCGTGGAAGAATGCGTTGCCAGCCCATCGCACTGATTCGGACTCGGACTGACCAACCTTAGCAGCAACAAAGCCTGGCCTTATCCCCTTGAGGGCGGATTTCTTGGTGTTGAGACCGGCAAAGCTGAGGTTCGGGCCGTTGTGCGTGAGGTCGGGCGTTCGCCTGATGAAGTCTTTGAGGGGTATAGCCCTAAGTTCGGCAGCCTCGTCGGCGGAGATGTCGTCAATGATGGCGATGATGTCTTCGCGTGCTTGGATGAACGCAGATTCGCTATTGACGCTGGCGAAATGCTTCTCGCCCGCACCGGATAGCACCACATCTTCTGGCCCAACACTGGCGCTGTCTGCCGCCGTGCCCTTCAGCCCACCCTCTCGCAAGTTCTCCAGCTCTACGAACTTGAGAATGTTCGCCCTTCCAACTTCCGCCTTCATCATCGGTGTAAGCTCGGCCTTGTGAATATCGGATTTCTTGAGCACTCGCTTGCCGGCCTCGGTAACCTTTCCTGCGTCCACAACAAGAGCTCTGCCGAGCGAGAGTGAATCTCCGTTTCTTTGTGCCAGCTCTATGAGTGCTGCATGGGTCATAGTGGAAGTAGGCCGAGTGAGTGCCGCAGACAGGCCGCCGCCGAGGATCAGACTTCCAAATCCAACCAGAAACACATCGTCCATTCCTCGTGTTGGGTCTTGAGCGCCAACGAAAAATTCGATAGCAGAGTTTTCGGTCGCCGCAAACATCCCAGTCCTCCAGAATGCTCTGGCGCGAGTAGCCTTGCTGGCCACGAGTGCCCCGCGCCCAACACCAGCCGTCAGAAGATCCACCGTTAGCGCCACCGGGTCTAAGATAGAGGCCGCAGCGCGAAGGCCGAAGTTCGTCCATCCACCGCTTAGCGCCAGGCGCTGGTTTGCCCCTTGCACCTGAAGCATCCGTTCGCGGATCAACTCGGCGTGCTGCTCGTTTCTTGCGCCGAGGAAAGCGTCCCAGTAAACAGAGTCAAGCCCATCGGTAATTCTGTCCGCCGTGAGCTTATCGGCGAAGGGGCCAATATAGTTGGGGTCGATTGCATAGTCGTTGTTTTGGGCCAGGTTGACGATCGCTGGCACGGTGCCCTCAAGGAGAATGGCGTCCGCCAGCGTGCCCGTTTGGATGTTCGCCTCTTGGTTTTTCCTTCGCAGGTATTCGTCGATGTTCTCGAAGCGCTGTGGTTCTACGTTCGCAAACTTCGGCTGCGTGGTTATCTGTGACATAGTTTAGTTCCCCAGTGCTCGCAGGAGATGCCTCGTACCCTCTCGCTGTGCTTCCAGCTCCTCTTCTCTGATCCTCTTTGCATTCTTCGCGTCGAATTGCTCAATGATAAAACCGGCGATCGCAACGGCGTCCGGCCCTGATTTTTCAAGGGCGGAGAGGTCTTTTTTTGTCAGCGCGTATCTGGAGGTGGGCTTGAACTCATCTTCGATGACGAATTTCTTGCGTTTAGGCTTGTCTTGTGGTAGCCCGGTCGGGTTTAGCGTTCTGGCTGTATTTCCGAAAGCCTTGCCGATCGCCTCAAAGAATGAGACGTTTTCAACGTCATCTCGTAGCGCTTCCGCGTCCTCGAATTCCGCAAGGTTGAGCTTGGCTTCAACCATGATGTTTGACAGCGTTCTGATGTCATAAGGCGTGAGGTTCACGCTGTTTTTAACAGATCCGTCACGCTGAACAAGGAAGTGGATGCCCCAGCGCTGTGTCCCATAGGCCGGTGCGAACACTGCCCCAGACTCGTCTCCATCGAAAAGCTCTTGGAAAGAATCAAGCCGCATGTGCCAGTCGATAATTATGTCGCCCAGTTCGGGAAGTTGTGAACGGGGTACATTTTGACCAGAGATGTCCACCAGCCGCCCGTTGATGACGGCGCCATTTTGACTGATGTGGACGGCCGCGATCACCATTGCCTCTTCTTGTGACCGTCCGTGCTTGATGTATGTGTTCGTTACGGACCGAAACCAGTCAACGGCCCAGTTGTTATTCTGAACATCTTCGATGCCGATATCTTCAACGGTCACGTTGTCGAACGCAAACTCTTCCACATCGTCGCTCGTCATGATGGTGACGGGGATCTTCGCCTTGGTAGGGTCGTTGAAGGCGATCACGTTTGAAGCAGCGGTGCGGATGTCAATCCCGAGTAGTTTTGACTCAGAAATGGTCGAGTTGATAAGCACTTTTGAGCGGTCGTTGGTGAGGTGGCGGTTCATGAAGTCTGAACCGATAGCATTCAGCCGGACGGAAAGGTCGAGCACTCGATCGAGCGCATCCCTATCTTTGTCGGCTGACGTGATAAAGTTGTCCACGAGCTTTGAGTAGTGGTTTTGTTGCCCCAGCCATGTCGTGTTGGTGTGGCCTGTATTGCTGTACCAGTCCACCTCCCACGCAAACTGTTCTTGCGGTGGCACACTGTCTCTCAGGAATTGGTTGAACCCCCGGTCTGCCGCCTTGGACCGTTCTTCGTCGTTGATTTCAAGGATGTCTCCGTTGGGCAGTTCGACAACGATGCTCCCGAGTTGGGGTGCCTCGCCAGCCTCGATCCTGGCGCCGGTTTCGTAGTACCTTCGCATGTCTCCAGTAAACGAAATCACCCCATCAACAATTTGAGCCTCGCCGGTTGCGTTTCTTCTGATGTCTACTTCTAACTGTGCGGAGGCTCTGTCAATGGTTTCTTCTCCTGCTTTTTTCTTTGCCGCCTTGATTGGGGCCAATACGTTCTTTAGCTCCTCACCCCCATAAGCCCCAACCACAAACCCACCCCATGCAGTGGCTTCGGCGCCCTCAAGGTCGCCATTGATTATCTTGAAAGCTACGCTATCCCGGGTGCGTCTTCGGAGTTCTTCCTGTCTTGATTTGCTGACGCCTTCAGCGTTCTTCTGCTGAGCATCTTCTGCGATGTTGATTGAGACGAAGTAGCTGGACTTCTGCTCAGCGGTGATGTCCTGGTCTTCAATGTACTCGCGCACTGTGTCGAAAGATGTTTCCGGCTCTCCGTCCGGTGTTCCGAGGCCGGTGGCGCGGCCCATCTGGACGGCAAATCCGCCCGATATATCGCTAATTCTCTCGTCGTTGGACCTCTCGATTCTTTGCGTGAGTTTGTCCTGCTCCTTGCCGACATAAGAATCCATGCCTTTAGGCATGTTTGCTGCTGCAAAATCAAACAAGTCCTGTCGCTCAAACTGGACGGCGAAGATCATCATTTCTTTTGAGAGGGCTTCGTCCACTTCGCGCCGGTTGAGCGGCGTGCTATCTGTGAGCATCTTGGCTGTTTCATCGTACTTGGCCTGTTCCGATGTTCCGACGAGCGATGCCGCCGAGTTGATAGCAAGCTCTTGAGCCTCTTCGGTCTTGATTGCGATCTCTTGGTTCGCAAGCTCGGTTGAGATGCTCGTGATGGCAGAGTCGAACCACTTGTTGTTGAAGGCTTCGCTGCCGCCCGACGGCAACCCGCGTTTCACCAGTTCTGGCCCGAACTCCTGGATGCTGCTGCCATCAGGGATGGTTATCTCTCGTGTCTTGATCTGTTCCCTTGTTTCGGCGATCCACGGAGCCACGGCCCTGAAGGCCAGCCCCTCATCTTCGATCCTCTGCTTCCTCTTCTCAGCGTCCGTCTGCGCCTTCCTCTCGGCTGCAAACTGCCCAAAGAGCTGCGACCCCGCCCCGGCGATCTGTGCGATCTGCTGAAGCTGATTGGCTGACTTGCTGCTCGCTGGTGTTGCTATCAGCCCTGGTGTAGTCAGTGCCACCGAATTGTCTATCCGCGCCGTCCGCGCTGCGGCCGTGCGGCCTTGGCGCGGCTGCGGTGTTCCGCCTTCTTGGTGTGGCATTATGTGGACCTCGTTCCAAACAAGAGTGTTTTGATGCCGATGTTGTCGTCTTCGTCTGCAAGGTTGCTCAGGCCGGTGCCGAAGTTCAGCGCCGCCTGTGCGCCGCCCAGCGCCCCACTAACGCCAGCAAGAAATTGACTCTGTTCCTGTGATTCAAGCTGGCTGAGCTGGGCGCGGGCTTGGCTGTTGCGGAGCAATTGTTCGTTGGTGAGGTTCCGGTTGATGTTCGCCCTGTTCTGCCCTACCCGGAGCGTGGCGTTGGTAGCCAATGCCGAGAGGCTGCCAGTCCCTGTTACCCCCGCCACCCCGGCTGCGGCCCTTAGCCTCCCCCTGACCTGTCTGCCACGCTCTGCCTGTTGCTGCCGGGCGATGCCCGCCTTGTCTGCCGCCTGTTGTGATCCAAGGCGATGTGCTTGACGCACGCTTTGTTGAGCCTCGTTGATTGCTGCGTTTTGTTTTGCTGCCGCCGCTGCCGAAAGCACTCCGCCGGCAACTGCCCCGAATGCCATTAGCGTAGAGTCCTCTCATAGTCTGCAAGGTATCTCACCGACGGAATGGTCACCGGGAATGAGTTGGTGCTATTGATGGTGATGGTCATATCCTTGGCCTCTCCGCTGAACCAGGCGCGGAGTATGCCCACGGCGTCGGTTACTTCAGTGCTGGCTGGGTTGAATGTCTCAGTGTAAGAAGTGCTGTCACCGGCATAGGTGCGCACAAGGCTGTACGGGCCGGAGACGTGGTGTGCCGTGACAATCTGTTGGATAGAGAGCCAGGCGTCAATGTCGGCGTCGCCGTTGCGGTCTCGGATGTATGGTTTTGATAGCTCGACCGACATGGTAAAGGATCGCCCGACGATAGCAATGTCGTCGGTGAAGTTCCCCACGACGCTAACCACGTCGCCGGAGATGGCGGGCCGCAGGTCGGTGTCGGTGACGCCGATGTGCATTGTCTTGGCGGTGTCTGCGATAGAGGTGAAGGCGTCGCTAAGCACGATCCAAATGTTAGTGGTCGCCATGCTCGCGTCAGAGATTGGCAAGGTCCACTCAGTATTGGGAGAGTTGAACACCCCCTGCAATGCGTACTGCCTGTCAAGGTGGACAGGCCCAGCAAGTAGGAATGTTGCCATTTATGTTCGTTACTCCATTCTACCTTCTGTTTTTATGTTGATTGGCCACCTTGGCTGGGGTTCGGGGATGGGCTTCCGTGTGATAAAATTGCATCGTTTTACAATCTCTGCCGCGATTGCCTCCTGCTCGTCTATTGCTTCGATCCCCTGCTCTCCGTCGTTCCAGCTCATGTCACAAATAAAGTCGCCAGCTACAGTTTCGATTGTCACCCGGCCTTGTTTGGTCGTGTATACTCTCAACTCTTCCATCGCTCTTTCCTTATCTCGGGTAAATACCGAATTTCTCTATGATCGGTGTCGGGTCGTCTTCGCGCAGCACGTTGTTTGCAAGGTAGCACGCAGCCAGGCGGTCGTGGTCGTCGCGCTGGTGCTGTCGGAATGGGCAGTCGCCGAGGGCCACTACAGGTACGCCGAGGACATGCGCCTCGACGAGACAGGTGGAGGTGAGCGAGACCACCACCGACGCAATCCTTGCATGACCGAGGAAATTGCCTTCATCTTCGTCAAGAACGAGAAACTGGTGATCACCTCGCATGGCTATTTCTGCCGAGGATTTGGGGTGGATTTTGATAGCCACCCTTTGTTCTGGATACATGGCGGCAAGCTCGCAAAGATATTGATTCATATTTCGTTGCGAAGTGTTGAATAGCACTTGCGTATCGTTGTGGATCTGAAGTGGGGCCAGAACATGGCCTTGTGGCTTGAGGGGGTACAACGCCTGTAGCCCGCGCCGCGTAGTCTCCAGCGGGTGGCTATCTACGTTCGGCAGCGCTCCCATGAGCGACGACTGCGCATTGAAGCCAGTCGGGTCGAGCATGAAGTGGTCTTTTTGATCGAGGATGCCCCACTCATAGCAGACATAAGGAACGCAGAGGCGCTTGCAGACCTCGATAGCAGCGAAGCCGTGGCCTTGCTGGCCGTTCCAGATAAAGGCAAAGGAGGCGTTCTTGAGCAGGTCAACGTCTTTGAAGAAATCAGAGGCAAGGCCGACGAACACCACATCCAGTTTGTATTGGTCGGCGTACCTCTGAACGAACGCGCTTGATTCATCAGACTTCCAGCCTACATGTGCCAGTGTTCGTCGCATGGCTCAATCCCCCATGCGATAGTGAACCTCGGTTATGGTGACGGGGGTGACGAGGGTTGAGGGATCAAATCGATTCCCGTCGCCATTGGAGAGATTTCTTGTATGAACGTCGGCGCGCTGTGTGTGCGGTGCGCCTGATGGGCAAGTTAATACCTGCTGCAAATGGTCACAACCATCGATGAAATGGTCGTGTATCCCAATCGCATCAGCCCGCATCTTCACCCCGGGCGGTTCGATCAGCTTGCCGTCGGAGTTGCAGGGGTAGACTAGATCGTTGGTCGCCCAGCTCATTGAGTTCACACAACCAGACTCTGGATTCGCTGACATGAAAAAGAACTCGGGTCTATTGCTGACCCAGACTCGTCGCCAGACCGAACCCGAAGTACCACTCTTGTAGCACTCGCCAATGCGGATTTCGCTTCTGTTTACTCCAGCTTCCTCCTCAGTCTTCTCAACAACGATCTTGATCGTCATACCTCTTTCCTTTCGTGTTACCGTTCGCCTCTCCACAACACTGCGACTGATCCACCGCCGCTCAGGCCGCTCGGACCGCTGAAACCAGACGGCAGCGGAATGACGCCGGAGCCGCTCACGCTTGGCGGTGTTCCAAGTGTCGTGGTGCCACAAGACACGCTGAACTTCTCGATGAGAAATGTCACACCATCGTCAACAAGCATAAACACCTCGTCGTCCACCATCGTGATGTCCAGGATTTTGTAGTTGGTGTGAAACTCGTACTTCGTCCAAGCCGACTGCACCTTCTTCTGGGCGTCCCAGAATGCTGCATAGACATACAGTATGTTGCTATCACCACTACAGGCCACCAACGTCCGGTTGGTGCCGTCACTGATTATAGTCTGGATGTTCGTCGGAAGCAAGGTGTCAACGTGAGAGGCGATGTTATTTGTTACGCTCGCCACTTGGAAGTCGTCGTAGGCGTATTCGTGGACGGTGCCGCCAGCACAGTCGGTGCCGGCGAGGTAGATGCGGCCAGCGAATGAGGTGGGGGCCACATCGAGGGTCTTTACGTTGGTGCTTTGGTCCACTACCGCTGATTCCTGGTTCAGAACGTCGGTAAAGGATAGCTCGAACTGCTGACTGGACTCGGTGGTGAACATGAGGTTCTTGCGGAATGGTATGGTTCTTTGCAGGAATGATACGCCGTCGCCGGAAATCTCAAGGTTGATGGGGTCCGAGTCAACGATCTTGCCAGGATCAGTGCTGAAGAAGTTGAAGAGGTCGTCCGCCTGGCTCATTACGACGTACTGCTCGCCAATAAACACGAGTCGCCCTTGGTAGAAGGTGATATCCTTGACGGGTATGCCCTCGTCCCATAGCTTCGGCACGGGATTGGTGTTTGCGTCACCGCTGAGCCTCACGGTGTAGTCAAGTGTGTGTACTGAGAAGTGCGCCGGTGGTCCGATAACCGTCCGGGTCATCCTGATCGGAGAGGTTGTTTCGTCGATGGCCCCATCACTCTGGCCCGGCGGTGCTACCTGCACCCAACGATCGTCAGGAGATCGAAGAACGCCGTTTGTCGGTGTTCCGGCTCCGGCGGCAGCCGTTCCGCGTGGGAAAGAGAATGGCCGGTAACGACTCCCCTCGCCAAGGAGCGTCAGGTCAAAGTCTCCGCTTCCGCTGTCGGGGCTGTAGAAGTTTACCACCGTGCCACCAGCGCCACGAAAGGGGCTGACAACCTGGAAGCCGCCGCGCGCCGAGGCGCGGGATTCGACCCAGTTGACGAGTGTTTCGTTTGAGTTGCCACCGCTCTCCCTGATGTCCTTCTGGATTTCGAGGGCGATGTCGAGCATCGTCGGCTGAGTACCGGGCTGGCCGTCGCTTGAGAAGTCCACATTGTTCATGGCATACTCTTGCGAGATGTAGTCGCAGTCGCAGTCGCCCTTGTCAACAGGCGTGCCGTGAGTGAGCAGGGCATTGTCAGCAGCGGCGCGGTATTGCATCGAAAGAACCACAGCATCGTCGCTGGTGCGGCTTTCAATAATCCACCATCCTGTTGGTAATGACGTCCCTCCGAGAGCGTCGATAAAGATTTCGTCGATGGACGTAACCGTGGTGTAGTTGGCGAAGGCGCCCGTCTTGGTGAGCTTTCGATCTGATGCGGTGAACGCAAAGCCATCCGCTGCGGTGATGCCCACGGCAGTCGGCAGCCTTATCCTCATCCTGAACCCCATCGGGTTGTTGGATTGGTTGTCCCATCCCGCGAACGGTTTGCGCCAAACGTCAGGACCGTCAGCTGTACGAGTCCACTCCGCCCAACCATTGTCACCCGTGTCAATGGCGTAGTTGAAGTAGCCCTTCGGGATGATGTCGCTGTCTTCAATGGTGCGGTAGTAGGCGTTTATGATGCCGAGGTGTGAAGTCATCACCTCGTAGTCCCTGAAGCTGTCGGTGACTTGGAAGTTGATACCCGAGATGTCGGTGGCAAGAGTCGTCGTGGAGTCTGAGATGAAGGTGCTATCAACGAGCGAGGTGAAGCGCAGGTTCGCGGCCGTGGAACCAGACATGTAGGTAGCCGCTGCTGCGGTCTTGGTTATACCGGCACGGGTGCCGTCAGTGTGGTATGCCTCAAGAAAGTTGACGCCATATGCCACAATGTATTTTTCGTCATCGTCGCGGTTGATGGTGTGGAGGCGATAGTCTACGCCCCGCGTGGGGCCAGCCACGTTGATGACATAGATGCTCCCCGGCCTTTTATTGATGCCGTCTTTTACGTCATAGCGGGCATTACTGCTGTCTTGCACCTGGTTCGAGAATCGCAGGTGCTCCGGCTGCTGTGAGATGCCGCCGAAGAGGGCGGGTATCTTGATCTCAGTCTGTGGCATTAGAGCCGGAAGCTCCGAATGCTTCGACGGCCCTTGATAAGCGTGGCTTCGGATGTGTGGAGGAGGTTCATTGCGTACAGATCCCCCACCTCTTGCATGGCCCGAACCTTATCTTCGCGCAGGGTAACACCCAGGGCGGACTCGTCGAACTTCCCACGCTTCTTGAACCGTTGAAATGCGACCGCTGCGTGTGTAGCGACGTAAACGGCTACGGCTTCTGGAAGATCCGACAATACACGCAAAAACGTAATGTCCGCCTTGACTGAATCAGTAAATGTGAAAGTGTTGTTGTCTCCGCCGTCAAAGCGGAAGATGAATCCGTCGCGCTGTCCGAATTGCTGGGACGAGCCTTCTGCTGGTTTGAACTTGAGCCAGTTGTTCGTTGTTTCAAAGACGAGCCGGCTGGAGGTGATAACGGTGCCGGCGCTGGAGGTTGTTCTTGTGGCACTGGAGGTGGAGCCGGTGATGGTCTCCGAGGTGGCATAGAGGCCCGTGGCACTCTTGGTAACTACCTCGCCACCGTTCTCATAGTAGAAGGTGCCGGTAGCACCTGCGTCACCAGTGACGGTTTCGCCAAAGGTGAAAGTGCCGGCGCCGCCCGAGGCGGTAACGGTGTTCGTGCCAAGCGTAATGGTTACGTTGTCGTGGCGGGTGAGGATCGGCAGGTCGGTGCAGATAGCCTTGCGGGATCGGTCAAGGTAGACCTCCGCTTCACCGGCGAGCGACGCTACGCCGGTGTCCAGTGTCAGCCCCACCGTCTGGTGTTGCAGCGCCAGTTCCAGCAGTCTTTGCACGCCTTCAAGCTGTTCCATGATTACTCTTATTTCTTGAGGTACCTGAGTACGATTGAAGATTGTTCAGCGAACGCTCGCTTGCTCGGCGAGGCGCTACCCTTGATCCTGGCCCGAAACTTCTCACCCTGCAAGACCTTCTTGATGATGCTGAAGCCAACGGTGTCTGCGCCGTTTGTGGAAGAGACTTCACCAAGCCTGCTGGCAATGACGTTCCAGTTGCTACCGTCAAAGTGTTCCAGGTCTACCTCGAACAGCGCTCCGAGGAGTGCGTCAAGGGCTTCGATGCCGGAGTAGGACCACCCTGATTCCTGCCGCCACTCGACATCCGGGCTGGCATTTATGGTAACCCCAGGCAGCAACATGGTAATGCCGCTGATAGAGAGTCGTTTTTCCGCTGAATCAATGGCCATTAGGACATCTTTGTTTCTGAGTAGGTGGTACCGTTATCGCTGAGCGTCTTGGTGCCGGCCAGGCTATCGTTGTCGATGTGAACCTTCTTGGTGGTGCTGGTGACGGAGAGCTTGTTGCGGAGTGCCTGGTAGAGCCATTGGATTTGCGCTCGGATGTCTGCTGCTGCCGCCGGCACCGATGTCTCTTCTGAGCCGGTGTCGGTGGTGATAACATCGTCAACTTCTGCGTTGACCTCGGCCTTCATGCCTGTAGACATGCCGCCGAGGTCTGTCAGCCCCGCTCCCGCTGCGCCGATAACGGCGGTGTCAACGAGAATAGCCGCAACGTCTGATGTGGTGTCGTCGTAGTTGATTGTCACGTTGCCGGGTGAGCCGGTAACCTCCCAGTTGCCGCGAAGGTTGATGGTGCCACCCGAACTGTTGGCATTGACAACAAGTTTTCCGTTGCCGTCGAGGTGGAGTATATCCGTACCGCTGTCGCCCATGTTGTAAATTTCAACTCCACCAGAGTACGCGTGCATATGCACGGTCGTCGAACCAACGGCGGCGCCAAACTCCAGGATGGCCGGGTTTGCTCCGCCGTGGTGGCAACGATCCAAGAATACTGCGCCAACCGGAAGTGTGATGGTCCCGGTAAGGTGACACTCATCCATCTCGGCATCGGCAGCCAATGTCACCGTGCCAATTCCACCAAACCTGAAGCTGCAACCAGTTCCGGTTTGAGCGCCCGATACGACCGCCCCCTCAAAGTGGGCGCCTGCACAACTTTCATCGCTCAAGTCCAACGTCCAGTTGTCGCCAAAGTATGATTCGTTATCGGTTGTTTCGCCAAGGGTAATCGACGATCCGTTGAGGATGTGGAAGTCGGGGATGCTCAACGCGGTCGAGAGTGTCTTCGCAGCGGCAATGGTGGAAACGGGGTTGTCGGCCACGCCATCAACAAAGACTTCAGTGTTCGTGTTAGACAGGGCGGTATTGATCCAAATTGACCCGCCCTCATAGCCGATGGATTGCCCAATGCTGACCGCTGACACCAACAGCTTATCAATGCTGAGATTGCTTGGGGTGGTGGAGTCGGTATCAAAGCGAATGTAGACGTTGCCCAGCTCTGTTCCGGTGCCGGTGTGTTTCAACAGCAGTGGCAAATCTGCGCCCACGTTAGTCGTTCCGTTCTGGCCGGGAATAGTTCCGATGATTTCCCAGTCTGACCCAACATGGTCATAGACCTTGATCTTCATCTCGTCCCCGTTACCCTGGACGAAACCGGCGAATGATACTTCTGTACCCACCCTGCCGCCACCCACGGCGAAGCCGTAGACGATATCAATATCACTGCCAGTATCGTCGATGTCGTGGAGTACGCCGTCTTCCGCCTCGGTGTTTGCAAACGTGGTGCCACCCTGTACGGAACCAACAAAGGTGACGCTATCAATGATTGCCCCGCCAGTATTGTCGGAGGTGGCCTGAATGTTGACGGAACCCCCCGGCGCAGAGCCGATCGCATCGGCCTGGCTACGACTTGACGGTGCTGTCGGGTCTACATAGCCCGTGCCGTCGTACATGAGTTCGAGGTTATCGGCTGCTGTGGAGTCGCCGGAGATTTGCGTGACGTTGACCGCTTGGGTTGCCGTACCCAAATCGAATGCGTGCAGAGCCGAAGCGTTGCCGTATGTGGTGAACAGAATTGCCTGATCTTCGATTGCCTTCGTGGCCGAATCGACGATATGGATTGCGCCCTGTGAACAACTCATCTCTGTTGGACTCAGCGCAGCGGCGAATAAACCATTTCCAATAATTCCGATCAAGCCAGCGGTAGCAGCGAGGTCGTAAGTTGTAGAATCCGCCGTTGCGATATTGGCCGTGCCGCCGTTGATGTCTATCTGATCGTTGTTGGACCACGCCTGTCCTGTGACGGACCTCATAATAAAGAACCCGGCAGCATCACCGCCGCCCACAGTTCCGCTTATGATGATGGTAAACTCTACAACGCCTTCGGCTGTACCTGCCCCGTTTTCGTCTAACTGGGCGCCCTGAGCAGGAAGCTCGCTCAGTGAATCAAAGCCCAGGATGAGCGATGTCAGATTGGTGGAGATTAGTTTGTCGGTCCATACCTTTGCATCTCCCGCCGCCGGGGTGTAGTCGCCAACAAAATCCGCATCGCCATCCTCGACGAGTGGGAAGATAAAGAGGGCGCCAGTGTTGTATTTTCTTGAGTCCATTTAGAGTGCTCCCCGTGGGTATCCTCGTCCGCCGGCTCCACCGCCGCCCGACGGAACCACGTGTTGATTCGCACCAATGTCCTGGCCATGCAAGCCTTTTCCATAACCTGGCGCTGCCGCGATCAGGTGGAAATCACCATTAGCCGCATCTTCATAGTCTGTTTCAATGCCGCCCGTGTCTGTTAGAATCTCACCCTGTTCAATTGACACAACGCCAGTTCGCGGCGTGGTGATATCACGCAGACGGTTGTAGGATTCATAAACGACGAGGTTTGCAGTGGCAGAGTAAAGGTTTTCGATCCATTTCGTACTGTCTGTAGCGTGATTGTGTGACAGGAACATACTGCGAATCGGGGCGCTGTTCGGGGTCTGAATACATGCACCAACAGAGTAGAACGTGTTTTGGCTCATGGTGTTCGGTAACGCAGACGGAATAGCACTAAACAACAATATCGCGGTCGGTGTACCACCGTCGCCCCAAAAGACAGAGCGATGAACCTCACCCGTGTTGAGTTGTAGTAATGCTGAAGATGATGTACCACGGAATCGACAATCTGAAATACCCGCACTCGTGTCAAGATCAACAACTATAGCGTGGGCTGCACCAGAACAATAGAAATCTGAACCGATCAGCCGGATTTGGTTGTCTGCACGAACCGCCCCAGCAGAAGCATTATTTTGTGTGTTTGTGATTTCGCAATTGACAACACTGAAGTTATCAACAGTAGCACTCAGAATCAAATACGCACTTAATGCCCCAGTTATCTTAAGGTTTTGTATAGCTACAAACGCTGCTGGTGTTAATGATCCGGTGAACGTGATCGCCGGGAAGTTGGTTGTGTTAATAAACCCAGTTGAATTTCGACCTTGGTCATCAAGATCGCTGATAGAAGAGGTGTAACCAGAATAAATTACTGGCACACTCATTGTACCAGCTAAAAGGGTTGTCGCCCCCTCACTATATGTACCATCATTTTTGATGTTTACTTTTGGGACATCTCCGGCTGCGTTGACAAAAGTTGAATCAATTAACTCCATGGCATGCTTAACAGTTGCAAATGCTCCACCTACACGAACCGCTACACTCGTGAGATTGGTAAACGCAACAGAACTGCCGGGGCGGCCAACTACAATAATATCGTCCGAGGTAAGAGATGTAACGATCGCCGCTTCGGGTGTTCCGCCGGTGTCCCAGGTGATGAAGTCATCGACCGACGTATTGCTAAAGCCATCAACACCATCGTCTGTTAGCGTGTGTACGCCGGAGCCGTCATGCACCGCTGTCACTGCGGCAGGAGAATCAACCGCCGCATCGTTCGTGCCAAGAGAGGGGCCGCCCCCATTGGTATCGGCAGCGCTGCTGCCACCGGTAACATGAAAATTAGTGGTCGCCATTGGTTACGCTTGCAACTTCTGCTTCTCGTTTGGCATGGTGCTTCCTTATACTGATTGCACACAGACGGTCAGTTCGATTTCAACATCGCCCGCCATCTTGCATTCAATTTCTTCATTGCTGGTTGAGTTGTCGTGGGTCCACGCTGACGTTTTGGCGTTCTCTTTGTTCCACGGGAACACCTGAAAACTGGTGGTGAGGTTGAGGTCTGCTGTGGAGGTCAGGGAAACGTGCTCGCTTGGTCGGCCCCGTAAATGCAGTGGTATTAGCTCAAGCATCAAGCTCTCGCTTGAAGCAGAGGGTGAAGTCTATGACGTAAGGGGCGCTCGCCGATACGTCAACGGTGCTCACGGCCACACCAAGCCACTTGAAGCCGGTAACGTCAATAATCCGGCTGATCCCGTCCGCAGATAATGTAACCGTTTCTTCAAGGTTGACGAGATTGTCTTTGTCGTTGGATCTCTTGACCGTGACGACGGTAGTTCCCCACGATGTTCGGGCCACCGCTTGAACCGAGGCAACGATGTCTGATTCGGTATCAAACACGAAGCTGTTACTGGTTGAAGCAGACTCAATCTCCGCCTTCTCAATGCGAGTCTGAATCTCTCGCGTCATTGAATGAACTTACATTGCACAAAAGCGTCCGAGTCATCTCCGCCGCTGTCATTCTTTGTCTGGACCCCGAAGAAGAACACGTCGCAGCCCTGGGTGTCCCAGGTGTTGCTCGTGATGTTCACAGTGGTGTAGTCATTAGTGGCGTCGTCCACATCGGTCGCTGCTGTAACCATAGTGGCGGCGATCGCACCCGCCCTGTTCTCCAGAAGCTGCCATGCGTCAGAGCCTTTGCGACCATATAGATACAGGACGGCGTCTGTCGTGATGGTGAGTGAGTTTAGTGAGGCAACCCGTGCAATGATGACTCTGCCATAGCCTTCGGGCTGATCGAAGAGCCGCGTTGCAATGTCTGAAATGCTTTGTGGCGTTTTCAAGAGGGCGCCAGAGTCTGCGACATGCACGACGCCGGGTACAAGAACAGTCGTCCAATTGCTGCCCACGTCGCATAGCACCACGGGCTGGCCGTTGAAGTCAATGGGGATTTGAATGTTTGCCATTAGTCATTGTCGCCTTGTGTTAGCCGCAGTTCGCGGATTTCTTGCCTTAGCGCTTCGATTTCTTTGTTGGTTTGAGCTTCGCGGCCGCGAATGGTATAGGCCCCCAGCGCCACAGCTATCATGCTGGAGATGTAGACGGTGAGGGGTATGATAATATGTTCGCTTGAAACCTGCACGCCGGCAGACCCTACCATGACAATGTTGGCGGACGCGATGAATGGCCGGAGTATGAGGTCCATCATGGGCTTGCCTTCTCTGCCCTCTTGAGATCGCGACGCCTGCGCCAGATCCAAAGACCCAGTCCCAGCGTCGAAAGCCCAAATGCGCCGGATAACGCTTCCGCAACACCGATAATTGCATCGGCGTTGGTTGGCGACGCCTCGACGATGGCGGACGCTTCTCTGAGCGTCCGATCAACCGATGGGTCAACTGGTCTTTGTAGCCACGCACAACCACCCAGCATTAGGATGGCGGTAGCCATCAGCAAAATCTTTCTCATGACTTTCTCCTTGTAAAAAATGCCTTCGGGCCTTTACGGCTGCGAAGGCATGGGATTATCTGTTGGTCGTGGTGACATAAAACCAGTCAAGCGTAGCGGTCACAGAGTCGGTGCCCTCAGCCTGACAGACGAATGATGGTCTCATCACACCCTCGGGCGGGTCACTGATAGTGATAGCGGTACCGGCAACACCATCGAGGTATGGCGTCGCGGTGGTTACACCGTCAATCACCATCTCAAAGTCGATGTATGTCGCCTTGACCATCGTGTCCACAGAGGCGGTCTGCTCCAGCGAACCAGATGTCGAGTTCATCTGAAAGTCCACGGTACCGGCAGCAGAGCCGGCGGCGTCAACCATGAACCCAATGAAGTCGGACGAGTTCTGCACACCGCCGGAGACGATGGCCGTCTCGGTGTCGGAGAGGCCGCAGAACATCTGGCCGAAGTTGGTAGTGCCAACAGAAACCTTGATGCGGGCGCCGAATGTGACTACTTGGTTCGCGGCAAGTGCAGGAATGCTTGCAATGTGCTGGATGTTGATCCCCTGGTCTGCTGTGGCGGCCCCGGCGGCAAGAACGAGCTCACCAAAGTTGCCAAGAGTCGGAGTAGCAGTGCCAGAGGTGGCGGTGGTTACGGTCCAGTCTGCGGCAAGATAGCGGAAGCAGTCATCAAAGTGGGAATAGGAGCCGCCACGAAAGTGCGGACGGTGCATCCCCAGCATCAACGGCAAGTCAGTTCCAGACTCACCTTCGTTTGCGCCACGCAGGATGACCTCCCGACGAGCGCCGTTACAACGATTCTCAAGGAAGTCTTCGGTGGCTGGTGCTTCGATACCGTTGGACAGGGTTGAGTTCCCACCCAGGTCAACAATGCGATTTGCACCCATTGGGTCAATTCTCGCGTTGGGCATAATGATTCTCCTAATAAAAAAACGCCCCACCCCCCGGCGGGGCGATGGGGGTTGTGGTTAGCGGGTCGTGGTATGGACATACATCCAGTCGATGCTGTTGGTCACAGAGTCGGTGCCCTCAGCCTGACAGAGCAGAGAGGGACGCAGCACGCCTTCGGGGGCGTTTGTCACTGTAATGGCCGTGCCGGCCGTGCCGTTGATATACGGCGTGACGGTGGAGACTCCATCAAAGATGAACTCAAGGTCAACAGCAGTACCCTTCACAAGGGTCGCAACGGCATTGGTGGCCTCCAGCGAACCCGTGGTCGAGTTCAGCTCGAAGTCAACGGTTCCTGCCGCCGAGCCGGCAGCGTCAATCTGGAAGCCGACATAGTCGGTGACCGCCATGACACCGGCTGCAATCAGCGAAGTGTCGGTGATAGCAAGGCCCACGAACATTTGCCCGAAGTTGGTAGTGCCGACTTCAATGTTTACCCGAGCGCCGAATCGCACCACTTCGCTTGCCGCAATAGCAGGAATGCTACTAAGGCTTTGAAGCTGCACGCCCTGATCGGCGGTGGCCGCTCCGGCAGCAAGCTGCAATTCTCCGTAGTTGCCGAGGACGGTGGCGGCGGTGCCGGAAGAGGCTTGCGTCAACGTCCAGTCGCCGGCGGTGTAGGAGTTCATGTCATCTTTGAATGTGTAGTCGCCGCCACGAAAATCCGGCAGCACACCACGAATCTTGATGGGAATTTGCGTTACCGTTTCTCCGGCATTTGAGGCCGCGATTACGATCTCACGCGGCGTGTCGTTGCCCGTAATGGTCAACACATCCGATTGATCCAAATCTTCTGCGCCGGTGGCGGTGGCGTTTTTATTCACCTCGGCATCGACGACCTTGAGAATCCCCTGGGGGTCGAGGATATTTGTCTTAGTCATTATTGACTGTCCTTTCTAATAAAACCGGCCAGCCGCCACGAATGACGGCCAGCCAGCGGAAAGAGGTTGGTTTACGTCACAATGGCGATTTCGCCGGCCATCCATGGAGCCACAACGTCCATACCAGCGAACACCTGTGACTTGATCTTGGTGACGTTGTAATCTTCATCAAACCACACCTTGTTGCGCATCAGCCCGGCTGAATGCACGCCACCGATTGCACCCTGCTCACCAGGCGCGTTATAGAGCGCCAGCGCTGCGGGGATACCCGCCGTCAAGCCAACCGTGAGGTTGTACTTGCTAAGGTCGTTAGAGACCGTGGCGGTGGGGATGTGGTTCGTAAGCACGAGCTTGAAACTCTCAAGCTGGCCGATGATACGTCTTTCAAGTGAGATGTTGCCGGGGTTGGCATAGTCCTTGTTCATCACAACGCCCGATTTGGTCAGCGCGTTGCGAATCAGGGGACTGATAAAGAGATAACGGTTGCCGTCATCGGGAACGTCGTCTTCATCCATCCCTTGAGCCAGCGCGGAAGCATCGGCTGAGAATGCAAGGCCTCCGGCCACAGTGGCAGGATAATTGAGAGCAACGGTGCTGCCGCCGGTATTGAGTACGCGGTTGCCGCCGCCATGAACATTGGTCACGGCCGCAGTACGAGCCGCGAGGGTAATAAGGCGTGCAATACGCTTGTCCATCTTCTCGGAAATGATGCGGACACATTCGCGCTGGTCTGGAGCAACCTCGTCATACTTCGAGAGTTGGGCATCAACAAATGGGATGGCGAGGGATTTGATGAGGTCGTCATCAACTTCGACATCTGCGTTGGTGTTGACACGGGTGCCGCTGGTAATCAGGGCGCCGCGAACGTGGTGCTCAGCATCCTCTGGAGAATCTCCCCGAATCTTGAATCGCTCAACCGACTGGCCCCGAGCCAGGGTTTTCATTTGAATGAACATGCTGTTCCAGAACACGTTCTTGCGTTTGAAGTCTTCCAGGGCCTTCTGGTTCAACAGTGTTTCAGTTAGAAAGCGTTGGTCGCCGTCTCCTGTAACCGTGTTCGGATTATGGAAAGTAATAACCGGCATTGGGTTTACCTTTCAGGTTAGTTTGGTGATCGTTAGTTACGGATCACGACACTCTGAAAGGTCTCCGAATGTTGGGGCCGTCGAAACGGGTATCCCTGTCGGGCAATCTTCTGCCGGAGATGAGCCACTTGCCCCGTGGGGGTCGGCTATCTCATGATCTAAAAATACAAATCCCCCGGCGCAGCATGACCTGGGACCGGGGAATGACGAAAGAGGATGATGTTGACTTAGGCAATATCATTGATGCTTGGCCTCTTTGCCGCTTTCCTGCTCCTTTTTCGCACTGGCTTCTTGGCGTTGATCGGAACGCCGACCGAGGCCGGCTTGGTGCTGATCGGGTTCGGGAGAGGAAGATCGTCCGGCACTTCGAGCGAAGGCGTCTCGTCGCCGTCTACTTGGCCCGACTTGTCCGCCAGCAACGCATTGATCTGGGCCTGCATGGCGGCCATCTTCCGCGCCGTAGTCTCGCCATCACCGACTTCACAGAAGTCGCCATCACCGATCAGCGCGTCCGCCTTGCGGAAACATGCTTCGAGCACCAGCTCCTCGGTGTCACCAGTACATTCGGCGATCATCGTCTTATCGTAGCATTTGCGAATCCCCACCCAGCGATTCATTCCACACCGTTCGATATTGCCGTCTTTGTTCACCTTGCTGACCATGTGAATCGCCGTGATGTATTCTGCGTCCCACTTGTCCAACAGGAATTTCATGTTGATACCAGTCTCATATAATGCGTGTGCCATTCAAGCTCTTCCTTATATTTTTGTTTTCGGGTGATTCATTCTGCTCATCAGGTTGGCGTCGTTCTCCCATTCGTTGCCATAAGTCTTACGCGACTCGGCGATAGCGGCGTCGGCCTCTTGCTGGTTGTCGAACCAGCCCTTCTCGCCCGCTGCAGGAGTGCCTTGTATCATGGTGTTGTCGCTGGAGCCTCCTACCGCGTCGATGTAGAGTGCTTTTAAGTCGGCCATTGCAAACTTGTAAAGGCTGCCGTTTAGCAGCCTTTTCTCTATGTCGGCCGCAAGTTCTGGCTCTTGCGACTTCACCTGGTTGGCCAAGAACATCCTCATGGCGTTGTATTGATCTTCCCCTCCAACCATTTTGTGGACCGTCACAAGTGCCTCTGCCTGGAACTTCTCCTCCTCCACGGCGGTGAACTCAGAGAGCTGGTGTTCAGCCTGCTCACCCTTGATATAAGAGTCAACCATAGATCGCGAGATTGGAACCTCTTCATCGCCAAGTTTGAACTTGACGGTGGCAAAGGCTTCATACTGCTCTTCGGTAAGGTGGCCATTTTCAGAGTACGCGGTAGACATGGCTTCGGTGTCTAACCCGGCAGCGGCGACGATAGCTTCCACCGTAGCTTCGGCAGGTGCGCCCGTCAGGTTGGTCTTCTGTGTAAACTTGCCGGTTTCGTCGCTACGTTTCGGGGCTGCCTCAAGCGCGGCGTCGCGCTCAGCGGTGATCGCCTTGAGCTGTTCCGCTTGTTCGGTGATCTTGGTCTGGCCGCTGAGATACCCCGCGTCCAGCTTGGCAACATCTTCAAACTTGCCGCCGCCATAGGTGGTGGAGTCACCGCCTTCTGCCGTAGCCTTTTCTGCCAATCCGGTGGCGTCGCCACTATCTACCTCTGCCATTATTCTACCTCCTCATAAGTCGCCTCAAAAATATCCGGCTTGCAGGGATAAAACTCTCCGGCAATACCACGAATAACAAAGTCACCCACAGAGATCAGGTGGTCACCCTCAAGCGTGGGGATAATCATGTTTGGTTTTATGTCAATCGGATCTCTTGCGCTTGGGCAAAACAACTTGATTGTATGATCGTTGTGCCCGTTGAACTGGACGGCATCAATTACAATCGGTTTCTTCCTATACTTCGCCATTACCGTCCTCCTTGAAGCGCCTGTCCTTCTACGATCGCACCGGCGGTGTCAATAGCCTGCTCGGTGGCTTGTGCCTGAGCCTGCTGCGACAACTGCCGCTGCGCATCTGCTTGCTTCTGTTCGTCTGATTTGATAAGCCCCGGCTCATGCACGTTGCTATACCGGGAAAGAACCTTGATAAGTGTTGGGATGTCAATCTCTGCCATGGCCGTGTCACCCATTGCGGTGATCGCCTGCATCAGCGTAAGTACACGCTGTCCCTTGAGTTCGTCGGAGAGCGCCGCCAGCCCGGAGATGGCGCGGTATTCAATAGCTTCTTCCGGCAGCTTCGGCAAGATTCCCTTTAGCTGCATACGGAATACCGTTAGCCTTAGTATCGGAACCTGCATAGACTCTGCTATTGTAGCATATGAGCCGCCTGATGTGAGTTCATTCTCAAAGCCAATCCGTTGCGCCTGTGTTGCCGTTACACGGTCACCGCGTGGCGTGATCTCTGACTCTAAGAGCATGGCGGCGCCGAGGTCTTTGCGGATGCCCGCGTTGACTCGCTCTACTACGCCGAAGTCGGCGATCTTGTCAATGGCAAGGAGGGCGATGTCATTGATCTTTCCATTCTGCACGTCACCACCACGCACTATTTCGCCCGAGCTCTTTGCAAGATCGTCGTCGCGGATCTGCGAATTTATGTTT